>CEOP01037676.1_pt1 | contig 24586 bp, 20 predicted proteins | sample 361301 | NCBI WGS metagenome assembly CEOP01 (sample SAMEA2619548, study PRJEB7988) | marine metagenome | biome: marine biome (ENVO:00000447); feature: deep chlorophyll maximum layer (ENVO:xxxxxxxx); material: "saline water (ENVO:00002010), including plankton (ENVO:xxxxxxxx)" | depth 55 m
CCCATTAGGTCATGGAAGAGTAATTAAAGGTTGGGATGAAGGTGTGATTGGAATGAAAAAAGGTGGAAAACGTACTTTAATTATCCCGCCAGAATTAGGCTATGGTGAAAGAGGTGCGGGTGGAGTTATTCCTCCAAATGCTATGTTAATGTTTGAAGTTGAGCTAGTTGATTTTTTTGATGGAAACCATGATAATCATAATCATTAAATTTTGAAAGGATAGAAAAATGAAAATTTTAAATAAAATATTCTTAACCTGTATAATATTATTCTTATTTACATCATGCTCACCTGTACGTAATGTTCCTTATATAGATACCACAGAAACATTACAACTACAGGTAGGGATGAAAAAAGATGAAATAGTTTCAATATTGGGAGAGCCGGTATTAGTTAAAAGCGGGGAGAAGCAAATTATAGAATGGGGATATGAAGTAAGATATAAAACTGTTTCTTCTGGCGCAAATAGTTTTCCATCAAAGAGAGGAAAATATGTTGGTACAACTTTTTCTCATAATATGTTAATATTGGTTTTTGAAAATAATGAGCTAACTAAATGGTATTCAGATAATCAAGTTATACCAGGTAAACCATTTGCAATTAAAGCAAATCCTATTGAAACTGTAATTAAAGTAATAGCTGGAACTTTAATATTTTCTATTCTAGCAGATGGATAATAAATCTAAAGATATTGTAGTAGTAGGTTCTATTGCTTTTGATGATATTGAATCTATTAAAGGTAAGAAGAATCGTTTATTGGGTGGGTCTGGAACTTATTTTTCTTTAGCAGCCTCTTTATATACTAAAGTACATTTAATTGGAATTATAGGAGATGATTTTAACCAATCTTATATTGATATGTTACATTCAAAATCTATTTCTACTGACTATTTAATACAAGAATCAGGTAAAACTTTTAGTTGGGGAGGAAAATATAATTCAGACTTTTCTCAACGAGATACTCTTTTTACAGATTTGGGTGTTTTTGAATATTTTTCTCCTAAGATTGATGATTCAAAATTTAAAAAACCAATTTTATTTTTAGCCAATATACAACCTTCATTACAGATGCAAGTTATTGATCAGGTTTCTGATCCTAATTTAATAGTTATGGATACTATGAATTTATGGATTGATAACAATCTTGATGAGTTAAATGCTGTAATTAAAAAAGTAGACATATTATTAATTAATGATGAAGAGGCAGTTGAATTAACAGGTGTTAAAAATTTGTATAATGCTGGTTTAGCATTATTAAAACAAGGACCTGAGTATGTTATTATAAAAAAAGGTGGTGATGGTTCCTTAATTATATCTAATCAAGATAATATTGAAATTCCAGCTATTCCTAATATTGATGTATATGATCCAACAGGGGCTGGAGATTCATTTGCTGGGGGATTCTTAGGATATATTGCTTCAAACGAAAAATTTAATATAGTTGAGGCTGTTTTACATGGTACAGCTATAGCATCATATACTGTATCAGGTTTTGGTATAGAAAAAATTGAAAAAATTGAATTAAATAGTATTAAAAAACGTATTAAATTACTAAAAGACTTAATAAAGGAATTTTAAAATGAAAAAATTTATATATATATTTGCAATTTTATTATTTGCTTGCTCAACTACATCTGTTGAGTATAGAACTGCTACAACTTCTTTAAGAAATGATAGAGATTACAATAAAGCAGAAGAATATGCTAAAAAAGCATTAGATGTAGATTCAAATGATGCATTACCGGCATATTTTTTAGCTATGGAGGTATATGGTAGTCCTTCTTCTCCTAAAAAAGATTATAAAAAAGCAGCAGATTATTTTTCTAAAGCCCTAGAAATAGATGCGATAGATGGAGAAAATCAAAAACTAGAATCATCTAAAAATGTTCCACTTTCAGATGGTAGCTATAAAGAATTAAAAACAATAGACGACGCGATTAAGTATTATTCATATAATTTATGGGCAGAATCTTTTAATGAAGGAATTTCTTTAATTGGGCAAGGTAAAAATGAAAAAGCTATTGAACTATTTTTAGTTGCAGTAGAATTTCAACCTGAGGAGCCTAAGAGTTATAATGCATTAGCAACATTATATTATGAATCAAATGATTATACAAAGGCTTCTAAAACTGCTGATAAAGCATTAAGTATGGATTCATCATTATCTGCATTATGGTCAATTAAGGGTCAAATTGCTATTGAAAAAAAAGACGAAATTTTTGCTGAAGAGATGTTTAGAAAAGCATATGATGTGGCATTGAATAATAAAGAATCTGCAGAAAATTTATCAGGACATATGAGTAGATTATTTGATATTTTATTTCGAAATGGTAAAAAATCTGAAGCACTATTATTAAGTGAAAGATTAATTGAAAGTGATCCTGAGAATATAGATTTATATCGTAATGCTGGTGCAGTTTATCAAACTATACTAGGAGATACTTTTTTAGCTGCAAGTGATGGTCTAATTAATATGAATACATTAAATGAACTTGAATTAGAAAATCTTAAAGAACAATTTTCAGATTGTGTAAATATGGCTAAAAAAGCTAGAGAAAACTTTTTAATGTGTTCTGAGTTAGAGCTAGATGAAGTTGAGTCTGAGATTTATTATGAAGAGTCAAAAAAATTAAAAACTAGAATAAAAGAAATCAATCGTATTATTAAAGATATCAATAAAAAATTAGATGAATCAGAGTAATTTTTTTCTTTTAATTAAAAATTGATATAAAGCTAAATCTAAATTCTGATTTGTAAGTAATAAATTATAATCAATTTTATTTAATAAGCATTCAGTTTGATAATAATTAATCATTTTTTGAATTTCTCTTTTGTACGATTTGTTAATTTGCCACGGTTCAGTTTCAATGATTTCATCTGTTTCTAAATCTTCAAAGATAGTACGTTCTTTATAATCCAAATCTATTTCTTTTGGATCAAGTACATGAAAAACTAACACGTCATTATTATTATATTTAAAATGTTTTAGGCTATCAAGTACCATCTTTGGATCATCTAATAAATCTGATATTAAAATAATCAATCCTTTTTTATTAATTTTTTCAGCACCTAAATGAAGTACTTTACTAATATTAGTATCATTTCCAATTTTTGTTTTTTCTAAAATTGATAATATTGTATTTAAATGTGCTTTATTATTTTTTGGTGGTATAGTTGATTTAATTTCAGAATCAAATACAACTAAACCTGATGCATCTTTTTGTTGCATCATCAAATAGCTCAATATTGCAGTAATCATCTTACTGTATTCAAATTTTGATATTTTATCAGAAGCAAATTGCATTGATTTACTTGAATCTAAGAATATATGTGCTAATAAATTTGTTTCTTCTTCAAATCTTTTAACATAATATTTATCAGTTTTACTCCATAGTTTCCAATCAATATTTTTTACTTCATCCCCAACACCGTATGCTCTATGTTCTGAAAATTCAATTGAAAAACCATGGTATGGACTTTTATGTATTCCTGACATATAGCCCTCAACAATCATCTTTGCTTGTAAGTATAAGCTGTCAATTTGATTAATTACATTTGGATTTAAATAAGTATTTTTCATTCTAAACTATTTAATAAATATTCTAATATATCATCACATGACATACCATCTGCCTCTGCATTAAAGTTTGGAATAATTCTATGACGTAAAACAGGTTTAACCACATATTTAATATCATCAATTTCAGGAGTAGTTCTATTATTCATTAAAGCATTCGCTTTTGCAGCCAAAACTAAAATAGAACTAGCTCTTGGTCCTGCTCCCCAATTAAGCCATTTTTGTATAGATTTATCTGAATTATTATCTAATCTAGTAGATCGAACAAATTTAACAGCAAAATTAATCACATGGTCTGAAACAGGCATATTAATTACTAAATTTTGAAAAATGATTAACTGTTCAGAATTAATTATTGGTTTAATTTCTGTATTAATAATTTGATGCATATTTTTTACAATTGTATTTTCTTCATTTTCATTAGGATATTTAATAATTAGATTAAACATAAAACGATCTAACTGAGCTTCAGGTAATGGATATGTTCCTTCCTGTTCTATTGGGTTTTGAGTTGCAAATACAAAAAAAGGATTATTAAGTTTATAAGTTTCATTACCAATTGTAATATTTTTTTCTTGCATTGCTTGTAATAATGCTGATTGAGTTTTAGGGGGAGTTCTATTAATTTCATCTGCTAAAATAATATTTCCAAATATAGGGCCCTTATAAAATTTAAACTCCCTTTTTCCTGAAGTTTTATTTTCCTGTATAATCTCAGTACCAGTAATATCAGAAGGCATTAAGTCAGGTGTGAATTGTATTCTGCTAAAATCTAAGGCTAAAGCTTTAGCTACACTATTAATTAATAACGTTTTTGCTAGGCCTGGAACACCTTCAAGAATAATATGACCATTACATAATAATGCAATAAAAATTTGGTTAATTATATTTTCTTGGCCAACAATTACCTTAGAAATTTCTTTGTTAAAATCTTTTTTTAACTTAGTTAAGTTTTCTACTTCTTTAATGTTATTCATATATTCCTTAAAATTGATTGGTGTTTAATGTATCAAATATGTTAAATATGAACAATAAATTTACTTAATAAATTATATCTTAATAAAAGTGTATATATGAATTTTACAATCAAAGGAAAAACTATTAATCAACTTGAAGAATTTGTGATTAAAAATGGATTTCCTAAATATAGGGCTCAACAAATATATAACTGGATGTATAAACATGGTACATTTGATATAAGAAGTATGAAAAATATTTCAAATGATTTGAAATCATTTTTAATTGATAATACAATTATAAATACTTTAACATTACATGATAAATCTGAGTGTGACAATACAGTCAAATTTTTATTTAAAACACAAACTAATCAATTTATTGAATCTGTTAGTATGATTGAGGATGATAAACACACAATATGTTTATCATCACAAGTAGGCTGTAGTGTTGATTGTGATTTTTGTGCAACTGGAAAAATGGGATTTATTAGTAATTTAAGTGCGGGTGAAATTATTGATCAACTATTATTTATTAAAAACACAATCAATAATCCAATAACAAATATTGTTTTTATGGGTATGGGCGAACCATTTTTAAATTATAACAATGTAATTAATGCTGCTAAATTAATGAATGATGATAATGGTTTAAATTTTGGAGCAAATAGAATTACAATATCTACAGCAGGTATAATACCTAAAATAAATAAATTTATTGATGACAAATTAAAGTTTAATTTAGCTATTTCTTTAAATGCTTCTAATGATGAAACAAGAAATAAATTAATGCCAATTAATAAAAAATGGCCAATAAAAGATTTAATTAAAGTAGCTAAAAAGTTTAATGAAAATAATAGAAATAACATTACTTTTGAATATGTATTAATTGATACTATAAATGATACTCATCAAGATGCTAAGCAATTAGCAAAATTATTAAAAAATAGTGGGTGTAAATTAAATATTATACCTTTTAACTCTATTGGGAATGAATATTCTCGACCCAGTGAAAATAGTATAAATAGTTTTTTAAAAATTATTCATGAAGAGCATGAAGGTTTTAGAATATTAGTTAGATGGAGTAAAGGTGTTGATATTAATGCTGGTTGCGGGCAATTAGCAACGAAAGGTTTAAAATAATTGAAAAAAATTATAGATCACATTAAAAAATATATTAAATATAATATTGATATTTCTGTTGTAACGGGTTCAGGTTTATCTGAAATAAAAAATATTCTGGAAGATCCTATTGTAATTAATTATGAAGATATACCTGGATATTTTAATACAACAGTGAAAGGTCACGATGGTGCTTTCCATTTTGGAAAATTTAAAGATAAAAACATATTAATAGCTGTTGGAAGATTTCATTATTATGAGGGTTTAACAATAGAAGAAGTTGGTTTACCTATCAAAGTATTTAATGAATTAGGATGCAAAAATATTATTTTGACAAATTCAGCTGGTTGTTTACAAAGTACATGGAATTTAGGGGACATAATGATTGTTTCCGGCCATTATGATTTTACTTTTAAAAATAATTCGCAAAACCCTGAGGTTATTAAAGGAAATAAATTTTATAGTGAATCTTTAATACTTCAAGCCTTAAAAATAAATCCAAAATTAAGACAAGGTAACTATGGTTGGGTATTAGGACCAATGTATGAAACAAGATCAGAAATAAAAAATATGAAAAATCATGGTGTTAATGCTGTAGGTATGTCGACAGTCCCTGAAGTAATTATGAGTAAAAAATTAAACCTTAACCTTTTAGTACTATCATTAATGTCAAATTATGCTATTGGATTAACAAACGATAATTTAGATCACCAAACTGTACTTGATAATTCTATAAAATATAATCAAAATTTTAAATTGTTATTAATAGAACTTTTATCAAAAATATAAGGAGAACATAAAAAATGAATAGACACTTATCTTTAAGAAGCGGTAATCCCGCATTATCAAAAAATACTTTTAAAAATATGGATTTTTCTCAAAGTAATAGAATGACTTTGGAGGGTACTGTAAATAAAACTATTATTGCTCTTATATTACTATTTGCCAGTGCAAGCTATTCTTTTGCAAATGCTAATACAGGTTTTGTGTGGTTTGGATTTATAGTAGGATTTATATTAGCTTTAGTAACTATCTTTAAAAAAGAGTGGGCTCCATATACAGTTCCTTTATATGCAGTGTTTGAAGGATTAGCACTTGGAGGCATCTCTTATATTTATGCAAGTATGTATACAGGTATTGTTCAACAAGCAATTTTTTTAACATTTGGAATTTTTGGATCATTACTATTTGCTTATAAAACTAGAATAATAAAACCGACAGAAAATTTCAAATTAGGTTTATTTGCAGCAACTGGAGGTATATTTTTAGTTTATTTAATAAGTTTCATAATGAGTTTTTTTGGCGCTGGCTTGCCAATTATGAATCCTCAAAATAGTAGTTTAATGAGTATTGGCTTTAGTTTATTTGTTGTGATAATTGCTTCACTTAATTTAGTTTTAGATTTTGATTTTATAGAGGAGGCATCAGAGGTAGGTGCACCAAAATACATGGAATGGTACGGTGTATTTGGATTATTGGTTACCCTTATTTGGCTTTACTTAGAAATATTAAGATTACTAGCAAAATTAAACTCAAGAAGAAGTTAACCCTAAAGTATTACTTTAAATAAAATCTTGTTTTAAATAATATTTTGTTGTTAAATTATGCTCCGGGTGGAGGAATTGTTCCTCTCCCGGTTTTTTTTAATAACTAAAAGGAGAAAAACAATGAAGAACATGGCAACTGTTGTAGGTGATGTAGCACAATCGCTAATCGCTCTTTTCAAAGGCCTAGTTGTTGCATCTGTTTTTGCAGCTATCTTATTCGCGGTTCCTTGGAACGGCCTTGATGGTACAATGGCACTAGTAAGCAAATTCTTAAATGGTGGCTTAACTGGTCTATTAACATTGCTTCTACTTGCTTCTTGGATGAAATAAATCCTATAACTATTAATTTAGAAGGAGTAATATGAAAAAAGTAGTAGCAGAACTAACTAGCTGGATATCGACTTTCGTAGATCTACTTAAAGTGTTAGTAACTTTAGGAGTAGTTGTAGGGATCTTATTTGATGATTACTTTGGTGTAATTGGAAATATAGGTGAAATTATGACTAAATTAGGTCAAGAAGGTTTAGCTGGGTTAGTAGCCTTGGTCTTAATAGTTTCGTGGTATAAAGCTATTAAGTAAGGAATAAGATAAGTCCTGGGGGGATTTAAATTGTAAAATTTCTCCTTTGGGAAAAACTTGTCAAGAAGGCTCTTCATTTATGGAGAGCCTTCTTATTTTATAGAAGATTTTAAATTAGTTAAACCAGATTTAAAATTACATGATTTGATTTCTCTATCTTTTATTAATAAACTATTTTTACTATCTTCTTTAAAAAGTGCCCAAGTAAAAATATCAGTATGTTCAACAATAGCGTTACTTTTATTATTTATTAAATCTAATTCTAATTTTATTTCTATATTATTATTTTTTTTAACTTTAGAAATTTCACAATTATATAAAAGTCCTTCTCGTTCCACTAATACATTATTATTAATCAAATCAAATTCAGTATTACTTAAATAATATAGTAATGAAAAAATATTAAACGTATTTTTCGGTAATATTGTATTTGTATTAAAATACATAACTGTGTCATTAACTAAAGTAGTATAAAGATTATTCGTTACATTTGGTTGAAAAGTAGTTTTTTTAAATGAAAGTATTCTCAATGACTGTTCATCTATTATTGTTTCGTAGATATTATCGATTTTAAAAATTTTTGAAGTTAATTTGTTAGTCTTTGTTTTATAAGTTATTTTTATAGACTTATTATTATTATAAAATATTTTATCTTCTGTAATTAAAACATCTGCCATAGGTATTCCATATAAATTGACCTTATATTCTTTAGTTAAGGGTAATGCAACACTTATTATAAATATTATTATAAAATTACTTTTCATTTCCATTGGACCTTTAAAAAAGGAGCAAGCCCTCCAAAAATAATTATATAAAATGGATGAACTACCATTAATACTAAAAAATATAGAAGTTTAAAATTGATTTGTATTTTTGACATATATTTACTTATTAAAATAATTTCAGCAATTGATTTTATTATTAAAGGTATCAACCAAAAAATCATTTGTGTACTAATAAATTGTATTATTGAAATTCCACACATTAAGTTTACAAAATAAAGAAATGGTAAAATAATTTTAACTTCGTTTGGCGTTGATAAATTATAATATAACAACCCTTTTGAGGCATATCTTAATCTTTGTAAATATAAAGATTTAATAGTTTTTGGAATATCTGATTTTACTATAGCATTACTATCTGATATATATTTTATTTCCCATTTAGTTTGAGTTGCAATTTTATGTAGCATTAAATCATCATCGCCAGAGTTGATATGTGAAATATCATCATATCCACCTACTTCATTAAACACTTTTTTTCTGTATGCAATATTTCGCGCAGTGCATGATAAAAAAAGTTGCCTTTTTGAGTTAGCATATGAAAAACTTTCTTGAGCTATACTTTCAAGTTTAAGTAATTCATTCACAAAATTATTTTTAAATCCAATATATGATGGTCCAGCTACAAACCCAACATTTTCATTATAAAAATATTTTTCTATACTTTCAATCCATATTTTTTTATGTAAACAATCAGCATCTGTTTGAATAATTATATCACCTTGTGCTTTATTTATACATTGATTTAATGCCCATTTCTTAGAAGACCAATTTTGAGGTGTATTAACTATATTAATTACTTCAAGATTGGTGATATGTTTTTTTAAAGTCATTAATTGTTCTAGCGTATCATCTGAAGACTTATCATTTGCAATTATAATATCATACTTATCAGTAGGATATGTTTGTTGTTTTAGCCCCTTAAATAGTGCTTTAATATTATTAGATTCATTTTTTGCTGATATTATTATTGAGATCCTAGATTGTTTTTTTGTAGATAAGTTATATTTTTTTTTTGAAAAAAGTGGTTCTGTAATCCATATCATGTAGATTAAATACAGAAAAATTGTTATATAGATTATAAAAGAAATCATTAATTTTGACCTCTCCAACTCATAAATTGCATGAAGAAGCTTCCTAGTCCCATAAATACTACATAAGGTATTTCAAAAATAAACCAAAAAATAAAAGCAAAATAATTACTTCTAAGCTTCATTTTAACATTACCTATAATAAATAATAAAAACTCTAATATTAGTTTAAGCATTAAAATTAAAAATAATAATTCAAGATTATTAAATACATTTATAATTAAAGTATCTAATATTAATAAGATGATTAACATATTAGTAAAAAAAGTAGATAGACTTAATACATATAAAAATTTATTATAGTTCCACATCACTTTTAAATCTGCAGCCCATCTTATTCGTTGTTTAATTAATAATGAAATTTTGTTTTCAATTCTTGAATTAACAAATGATTCTGGATTATCATTAAATTTAACTTTTATTTTTTCATTCATACATAATTGTAAAAAAAGTGTATCATCTCCTTGTATTGAATCAGAAATTTTTAGAAAACCTATTTTATTATATAGAGTTTTTCGATAGGCTTGATTTTGTCCAATGCAGGCAAATGGTTTGTTTAATTTACACATTCCTCTAGCAACATTAAATAACATCATTAAATCTATTTTTTGAAAGCATGTAACTAAATTAAGTGTCTTATCTATAATAGACACACCTATTATATAATCAGTATTAGAATCAAATAGTTGAGTCATTGACTGAATCCATGTTTGTTTTAATCTGCAATCTACATCTGTAAATAAAAGAATATCAAAATTTGCATTTTTTATCCCTGCATCAAGTGCTTTTTTCTTATAACTAAGATTGGGATTACCTTCATCTGAAGATACATATTTAATATTATTATTTTTAGCTGCAAATTCCATAATTATTTTTTTTGAATCATCTTTTGAATTGTCATCAACAATTATGAATTCTTTCATTCCAGTATGATTTTGGTTTTCTAAATCATTTAATATTTTAGGTAGAGATTGTTCACCATTTTTAACAGCAACAATTACAGATACAGGTTGAATTAAATTCTTTTTATAAGAAGAGTTTTCTTTTAAATTTCCAATTATATAAAATATTATTGAAGTAAAATATATTAATATTAACAGTGTTGATATGGTATAAAAGATTAACATATTTTATAGTATAAAAGTTTGTGATATAAAGTAGCAGGTTATTATCAAAACCTGCTATTTTACTTTTCCTTGAAGTTGTGCTCTTTCATCCATTCATCATTAACAAATTTACTTAAATAGTTTCTAATAGAATCAGGTAACATAACTAAACATTTTTGATTTTTATTTAATTCTTTAGCAGCTTGAATTCCAGCCCATGTTGCTGTACCACATGACCCACCAATTAACAATCCTTCCATTTTGATTAAATTTCTAGCTGTACTAAATGAGTCATCATCATTTACTTTTATATATTTATCTACTAAATTATTATCTAAAACATCAGGAAAAAAATCATATCCAATTCCTTCAACTTGATAAGGGTAAACTTCATCACCACCACCTAGTATAGAACCATAAGGATCAGCACCTATAACTTTTATATTAGGAAAATGCTCTTTAAGTCTTTTAGCTAATCCAGTTATTGTTCCACCTGTACCAACACCACATACAATCATATCTAAACCATCTGGAAAATCATCAATAATCTCTTGAGCTGTATATTTATAGTGTGCATTAGGATTATTATCATTTGCATATTGATCTAAAATATGTGAGTTTGGAATTTCTTTGTTTAATTTTTTTGCAACTCCTATTAAGCTATCAGGCTCATCAAATGCCGCTTCTGTTCTGGTTCTAATTACTTTTGCTCCTAGTGCTTTTAAAACATCTTCTTTTTCTTGACTCATTTTTTTAGGCATTGTGATAATCATTTTATAGCCCATTACTGCTGCAGCAAGAGCTAAACCAATGCCAGTATTTCCAGATGTTGGTTCAATTAGTGTATCTCCAGGCTTTATTCTGCCTTCTTTTTCTGCTTCAACTACCATATTATAACCAATACGATCTTTGACAGATCCACCAGGGTTAAATAATTCACATTTAACATAAAGGTTACATTTTAGATCTGGTGCAATTTTATTTAATTTTATTATGGGTGTTTTACCAATTGTAGATAAAATATTTTCATGTATCATAAGATTTCTTCTTCTATTTTTTAAATCAATTTTATTCTATTTTTTGCTCAAGTAATGTATTACAATAGATGCCGCTTCTGCAACATTTAAACTTTCCATTTTCCCTTTTCCTGGAATATGAATTTGTTTAGCATTTTTTTTAAATTCTTTAGATATTCCTTTACTTTCATTTCCTAAAATTAATGACCAATTATCGTTTGTTGATTTAAGAGTTTCAATATTTTTGCCTTTTAAATCAGCTATATAAATTTCATATTTATTTTTAATTAAAAAATTATTTATATCTTCAATAGAACCGTTAAATATATTTTTCATATGAAAGTGTGCACCCATACCTGACCTAACAGCTTTTGGGTTATATAATTCAACGCTATGCTTTGTTAAAATTATATTATAACAACCAAACCAACTGCATGTTCTTAATATAGTTCCCATATTTCCAGGGTCCGAAATACCATCAAATATAATAAAAGGTTCTTGATGAGCTTTTAAAGTCTTTATATCCGCTATAGCATTATATTGAATTAGTGCAAATATTTGTTGTGAATTTTTTGTATCAGAAATCCTTTCAGCATCTTTTTCTGTGCATAAGCATAAATCAACTTTTAAATCATTTCCATATTTTCTAATTATATCAAAGTTTTTACTTTTTTTTGAGTAAATTATTTTTGTGATTAACTGTTTATGTTTTATTGCATCTAAAATTATTTTTTCACCCTCAACTACAAACTCATTATTTAGTAATCTAAATTTTTTTTGTTTTAACGATGCTAAATATTTAATCTCTTTTTTTGAAATCATTTATTCATCAATTTCTATCAAAATAGGAGCATGATCTGAACCCATTATCTCAGGTAAAATAATAGAACTTTTTAATTTATTTTTAATATTTTCAGAAATACAAAAGTAATCAATTCTCCAACCTACATTTTTACTTCTAGAATTAAACATATAGCTCCACCAAGTATAATGGTTAGGTTCTTCATTAAATATTCTAAATGTATCTATAAAACCTTCTTGAATATAATTATCAAAACCTTTTCGTTCTTCAATTGTAAATCCAGCATTTTTTTTATTGGTTTTGGGATTTTTTAAATCAATCTCTTTGTGAGCAACATTTAAATCGCCACAAAAAATAACAGGTTTATTTTTTTCTAATTCTTTCAAATATTTTAAAAAATCAACATCCCATTCATTTGCTCTGTAATCTAATCTACTTAAATCTCTTTTTGAATTTGGAGTATACACTGTAATTAAATAATAATTTTTTAATTCCATGCATATAACGCGACCTTCATTATCATGTTTTATTATTCCTAAATCGTTATTTATTGAGACAGGTTTATTTTTCGAAAATATAGCAGTTCCAGAATAACCTTTTTTTTCAGCGCTATTCCAGTATTTATACGGATAATTATCTAAATCTAAATCTACTTGCTCTGGATATGCTTTTGTTTCTTGTAAACAAATGATATCTGGATTTGTTTTTTCCACAAAATCTAAAAAACCTTTTTTTAAAACTGCTCTTATTCCGTTAACATTCCAAGAAACAATTTTCATAAATAATATCCCTTTTAATTAAGATTTAAATGATTTTTAAATTTAATATATTTAATTATTCAGATTCAAAAAATGAAATTACTTTGTCTATTTTAATTGAATCTTGTTGTTTTTCATTCATATTTTTTATCATAACCGTATTATCATTTATAGTGTTAGAGTCCATAATAATAGTAAATTTTGAATCTATTTTATTTGCATGTCTTAATTGTGATTTAAGGCTCCTTCTTAAGGAATCTACATATACCGCCACTCCAAGATTTTTTCGTATGTCATCAGCTAATTTCATTGAATTGTTAATTAAATCTTGTTCAAGATTTATAATATAAATATCTGTTTGAGTATTTTGATTAGCTTCTAAATCCATTGACAATAATAATCTTTCCATACCTGCTGCAAAACCCATTGCTGGAATATTTGAGCCACCAAGTTGATTAATTAAATTATCATACCTTCCACCGCCACATAAAGCGTCTTGACCTCCTAATTTTTTTGAAATAACTTCAAAGACAGTTCTATTATAATAATCTAAACCTCTAACTAAATGATTATCATGTAAGTATGGAATTTCCATTGCATCTAAAATATTAAGCACCTTCATAAAATGTTGTCTGTCATCATCTGATATATAATCTATAATATTTGGAGCATGTTTTCTTGTTAATTCTTTAATATCTTTATTCTTTGAGTCTAATATTCTAAGAGGATTTTTTTCTAATCTAATGTATTCATTTTCATTAAAAATAGATTTGAATTTAGACAATGATTTTTTTAAGTCTGAAACATATTTTTCACGAGCATTATTACTTCCTAATGTATTAATTTTAATTGAAAGCTCTTTAATTCCAAACATTTGATAAATATTATATGCTATTGATATTACTTCTGCATCTTGCTCTGGATTAATTGAACCTATAGCTTCAACACCAAATTGATGAAATTGCCTTAATCTACCTTTTTGAGGTCGTTCTCTTCTAAAAGATGGCCCCATGTAATAAAATTTAGATATAGGTTCACTTTTCCAAAGCTGTTTTTGAATGTAAGCCCTTACTACCGATGCTGTCATTTCAGGTCTGAGAGTTAAGCTTTGTCCATTTTGGTCTTCCCATGTATACATTTCTTTATTTACAATATCTGTATCTTCACCAACACTTCTAGTAAATAGTTCTGTTGATTCAAAAATGGGGGTTCTAATTTCTCCATATCCATGAAGATACATAAACCTACAAATATGATTTTCAATATCTTTAATATTGTAGGTTATATCAGGAAGTAAATCTTTTGTGCCTTTTATATTCTTTATCATAGTATTTTTCCAGACTCCTAAATATATATATAATGAAAGATATTAAGTATAATTATTATAGTCCAAACAATCTTCCGCCACTTGATTTTAGTTTTATATCTTTCAAGTCAGGACTTTTTACTCTAATATTTAATAAAAATCCACTTCCATTACCAGATGGCCACCATTTAAAACCAAATTCCCAACAATGAAGTGTTCTATAAAGATACATATTATGACTAACAATTTGATTGTTAATCATATCAATTTGACCTGCATATGTCATTTTCCATTTGTCAGTCAAATTTAATTTTAGAATTGGTTGAATCCACACTGTTTTATCCCAACCAATTTTATAAGAGTTTTGCGATGTTTCAACTAGAGACTTTTGTAATTTTGCGCCGAGCCTCAAATCTAAAGTCCATAAATTATTTGTATCTATTTCAGGTTCAAAAAATTTATTTGAATTATAAAGTTGATTTTTTTCATCTTGGTCTAAACTATCTATAATCTCATTATTATCTTTAACAATTTTTTGTTTACCAAATAAAGATAAGTCTGTTGACCCTTGAAGATATGTTAAGGTTGGTATTTTTGCATATGTATTTAATCTATTTAAATTTTCATCTAATAAGTAAGGCTCATGAAACATAGTAAAGTCAAACTGAAACTTTTCTGCTGTAGTAAAATTAAATCTTGATTTAATAATATCTAATTTAAATTCATCAGCCATAAAATTATAACCTGTACTGATATTTAACCTTAAAAAATCTATTTTTGTTTGAGTTGAATCATTTAATTTTACTTGAAAGTTATTTGTAAGATTAAAATTAATTTTTTTTACTTCGTTTGTTGGTGTTGATCCAATCATTGAATTACTAAAATAATCATTTCCATTACTATCAAAATAACCTAAATCTATTCCAAATATTTTTTTAGAAAAATCAGGAGTATAATTAAAACTTATAGTTGGAGTTAAAACATGCCTTAATGAATTAATATTAAATTGATTTATTGCAAAAAGCCCATATATAGTTGTACTTGATGATAAATTAAAATTACCAGTTAATCTTCTTTTGAATCCTTCTTTTTCTTGACCATTTTCATTATGTTTAAAAATCCACCCTTCGTTTAAATTCAATGACGGATTAAGATTCAGCCAACTAAATAATTTTATAGGCACAGATAAACTTGTACTATGATTAATACTATTATTATAAACCATTGTATCTTTTTGGGCCCATTCTAGTGATTCATTGTTATTATAAAATTCAGTATATGAATTACCTATTTTTTGATAACCTTTATATTGAGATGAAAAATTATAATAAATTGAATTATACCATTTATCTCCATCACCAAATAATTTTGAATTAGAGTGAGAAAATCTCATATTTGGCAATACCCTGGTTTTATAAAATATTTCTTGATTTTCACATGTCCCATCTTGATTTAAATCAATACACTCTGGTAAATCTTCTTGTCTATTTAAATCATAGCTCTCAGATAGTGATACGGAAATTCTATTATTATATGCTGACCATACTTTACTATATCCAGCTGAAGATTCTAATTTTTGTTGCGTTCTAGTATTTAAATCATAGCTGTCATTATAAAAATCACTACTTGTGACATATACCCAATTAACATTTAGATTTTGTGTATAATCAATTTGATGATTATGTACCCATTTAATATCAAAATTTTGAATAGATTTATTTGTAAATAAATCATTGATATCATTAGATCCATTTAATTTTCTCTTATAAGTTGAAGAAATATTTCCATTATAATTATATCTTTTAACGTACCTAAATATTGTATTTAATTCAATTCTATCCTGATCATAAAAGTCCATTAAAATTTTACTATCAAAAAAATCATTAGGTGCCCAATAATAACCTAATTTTTGAAAAAAAGTACCATTACTATTAGAAACACCAAAAGAAGGCATTAACCAACCTGACTGCCTTCCTCCACTTGTACTTGGAAGAATTGCAAAAGGTAGCCCAATTACTGGAATATCAAATATATACAAAAATAAAGGTTTCGTAATGATTCGTTCCCCTTGAATCATTTTCATTTTAGGACTTTTAAAATAATAATGTGGATGTTCGTGGTCACATGTAGTATAAATACTTTTATTCATATGATAAATATTAGGTTCTTCTCTATAAATAATATTAGACTTATAAATGCCATCTCTAACTTTTGTTTCACCTAAACTAATTATTCCTCTCTTATTTATTAAATCAAATTCTAAATTTTGACCAATCATAGGTTTTTGATTCTGACTGGATATTTTTGCATAACTACTATCGTGAGAATAGGCATATAACATATTATTTATCCAATTAACATCAACAATATTTGAAGTTAATTCTGTAGTTTGATATTTAATATTTACATCATTCTCAAGAAACGTCATTTCATTTTTAACATCATAATTAATAGAATGTGCTTGATAAATTAATGATGAATCAAGCTTGGTTTGTCCTTTTTCTGGAACGAAAATACCTCTAGCATCCCCTTTGATATATATATTTTCTAAATTTTCTAGATTATATTTAAAGTTCATTGTATCACCAGTAGCTTCATTTAATCCCATTAGTAATGATGTATCATTTACTATATAATATTTACTTTCAGCCATGCCATAAATATCAATATTATTTAAAAATTCATTTTTAAAGTTGGCGTTAATTATGCCTCCATTAATTTCATCTTTGAATAGTTGATAATTATCATTAACAGTTGCATAATGGTTATTATACATGTATGCATTATCTTTTATAATCATATTTTTAATCAATGAATCTTTAAATTCAACATTTATATAATTTCCTTTAGCACCTTGTTTTTCAGATTTGATCACTACTTGATTATTTAATATCATATTTTGAGAATAATCATTATAACTCATTAATTCCGCATCAATTACATATTTTGGATCAAAAAATTTAGAATTATTTTTAGCTGTAAATGAATAACCTCTAAATCCATTAGTTTTAAGGTATATTAATGAATCTGTCTGGACATAATTATTTTTAAATTTAAAAATAACATTTCCAAAAGCATGTAAAGAATCAATATCATACCAAAAAATCATATTTTCACACATCAAACTATCGTTTCCATTTATCATTGTTACAGGCCCTAAAAGATGTAACTCTTTATTTTCTACGTATTGCTTTGCTTGATTTGTATAAATTGAGATTGTATCCTTATATATAATTACCTGTTTATTACCTAATGAAGTTGATTTAAAAATTCTGACATCTTTTCCATTCTCCTGCTTTTTTTCTAAAATATCAGCAGAATAGTTCCATTCCTGGGCATGGATTATAAACGATAAAATTAATATAAGTATGTAATTCATTATGTAAAATATAAACAATTATTAAAATTTGCTTACTAACAAAGTATACGAAATTTCAATTATATTGTTCATTACATTTTGTAATAAAATAATAATAAACTTAATTTCAAGTTAAATAATATATTTAGATAGATAATTAAACAAACAATTGATGAAAAATTATATTTTAAAATACGGCATTATATTTTTTTTGAGTATTATATTTACTCAAGTAACTTTAGATTCTGAACCTCAAATTTTCAGACATGAGTTATCTTATGATATTCCAATTTTTAAAACCAAAAATTTAAATTTTAAACAACTAGAAGCAGAAAAAAATCTTGATTATGAAAACAAATTACCCTATAAATTTGGTCATAATTTTGATGTTGATATTAATTTTTTTGAAAATGCAGCATATGAAATACTAGACAATGGTGACAAAGTATATAGATTACAAATTGAATCTGAGGATGCTTATTCAATTAATTTTATTTTCAATAATTTTGTTTTATCGGAAGGGACTCAATTATATATTTATAATCAGAATTTATCCCACATTATAGGAGCTTTTACGGATATAAATAATAAATATCATAAACGTTTTTCTACAAGCCCTATATCAGGAAATGTAGTTATCTTAGAATTTTATGAGCCTGCATTTTCTAAGCCAAGTATTATAAATATCTCTAGTATTATTAACGGATATAAAAATATTTTTAGAGGTTATGAAGATTCAGAAGATTGTAATAATAATGTCAATTGCTCTGAATTTCAATCTTGGAATGATGAAATTAGCTCTGTAGTATTAACAATAACAGATGGAGGAACTCGATTATGCTCAGGTGCTATGATTAATAATACTAATGAGGATTTAGCACTATATTTTTTAACATCTGAAACTTGTTTGGGGGGGCATGAAGATTGGATTTTTATGTTTAATTATGAAAGTCCTTCTTGCAATAGCCAAGATGGTCTAACAAATCAAACAATATCAGGAGCAACACTTTTATCCAATAATTATGAATCTGATTTTGCTTTATTAAGATTAGATGAAACGCCCCCTGAAGAGTATGATATATACTTTTCTGGATGGGATGTATCAGGTAATAATCCATCTAATTGTACAACAATTCATCACCCCGTAGGAGATATAAAAAAAATATCTCAACATACAGGTACAGCAATTTCTGATGGTTGGTTTTTCAATGATAATTCTCATTGGCGAATTAGTGAATGGGAAGTAGGCATTACTGAGCCTGGTTCATATGGAGCACCTTTATATAACAATAATAAACATATTGTAGGTCAATTACATGGCGGAGAATCATCATGTGACAATCCTGTAAATGATTATTATGGTAAGTTATCACACTCATGGGATTTAGGTCTAAAAGAATGGTTAGATCCTAATAATTCTGGAATTTTAACTTTAGATGGAATTGGTGTTATAAATTCACCAGATCCAGAAATTAGTTATAGTAATTTAAATTATAATATTTTAATGCTTGAAAATGATATTCAGTATGATAATTTAGTTATTTCCAATTTAGGAGAAACAGAATCAATATTAAATTATAATATTTATAACTCCCCATTTTCACAATCATTTAGTGTGCCAGATTCAGCTGATTATTATTGGATTGATTCTGATTTTAGTGATTCAGATAGCTATTATTGGGTAAATATTGGTGACTTTGGTAATCAAGTTTGGTTCGAAGATAATGATTTTTCAGTAGGCCCTTTCAATATAGGATTCGAGTTTCCATTTTATGATAATCAATATTCTGATTTTATAATTAGTCCAAATGGGTGGATAGGATTTGGAGATGACAATCCTGGCTATGAAAATCTTTCTATTCCAAATGAAAGTGCTCCTAGTCCTGCTATATTTGCTTTTTGGGATGATTTAAACCCAATTAATTCAGAATCTTCACCAGATATGTCTGGTAGAGTAAAATATTTTTCTAATGGCGAAAGACTAGTCATTTCATATACTGATATTACACAATGGGGTGATGATTCTCCATATTCTTTTCAAATAGTTTTATATAAGAATGGACATATTGATATTAACTATGCATCGATGTCAGGAGATAGAACCAGCGCAACAATTGGTATACAAAATGAAAATGGAACTATTGGACAGCAAATCATATACAATGATACATACGTACATAATTTTTTAGGAGTTTCATTTCAACAGTCTCCTTTATGGGCAAGTATTGATAGTCAAAATGATTTATCAAATGTATTGAGTGATCAGCAATCTGAAAGTCATATAATTGAAATAAATGGCAATCAAATGGATATTGGTTATTATGAAACATATTTTCATATTGAATCTAATGCTACTGGCACAATTAGCATTCCTTTGTCCGTTCAAGTAGGGTATCAATCTAGTTTAGGAGATATAAACTACGATCAAACTATCAATGTTCAAGATGTTGTTTTATTAATTGGTATGATTATTAATGCTTATCCACCCAATTTAGAAGCAGATATTAACCAAGATGGTTCAATAAATGTTTTAGATACAGTGCTACTAATTGATTTAATTTTAGGTTAAGGTGTTTTAGTAAGATAAGTCACAAAAAAATAGTAAATTAAAAACTAGATTGTTTTTAAGATTTATAGGAGATTTTATGAGAGTGATTCAAATGTTATTTATTTTTGGATTTGTATTTTGTCAAACTACAATAGAAGGTATTCCAAAAAGTTTCACTAACTCTACCCAAAATAGAGTTGAAAAAACAATCATGCCTGAAGTTAATGTGGACCAATTGTTAATTGAAGATTCTAATGCTTTACCTGGGACTCCTTTTAGATATGGAAAAATATTTGATGTTGATTTTAGTTTAAATAATTCTGGAACTTGGGAAACTTTAGAGGATGGTTCAAAGATTTGGAGATTAGAAATACAGTCAAAATATGCATATTCTATTGGAATTGAATATGATTATTTTAATTTGCCTCTAGGTTCAGAGTTTTATGTATATAATTTAAACAAAACTATAATTCATGGTGCGTATTCTGCAATAAATAATCAATCAGATTATCTATTTTCCACTCCATTACTAAAAGGTGATACTATTATATTAGAATATTATGAACCAGAAAATGCTGAATTTGAAGGCGAAATTTATTTATCAGAAATAATTCATGACTATAGAGATATTATGAATTTATATGAAGGTGAACAAAATGATAATGATAGAATTTGTGCAACTAACACCCATGGAAACGGTGAGTTATGTTCTGGTGTTGAACCTTATGAAATGGTTATAAATGCTACATCATGGTTAGATATGGGCGGATTTATATGTAGTGGCTCAATGATAAACAATACTAGTTATGACTTATCTAAATATTATATGACGGCTTGGCATTGTACAAATGGAGAAAATCCAAGTACATTTAGATTTTATTTCAACTATGGTGCTTATAGTTGTGCTTCTGATAATGGGTCTGCTGGTATTAGCTTATATGGCGCTCAACAATTAGCAACATCAAATAGTATTGATGATTCTGATTGGACATTGCTTAAAATTATAGGGGGAAATGTTCCTGATGATGTATGGAATTCTTGGGAAATATTTTATGCAGGATGGAATCGATCAACTGAAAATTCTATTGTTTCATGTGCAATCCATCATCCAGGTGGATCACCTAAAAGAATTAATTTTGATGATGATATTGCATACTCTGCTTCATGGAACCAAGGCAACCCTAATACTCATTGGAGAGTTTTTTGGGATAATGGGGGGACACAAGGTGGATCTTCTGGATGCCCATTGTATGATGAAAATTTTAGATTAATAGGTGTTTTAACAGGTGGTCCTGATTTACCTTGTGGTGATGATGGTAGCTATGATTTATATGGAAAATTTGATCGAGCTTGGAATGATGTAAAAGAATGGCTCGATCCTGATGATACAGGAGCAATGTTTGTAGATGGTACATATGATGGTTCTTTAATCATTCAGGGATGTACTGATCCAGATGCAGAAAATTATAATTCTGATGCAAATATGGATGATGGAAGTTGCTTTTATGGTTTAGCAGACATTTATTTTGGTAATACATCATATGAATCACTTGGAATTATGTCATTTAATTCTGCTGAGATAGCACAATTTGAATTTAAAGTATCAGACAATTTAAACTTAATCACTTTATCTAATGCTTATGGGGGTATAGCTGAAGAACATGATTTCATAGTATCAGTTTCACCTGATGGTCAAGTTATTGGAACATCTATTTCTGGAAGCACTATTCCTATTGGTGAGGGTTTGTTAACTAATCTTAATTTTACTTTTAATAATTCAGGCACAACTGAAGTATGCATAAGTGACCATATTTTTAAAGATATTAATGGAAATGAAATTTTAGTACCTGGTGAAAGTTGCTCTTCAATAGAATTAATTTCAAACAGTACAATGCACACAGTTGAAGCTGGTACATTTTATTATAGCCCAAGTACTTTAATTATTAATACTGGCGATACGGTTATATGGGATAATATAAGTGGTTTTCATGATGTAGTAGCTTATGATAATTCATTTAGTTTAGATGCGTGTTCAAGCCCTTGCACAATTGGTGAAATTACTTTTAATGAGCCAGGTGAATATAATTATTTTTGTAGTATAGGTAACCATGAACAACAAGGTATGGTTGGAACTGTAATTGTTGAGGACTCAGAATTAGCTATTGATGATTCAATGACAGATTTAGAATTTGGAATTTCTAATATTTATCCAAACCCGTTCAATCCTTTAGTTAATTTTGATATACAATTATTAGAAACAGAAAATATTAATATAAATATTTATGATTTAAGGGGAAATAAAATTGATAATATTTATAATGGTATTTTAGGGTTTGGGAATCATACGTTTAGTTGGGATGCTAACAACTTTCCTACAGGTATTTATATTATAAGTTGTAATAGCAATAATTTAGTTTCTAATCAAAAAGTTTTATTAATGAAATGATAACAGATATGAAAAAATATATTATAGTAATCTCTTTACTTTTTAACTTTATTTTATCTGAATCTTCAAATATACATAATAATTCTTTATTATTTTGTATTAAGAAAAATGATACAAATTTAATTTTAAATCAAAACAATGAATTATCTAGATCAGAAAATGGTAAAATTTTAGATGATTTTTTTACTTCTACTTTAGGTCAATATACAATTAAACCCTGGTTGAAATCGGCAACGGAGGATGATCATAGTGGAGATATATATTTAAACCGTATTTATAAAGTCTCATTTCATAATTCAACTAGGATTAATATTTCAGAGATTAAAAATAAATTAAAAAAAATGTCTTTTATACACGATGTAGAATATGATTACATCAGAGTTCCATCATATCAACCAAACGATACGCGATATAATCAACAATGGTTTATTCCAAAAATTCAGTCCGACCATGCATGGGATTTTTGGGATATTAATGGTGGTGAATTTCCAGGAAGTAAAGATATTTTATTAGCATCAGTAGATACTGGAGTTGATTGGAATCATACAGACTTGATAGGTAATATTTGGCAAAATTTAGGTGAAGATGCAGATGGTGATGGTAGAACATTAGAGTTTATAAATGGTCAATGGGTTTTTGATCCAGATGATTTAAATAATATTGATGACGATGATTGGGATAACAACCCTAATACTTATATTGATGATTTAATAGGCTGGGACCCAGCTGGATTAAATGGAATTGATGATAATGATCCTATGCCACCAGGGACATGGGGATGGTCTCATGGAACGCATGTTGCTGGAATTTTAGGTGCAACAACAAATAATAATCGAGGTGTTGCTTCATCATGTTTTGATTGTAGTATTTTAAGTGTTAAGGTATCAGATGATAATCAAAATGAAGTATATATTACTGATGGGTATGATGGAATATTATATTCTGCTAAAGTTGGTTTTTATAGAACAAATAGAGGTTTTTCAATAATAAATAATAGCTGGGGTGGAGGTAGTTTTAATATTTTTGAACAAGCAACAATTGATGTTGCTCATAATGATTACAATGCTGTAATTCTGGCTGCATCAGGTAATGATCATGAAGATGCTGCACATTACCCATCTAGTTATGAACATGTTATTTCAGTTACTGCAACAAATTCTTCTGAAAGAGTAAATTGGGCTACATATCATGAGTCTGTTGATTTAGCATCTCCCGGTGAAGGTATAGAAAGTACTGTAATTCAAACTAATCCAAACAATGAAAATAATGCATATGATGATTGGAGTGGAACATCTATGGCTAGTCCAGCTGCTGCAAGTGTTATTGGACTATTAAGTTCGTTTAATCCTAATTGGAACAATGAACAATTAGAAACAATGATTTTAGCTACATCTGACCCAATTATATACTCTGTTAATTCAAATTATTTAGATGGAAAAATAGGAAAAGGCAGAGTTGATGCATTAAGAGCTTTATCAACACCTTTGTTTCCAAAAGTAGAGCTAGCTGAGATTGATTATCAAATAATTGATGGAGATGATAGCATAATAGATGCAGGGGAAACAATACACTTGACAACTATTTTATATAA
>CEOP01138203.1_pt1 | contig 24506 bp, 22 predicted proteins | sample 361301 | NCBI WGS metagenome assembly CEOP01 (sample SAMEA2619548, study PRJEB7988) | marine metagenome | biome: marine biome (ENVO:00000447); feature: deep chlorophyll maximum layer (ENVO:xxxxxxxx); material: "saline water (ENVO:00002010), including plankton (ENVO:xxxxxxxx)" | depth 55 m
ATATTCAGCCGTTCGCTCTTGAGGAAATCCTGCATGATCTATCACTAATCTTATATTTGGGAATTTTCTAGCAAGGTCAGCTGCTTTGTTCATGTCCTCCCAAACAACATCAAGATCATAAACTAAGTCGTACTTTTCCAAAATTGCGTACCCTCTATGAAAGTTTTCATCAACTAGATAGTCTCCCTCTGCAAAGTCCCGCATTCCACGGAAGTTGGAGTGCTCTGCATGTTCTGCGATTACAGATTCGACACCTTCTTGCTGCAGTCTTGCGTCACCAACGATTGCTTGGGGCCAACCAGTTTTATCTGCCATTTCTTGAAGCCAAATTGTTTCATCCACAGGATTTTCACTTCCAATTGCCGCTTGCACGTGGACTGCTTTGCTGACGTTTGATCCCTCTATATCATTGAGAAATTCTTCGGCTGCGTAGCGTTTTAACTCTTTTAGTGGTTTTATTTCACCTAAGAGCGGGTGTATGGCATCATCGGCTATCCACGCCCAGACAAGTTTTTCGTGTGGCCTATCCCAGAAATGTACATGTGTATCAACGAACTGTAATTCGGTCATTTTGCCTCCTGTTTTACAGAGTTTTTAGTTACGAATCGCTTTATAGAAACGTTTCCATTAATCTTAGGCTATTCCAAATATTAGTGTTGGGTAAAATTGTGCGAAGCTGATTTGCTATCTACAGTTTGGTTGAAAGTGAGGGTTTTATGCGTGTTGCTTTAGTTACAGGTAGTGCACAAGGAATCGGTTTGGCAATCGTCAAGAGTCTTCTTGCAAAAGGATTCAAGGTCTTCGGCGTAGATGTAAAGGACCAAAATGAGCAAATTGATGGTTATGGAAAAGAATTTTACAACCCGCTTAAATTTGACCTCTCAGACGCCGAGCAATGCAGAAAATTAGTCAAAGAAGTTGGTCGCATAGACGTATTAGTAAATAATGCAGCGATATTGATTGAAAATGAGTTAGACGACGTTACAGACGATCAATTTGATGAGATAGTTTCAACAAACTTGCGAGCTCCTTTCGTTCTTTCTGTAGCAGCTTCAAAAGGAATGAAAGAACGCAAGTGGGGGCGGATCGTAAATATGTCTAGTGTGGGAGCTCGTACGGGTGGGATTTCACAGTCTTGCGTATATGCCGCCACCAAAGCAGGTTTAATCGCTGTAACGAAGAATTTTGCTCGAAATTTAGGTCCTTATGGTATTACTACTAATGCTGTAGCGCCTGGAGCAATTGCAACACCAATGGCTGTTGAACAGTCACTTTCTGACGAATCCTTGTTAAAACGTGTAGTAGAGGCAACTCCCACAGGCCGTCTTGGTACTGCAGATGAAGCAGCAGCAACTGTGGTTTTTTTGGCATCTGAAGAAGCTTCTTTTGTCAACGGAGTCTGTTTAGATGTTAACGGTGGTTGGGTGATGACGTGACCCCAAGTCAGAACCCCTCGGATAATTCAGATTTCCTTGACTTTTCTACGGAGGAAAAGAGTTTTATGCAAACCTCTTACGAGTTTGCACGTCCTAATCATTTAGAAAAAGTTCTTCATGAATCGCCCATAGTTTTTTTACCTGTCGGCTGTGTCGAGTACCACGGACCACATTTACCTTTAGGTGTTGACATGCTCACGGCCGAAGCTTTTTGTCACCGAACAGCGCATGAAACTGGTGGATTAGTTTTACCCCCTTTCTGGCTTGCATCGGGAGTCTTGCCTCTACCGCACGGTGTTGTTATTGATCTTGAATTGCTTAGACAAAACATAAGATCCATTTTGACCCAACTCGCTAAGGGGGGTTTTAAGGTAATTGTTATTTTTTCAGGTCACGGAGCATTGGATCATCTACATGTTCTTAGAGAAGAGAGTGATCGAATAAATCAGGACTATAAGGGAGTGCGTGCATTTACAACAGTATGGAATGAGCTAAATTTTGATCTTGCCGGAGACATCCATGACCATGGGGCCAAAGTAGAAACTTCCTACATGATGGAGTTTTTCCCCGATTCAGTTGATCTGATGAGTCTGGAGGATGATCCTGAAGCACTCCATGTGGGCGTCTATGGTTCTAATCCTAGGTTTACCGCCAGTAGAGAATGGGGGTCGATCATGGCAGGAAATGCAATAAAGAGGCTAGTTGACGAGGTGTGTGCTCTTGAGGGAGGAGCGAAGGCTGATAGCTGGAAGTTATTGAAGGGCCTCGTTGGGCGTTTACAGTCTGGAGATTTGGAAATTGTTGGTGGAACAAGAATTCATAGCGGAGATCATGACGAAAGAATAGTCCTGCGTTTTTATAATCCCCATTCGCAATCAAAGTACATAACTGGTATAAAAAAGATGCAAATCGACAGTGGGGATATTGATCTTTCTTCTGGTTTTCTTAAAAACACAAGTATCGGTGAAGGGCATACTGATATTGAGATTAAAAGGTTAGGACCTCTTTCTGGTTTTTATGTAAGACGTGAACAAGAAATGCTTTTAGAGTTATCTGACTTACGGCTAGAGTCTGGTTCTCATAGCATTCATGTTGAATTTGATCTAGCAGATGTTGTCAGTGTTAAGGCAGAAGGCCATTTCATAATTGAATGAATTTTAGTTATTAATGGTTTCAAACGGATGAAGTGGATGAGGTCGGTTTACATAATCAAGGTTTGTTAGATCTATCGGAGTCGGGCCGGGTGTATTAGATACATAAAAACTTTTTGAAATTTTCTCAAAGCCTGATCTAAAAGTTGTATGTGACTTGGCCTGAATCACCTCAGCATCGTCTGGTACGAGCCCAGCTGCTTTATACGGGGCTGCGTCAATTAGCATTACTGGTTGGTCATGGACAATTATTTTTAAGTTAGCTATTCCTAGCAAGGCACATTTACCTAGGTGTCCTCTTTTCCCTTTAGCCAAAGATGCCTCGTACTCAACTGTGCCTTCAGGGTGGCTCAAAACTTCCGCTAATATTTCAGTTTTTTCGTTAAAAGAATTTTTTTCTCCTGCCCCGAGAGAAATCTTTATTTTTTCATTTACTTTTGTGTCTGAGGCGATTTGTGCAGCTTCGACATCAAGTATCGTCATCCAGATATGGCGATTGGTATGTTCGAGAGCACTGCGAAGTAATTCGGTTGAATCGCCTAATGACCCGCCTGATGGACTATCTCCTGCATCCGCTATAACTGCAGGCAGGGGGCCACTTAGAGCTGCAGCTAGCGTTTCACTAATTGGTTCTAAATCTGTTGTTTCAGTAAAAGTTTTTCTGTATTTCCAGAGATAATTAGTAATATTTTCAGCTTCTTTTTTAGCTATTTCGATACTTTTGTTTGCCACTACTACTGAGCTCCAAGATAGTTCAGGCACGTCTCTCCATGGGTGGGATGGAAAAAATGTAGCCGCAAGAACATTTTCTTTTTTTTCGGCTATTTCACACATGTCCATTAACGAGCCAAACGGTTCATAGCTATTGTCTTGACGGTGAGCAGGACCAATCATTGGTTTGTAAGAGGCATACATGACTGGTTTGATTACTTTATTTAAGGTCAGATAAAGAAGCTCGGCGGCTTGTTTGCCGGTACGACTTAAATCAACGTGTGGCACCGTTCGGTAACCAGTAATGATGTCCGCATTGTTTATCATGAGAGGTGTGATCCCAGCATGGCAGTCTAGAGAAACTGCTATTGGTTTTTTAAATCCAAGCTTTTCTCTAACTTTTTTTAGCAAGTGACCTTCAGGGTCAGCTTCATTTTCTGCAGCTGAGGCTCCATGGAGCGATAAGAAAACGCAGGATATGCTTTCGTCTATGCGATCTAGTATTTCTTCTTCTATAGATTTGAAGGCAGTTCGAGATATTGGCGGCCCAGCACCCATCCAGGCTCTGATCGAGGGTACAACTTCCCACCCAGCAGCTGTTTCGAAAAAATCCCAAGCGGCGGAAAGTTCGTCTTCTTCAGGTAACTTTGAACGTTTTAAATCTTCGCCAATCCATAGACCTGTTTTTTCGAAGTCTGAAATATCTGTTTGGCCAGGCACGAATGTGTTTGCTTCTAATAAGAACTGGCCAACGAGAACTTTGTTAGTCATCTGCTTAGTATTTAGATACTGGGTATTTTAGCGTCTTCGCCCGCTTCACGGATTAATTGGGCCTGCGTAACTTCACCGGCTTTGTGCCTAGAGACTACTTCGCCTCTTGAGAGAACGTATATGGTGTCTGAAATACGAGTGACCTCCTCTATGTCTGATGATGCGACAAGAACAGCCATTCCTTGATCAGCAAAATCTCTTAGAACCCTATAGATCTCGGCTCTAGCTCCTACATCAACTCCGCGAGTTGGTTCAGCCATCACAAGAAGTTTGGATTTCCTATCTAACCAGCGTCCTAGCATCACTTTTTGCTGGTTTCCACCGGAAAGAGTTTCAACTAGCTGAGAGCCGCCTTTCTTAGCTCTTATATCTAGTACGGGGCTCCATTTATCAAAAACTTTTGCAACTAAAGCTCTGGATAGAATGCCGAGTTTTGTAAGCCATGGCCATGATGCAACACTGAGATTTTCGGAAAGGGTAAGTATCGGAAGCAAACCTTGTGTTTTTCGGTCGACCGGAACGTACCCTACTTGATAATTAGCAATCGCATCACGTGGCGAATTCGGAGGACCCTTACGGTTATTAATAGTTACGGATCCACTATCCAGTTTTTGAAGTCCAAAAATAGTGCCTGTGATTTCTAATGCTCCACATCCGATCCTTCCAAAAAGAGAAACTATTTCTTTCTCATGTACTTCTAGATCTATCCGAGAGAAATAATTTTGTGACGAAGCATTTTTCATTGTCAAAATAGGTGTTCCGAAAATTTGATTGGTAGAGGTTTCTTCGGAGTTTTCCTCAAGAGCGTGTCCTACCATTGCAGTAACTATTTCGTCACGGCCAAACTCTTCTTTGTCGCCCTGAGCAACCAGATCGCCATCGCGAAAAACGAGAATTTTATCTGCTATTCTTTCCAACTCGTCTAATCGATGGGTGATGTAAATAATCGCCACGCCTTGCTCTCTTAGTTTGAGGATAAGTTCGAAAAGAGCATCGGTTTCGTCGGTGGTCAAGGCAGAAGTAGGTTCATCGAGTATTAAGAGTTTCGCTTCACCTGCCAAAGCACGTGTTATTTCAAGTACTTGTCTTTGAGCCACCCCGAGAGTGTCGACTATAGTTTTAGGGTTTATGTCCACCCCTAGGGTTTGAAGGTTTTCTACTGCCATTGTTTGCATTTTTCGCCAATCGACGATTCCAGAGGATTTTTTTGGCCAAGAACCGAGTACCAGATTTTCAGCGACAGTCAGATCAGGAGCATCTGAGAATTCTTGGTAAATAACCTTTATTCCAAGACTTGAAGAGTCACGCGGGTTACTTATCTGCACTTCTTGATCATTAATTTCTATTTTTCCGGCATCTCGACTGTAATCGCCTGCAAGTATTTTTATTGCTGTTGACTTACCAGCTCCATTTTCCCCTAAAAGGGCTAGTATTTCTCCTCCATTGACAGTTATGTCTACACCATGGAGTACTTCGATTCCTCCAAAACTTTTTCTTAGCCCACTAGCTTTTAGCTGAAATTTTTTCAGTTCTGGTGTTTCGTCGTTCACTCTGCTCCACCTAGACGTAGTCGTACTTGGTCTAGTCCCACCGCTGCTATTAGTACCGTTCCAGTTGCTATGTCTCTCCAGAAAGACGAGATGCTAAGTAGTGTCAATCCGTTTTGTAGAACTCCCAGAATCAAAAGACCTAGCATGGTGCCTTGCATTGTTCCTCGGCCACCTTTGAGGCTTGCTCCCCCCAGAAGTATCGCGGCGACTGCTTGAAGTTCCAATCCCGTAGCTGTATTTGGATTTGCGGCATTTAGTTGTGAAGCGAGAACAAGACCCCCCAGGGCTGCCAGTAAACCACTCAAGCAAAACATCACAAACAGAGACGGTTTTTCTCTTATACCAGCAAGCCGTGCGGCTGCTGGGTTGCTTCCAATTGCAAATATAGATCTGCCGAATTGTGTGTATCTTGCAACAAAGACCCCAATCAAACAAACCACGAGGAACAAAATTATTTGAACTGGTACTCCTCCTACTCTGTCAGTAATGAAATCGATCTCTTTATCCATTCTGTGTGATTGCCCGCCAGAGGTCATTCGCGCTACTCCACGTACAGCCTGCATGGTTCCGAGCGTCACAATTATTGAGGCAATTCCGCAATACATCGACAAAAAGCCGTTTATTGCGCCAACAGCTAATCCAAGGCCAAGTGCAGCAAGTATCCCAACAAAAGCCCCATGATCAGTAGCGACCATTGCAACAGTCACTGCTGATAAAGCAGCTGTACTGGCCACGGAAAGATCAAAATTGCCTGAGATGAGTAGAAAAGTTCCAGGGACTGCCATTAGTCCAAGGACGGCGACAGACATTAGCAAATTTCGAATATTTAATATAGTTAGAAAATAGGGGCTGCCTTGCCAGAAAATTATTCCCAAAACTAGTAGTGCAAAAATCAGTACAAATTCAGGTGGAGACTCAGCAAATCGTCTAAGTAGTTTAAAGCTTGCGGGTGAGGTATCCATATCGGGTCTTCCATCACCCTGTATTTCGTCCATCTTTTGCTCGTTTGACACAGAAACTCCTGACTTATTTGTTCACAAGATATATCAAAGTTTGTAAAACATGTTCGACCGGGCTGAAACTACTGGCTTCAGCCCGGTCAAACAGTATTTTCTAATTATCTGAAGGGTAGTACTGGTCGACGTTTTCTGCTGTGATCAGCAGATGATCGAGTAGTAGTGGGTCTTCCACGTCTATGCCGTTAATCATTTTTATGATTCCTGGCACTACGTAAGTTCCGTATTTCTCTGGGAAGTATGCGGTGGAACCTATGTAGTGGCTGTTGGTTCGGATCGTGTCGTGAATGGTTGCATCTGCACCCTGACTTCCGTAGATCACTTGATCTTCAATGCCGAGTTCTTCTGCAGCGGCTAAGGCAGCTAGACCCATGTCGTCGTTAAGGCTGACTACTGCAATGTTCTTGCCTGGGTTGGCTGTGAATGTGTCCAGAACAAGTGGGAAGGCACTATCAGTAGTTCCACCACCATTGATTCGGGTGATGATGGATCCTGAGTGTTCCGGAGCCCATTCTTCGAAATCACCGTAAGCCAAATCAGGACATATGTTCTGAATGCCTCTAACAGAACCGTTTGACCTCATTACGTTGACATCTCCAACTTCAAAAGTCTCCAAAGTAACGATTAGGTCTATATTGCAGTCCCAGTTTTCTTTAGCAAAACTTCCGACACCCTCACCAGCAAGTTCACCAGCTCGAGGGTTGTTTGCTCCGAAGAATAGAGCACAAGACGGATGAGCAATATCGATAGCGATGACAGGAAGATCAGATTTTTCTGATCTCATTTCATCACAAAGTGCACCTTCTATTGTTGCATCAATCTGGAATTGGATTACACCATCAACACCCTGAAGTGTGAATGTTCTCGCATTCTCTAAAGCAGTTTCGCCATCAAGGTTGTTGTCCGCATAGACAATCTCCAAGTTGCATTCATCAGCTACATCCTGGATGTTATTCCATACCTGAGTAACAAAAGGAATACCAGTAGCAAGATCACCATAAGCAACCTTCAGACCGGAGCCATCCTGTCCATCACAAACCGCTGGCAAATCAGAAGCTGCAGCGGCAGCAGGAGTTGCAGCAGCAGTGGTAGTTGCAGCAGGCACAGCAGTAGTTGCAGTTGGAACTGGTTCTGAAGAAGCAGAATCTTCAGAGTCGCTACCACAAGCAGCTGCTCCAAGCACGATAATAAGCGCCGTTGGTAGCGCTAATCCCCATCGAGTTTTCATTATTTACATTTCCCCCTAGTTTCTGTTTTCGGTTTCATGATCTTCTCAAATTGCTAAGAAGAACATAATCGAAGTAGTTTGAATCTACCGAAACGTTACCAATGCGTCAAATACGGAGGTTTGCTTTTCTTATTTACTTTTTAAAGTCTCTATAAACTAGAGGATTTATTAGGGTAAACGTGAAAAACAAATTATAGTTTTTGTTTTAGAAAATCAATTTTGAAAGAAGTCTTGTGGTAATTGAAGATAGTAAAAAAAATCTTGAAATCGCACTAGTAACAGGTGCCGCCAGTGGAATAGGCCTCGCTGTGTGCAAGTTCCTTATCGAAAAGGGATGCAAAGTAATAGCGGTTGATGTTAATAAAACCGCTCTTGAAGAACTTTCTGGGGAAGAAAATATCGAAATTTTGACAGCCGACCTTGGAGTTTTGGAAGAGCGAGAAGAAGTTATTAGGGCTGGAAACGGTATTCAATATCTAGTCAATGCAGCAGGTGTGATACTCCTGAAGGATATTTGGGATGTAGGTGTAGAAGAATGGCGACATGTCCAGACTGTTAATTCAGAAGCAACTTTTTTTCTATGTCAAGGAATTGGTCGCACAATGCCGCCGGGTGGCGCCATAGTAAACCTCTCATCAAGCTCAGCAAAATTGTCGAATACAGTTGAAGCCGCAGCTTATGCTGCGTCGAAAACTACTATTCTTTCAATAACTAGATCTTTTGCTTATGCGTTGGCGAAGATCCCGATTCGTGTCAATGCGGTGTGCCCCGCGATTATAGATACGCCCATGCAAGAAGCAGTTTTAGAAACTGTTGCAGAAGAACGTGGCCTTAGTGTCGAAGAGCTTACCGAATTAAGGAATTCTTCGGTTCCTATGGGCAGATCAGGCAGACCTGAAGAATTAGCAAGTCTTATTTGGTTTCTACTGTCAGATGGCGGTGGTTACATGACGGGGCAGTCAATCAATTTTGGCGGAGGCTATGTTACATGGTAGAAAAATTTGACTTTTCATCTGTGAATTCCAAGTTGCACCACGTAGGTATAACTGTAAGTGATGTTGATAGAAGTTTGTTATTTTGGAAAGAATTTTTAGGAGTTGAGCCTAGATTCAAAAAGGTTTTGGATGCCCCTTATCTGAGTGAAATAACTGGATATAACAATATTTCTTTGGATGCATGTTGGATAGATCTACCGGGTGGTGTAGTTCTAGAAATACTTAATTATTTGACTACAGACAAAGTTCCAAACACTGAGTTTACGGCAAATCCTGGGAATGTTCATATTTGTTTTGAGACCAGTGATGCGCAAAAATTATTCGATCACGCACTAGCTTGTGGCGCCAGATCTTTGAATGATGCCCCCGTCCAAATAACTGAAGGTCCTAATAAAGGCTCAAAAGGCTGTTACCTGAGAGATCCTGATGGAATAACTCTGGAAATTTTGCAGCCGGCAGGAAAAGGTAGTTGAGTAAAATGCTCGCTTCGGGCAGCTCTCAGATAAGCGAAAGGGATTGATATGGAGATAGTTTCAGTCGAAGCAATTCCTGTTAGTTACCCTGAACCTAACGATTTTGATGCGTTGCGGCATCTTTGTCTAGTAAAGATTAGGAACAGCGACGGGATTATTGGTTGGGGTGAGGCAGTAACCATGTGGCCCGAAGCAAGTTTTGCTACGAAAGAACTAATCGACGGCATGTCTAATCTTATAATTGGGCAGAATCCTAATAATACCAATGAACTTTTTTCAACTTTAAAAAATCATACTTGGTGGTATGGATATGAGGGTGGGATTGCAAGTTTCGCAATTAGCGCACTTGACATAGCCCTTTGGGATCTGAAAGCGAAAGTTTTAGATACAAGTGTTCTTTCTTTGCTCGGTGGCCCTGTTCATGAAAAGTTACCGGCCATTGCATCCTCACATGCTCATCATGAATCAATTCCTGAGATGGTAGATGAAGCTTTGGGTTGGTTGGAAAACGGTTTACAGGGGATGAAAGTAGGTTTTGGAAAACGTGGAAATGCTAATTTAGGTTTTGAACACGATAGAGACGTTGAATACGTTCGGTCTATGAGAAATGCTATAGGCCCAGATAGAAAATTGATGATTGATCTTGGGTGGGCAATTAAATGGGATGTTATGACTGCAATTAGAAGGACTAGAGCTTTCGATGAGTACAAGATTGATTGGATAGAAGAGCCCTTGGGGGATTGGGATCCAGAAGGTTACAAAAATTTAAGATCTAAAACTGAATGTTTGATCGCATATGGAGAAAAAGAGTGGACGAGTAGGGGATACCAGCGTGTAATCGATACGGGCACGGTAGATGTAGTGGGAGTTGACCCTGGACGAGCTGAAGGTATAACTGGTTTTAAAAAAATCACGAGACAAGTTGAAGAGGCAAATAGACAGGCTAATGCGCATTCATGGTCTTCCGCGATAGTTACCGCTGCAAGTCTTGCTGTTTCATTCAGTAGTTCAGCATGCAAATTATTTGAATTTAAACCTTTAGAAAATCCGATGCAAGATGAATTAGTAGAAAAACCTTTTGAACACCGCAATGGTTGGGTGTACCCGCCCGAAGGTATTGGTCTAGGTGTAGATATTGTCGAGGAAGTAGTTGATCGCTATCGAACAGAAAAAGTTTTAGACGGAGATTGAGGTCGAGGGGAAGGAGGTATTAGATGTCTTGGAGTGTTGCTTCGGGTCTTGAAGGGAAAGGCGTGATAGTCACTGGTGCAGCGGGTGGTATAGGGCTTGCCACGGCACGAGCTTTTGCGGAATCAGGTGCGAGAGTTTTTGTAGTCGACTTGGACCCAGAAAAGTCTGAAGCAGTTGCAATGAATCTTCCGGGTGAAGGTCATGAGTGGGCGGGCGTTGATTTAGCAGATCTTAATAATCAGAAAGATTTGGTTTCAAGAGCATCAGAAGCATTTGGTGGAGTACACGCCTTGGCTCATTTAGCTGCTGTTTTACGTCGGAGAGATTCACTTGCTGAGGTAACAGAAGATGATTGGGATTTTCAGGTTGATATAAATTTAAAGGCCTCATTTTTTTTATGTAGGGCAGTGGCAGATTCAATGATTGAAAAACAAGTTAATGGTCGAATAGTCCTCTTTTCTTCTCAGGGTTGGTGGACAGGAGGATTTGGTGGTTCAGTGGTTTATTGTGCTTCGAAAGGTGGGATAGTTTCCATGGCAAGAGGCTTAGCCCGAACGTTCGGTCCTAATGGCATAACGGTTAATGTAATAGCTCCTGGGCAAGTGGACACACCGATGCTTATGGACGACCTTGCTGAAGATACATTTGAAGCTTTAAAAGAGCAAACGCCACTTAAACGAGTGGGTGATCCTTCTGAAATAGCTGGGGTGGTTGTTTTCTTAGCAAGTGACCATGCTTCTTATGTAAGTGGTGCGACAATAAATGTTAGTGGCGGATTTTTGATGTATTAGGAGAATTTTTCTTTACAGTTCTATTTTTGGGAGTAAAAAATGAGAAAAAAACCAAGTTGGCACACAGAAGAGTCGAGTTTGGACAGTGTGGTACCTTTAGACGGAGAGTGGATGACATCGCGCAGGCGATTTTTATCTGCGATCACGGGAGGAAGGGTCGATAAAGTCCCTGCTGCCAGTCTTAGCTCTGTTGTCACTTCAGACGGCATGGATCTTGTGGACGCACATTTTCCTGAAGCACATTTAGATGCGGAATTAATGGCTCGTCTTGCTGGGACCTCGCATGACGAGCTTGGTCTGGATACTGTTATGCCAGTATTCCATTCACAATTAGAAGCTTCGGCTCTTGGAGCAGATACCTGGTGGGGTGAGGTTGATAATTGGCCTGCTCCAAAAAGTCATGTTTTGGCTGATCCGGAAGATTTTAAAATTCCGGATGATTATTTGAAGAAACCCTCTTTTGAGGCTGCATTGGGGGCGATCAGACTTTTGCGTCTTCGTTATCCAGATGTGGCGGTAGTTGGAAAAGTGTATGGCGCCTGGTCGGTCGGGTTTCAACTTGTAGGAATTGAGAACTGGCTAATGATGACCATAACCGAACCCGACAAAATACACCGTTTCCTTGAAGTTCTTTTACCTGCATCTCTGATGTCTGCACGAGCTCAATACGAAGCTGGGGCTGATGTAGTCATGTGGTGCGATCACACTAATCGAGAGCTTGTAAGCCCAGAGACTTACGTAGATTTCTTACTAGAACAGCATAGAGAGATTGCATCAGAAATTGGAGGTCCATCTATACTGCATTGTTGTGGGGAGACAACAGACCGGATTGAGTATTTCGCAGAAGCCGGCTGGGACGCTTTTCACTTTGAGTCACAGGTCGATCCGTATGTCGCTAAAGAAATTGTTGGAGACCGGATGTCCTTGATGGGCAATCTAAATAACCCAACAACGCTTTTTGGTGGTGACTACGATTTGGTTTATGAAGAATCAATGAAAGTTTTAGAGTCGGGAGTAGATGGTCTGGCGCCGGAGGGGTCGGTTCCTCTTGGAACTTCCATGGAAACGCTTAAAGGTATGTCTGCTGCCGCAAAAGATTATTCAAATGCTCATAGAACCAATGGGCGCTTGATAAAGCATGACATTGAAGAAAATAAGCCTAAAGATGAGGGCTCTGAGGTCTAATTAATAATGTTAAAAAGTTTTTATTTACGTTGCAACACTTACTGGAAACGTTACCATATAATCCGTTCTAGGCTAATTCTAAGGTGATTTTACGTGGCTGAGCTATCCGACATTTTGAATGAGACAATTCGAGCTGAAATTGAAGACTTTCTTGAAGAACCAGATGAAATAAATACTGCTATTGAACTTTTTAGTAAAGCCTCTGAGAAAATGCAGCTAATAGCTGAGGCAGTGATTATGGGGGAAGATGACGAAGTAGACAGAATTACTCAGGAGTCCTTAGAAGAAGGGATTGAAGCTCTTGAGATCATGGATGATGGTTTGATAGCTGGTATGAGCATAGTTGGGATTAAGTTTCGTGAAAATTTTATATTTGTCCCTGAGGTTTTAGTTTGTGCGAGAGCAATGAAAGCCGGTATGGCTCATATAGAGCCAATACTTTCTAGTTCTGGTTTGATGAACAAGGGAACTGTGGTTATGGGTACGGTTAAGGGCGATCTGCATGACATAGGAAAGAATTTGTGCATAATGATGCTTCGTGGCGCTGGTTACACGGTTTTTGATTGTGGTGTGGATACTGCACCTGAGGAGTTTATTCAGGCTGTAAAAGACAATGATGCTCGTGTTATGGGGATGTCTGCACTTCTTACCACAACGATGCCCAACATGGGTAAAACCATTGAAGCTTTTGTAGATGAGGGAATTAGAACTGAAGTTGGGATTATGGTTGGTGGAGCTCCAGTTACAGAGGATTTCGCTGAGTCCATTGGCGCTGACGCTTATGGCAAAGATGCAATAGCGTGTGTAGAAGCTGCAAATTCTTTGTCAGGTTTATCCGCAGTAAGGGACGGGGCGTGACTTCATCAGCTAAGGAATTCCAAAAGAGATTGGATCGTATCAATTCAATTTTTACAGCGATATTGGGTCATGCTGAAGAGTCATCTCTGTATAGATGCCCTTATCGCGATAGCCAAGATTTATGCACGGCGCTCTTTTCCTGTAGGAATCAGGTCTCGATTGCCGATGAATCGGATTCTTTTTCTTGTAGTCATAATGGTTCATTTGACTATCGTCCGGCCTGGGAATCAAATCCGAAAGGCTGGAAGCTGATGCAAGAAAAAACCGCAGCTATACGTGATGAAGCTTTAAAAAATCGCCGATTAATTAATTAGTACAATGACCAAAGTCATTTCTGGAGAATCTTCCTGTTCATCTGAATCAGATAAAACAATATTTGATTACGCCGATTTACTTGATGTCAAGTTAGCGAGTACATGTTCTAGGTCAGGTGAGTGTCATGAGTGCATAGTAGAAGTTGCTGCTGATACTGGAGTTATTTCTGAAAAGACTGAATCAGAAGTTTTCCTTCCTGATGCTTACCGCCTTGCTTGTCAAACTTACGTTCATTCTGGTGAAGGTGAAATAAGATTTGAACCCCTCAATCGCAAACCAAGAATTCTTACCTCAACAGTCGTAAGTACAGAAGATGAAGTTCTTGATCCACCTATCAGTGTCAGTGACAACAAGGTTTTTTATGGAGATTTAGCTGTTGACCGCTATAGGGGTGGGTGTTACGGACTTGCTTTAGATCTGGGTACTACGACAATAGTTATGGAACTTGTTGACATGGAATCGGGATTAGTTTGTGCTTCAGCAAGTGTCGAGAATCCACAAAGTTTTGGTGGTAGCGATGTGATGTCGCGAATCTCTTACAGCTCAAAAAGTGATTATTTTGAAGAGTTACAAAAAGCTACTGTAAGTGCAATAAACAGAGTTACTCAGAAGATGTGTGACGAAGTAGGGATTAGACCCCCTCTTATTTATGAAGTTGTAGTAGTAGGGAATACAACAATGAGAGATATTCTTTTTGGTGTAGATATCCAGTCAATTGGGCAACGACCTTATAAGTCTAAAATTGAAACCGATTATTTAGAAGGACGACTTACAACAACCTCTATTACGAGTTTGACGCGTTCTGTTGGTATTAGAGCTAATAGGGAAGCTCGTTTATATAGTCTGCCCTTAATCTCTAGTCATGTTGGAGCCGACACTCTCGCAGCCGCTTGGGCTGCGGGCATGAATGAGTCAAAAACTACTGAAATGTTAGTAGATATAGGTACGAATACGGAAGTTGTTTTGTGGCATGACAATAATATTTTCGTAGCCTCTTGCCCCGCTGGCCCTGCTTTCGAGGGAGGGTTAGTTACGCATGGGATGCGCGCATATGAAGGTGCTGTTGAATCTTTAAAGTTGGATTCGACAGGAAAAGTTTCCGATTTTTCTGTTATTGGAGATAGAGACCCTTTAGGTTTTTGTGGTTCTGGGTTGGTGGATTTACTTGCAGAATTAAGAGTTAATCGAGTTATTGACGAAGTCGGAGTCTTTCAGGAAAATCGAAAAATCAGTGAATTGAAAGTCTTTTATGACAACGATTTAATTTTTTCGAGGGAGGATTGCAGTAACTTAGCCCAAGCTAAAGCAGCTAATTACTGTGGTCAGGTAATTTTGATGCGTGTAGCTGGAGTCGATCCCATAGATATAGAGAACTTGCATTTAGCAGGTGCTTTTGCAAATTATGTGAATTTAAACAATGCAATGGAGATAGGACTGTTACCCCCTGTTGATTTACAAAGAGTTAACAAGATAGGAAACGCTGCTTTGGATGGAGCCAGACAAGCTTTGAAGTCTCAAGAGGCTCGCAATGAGATGGAGCGTTTAATTAGCGAAGTGACGCATATCGAGTTGGAGACAATACCAGAATTTTTTGAGATTTTTGTGGAAGGCTGTCTTCTTAAACCTATGCCTAAAGACTTGTCAATCTTTGATCAAAATATAGAAAGGGTTGTTTGTGAATCAGCAAAATAATGAGTTTTTGATCATTGGGGAGAATGTCCACACCACGCGGGCTATTACTAATAAGAGCCCAAGATTAGTTGAAAAAAATGGAATTCAAGGACTCGGCTTTAAATCTGTTGAAGGTGAGGAGCTTTTTCTTCCGCTTTCGGAGGAAATTAAGAATAGTCAAGAATACAGACAGAAGCGTATTAAGCATATGAAGCTCGCTGTCCAAACGGGAATGTCAAATACAGCTGAGTCACTTGTTGCAGTGGAGTACTTGCGCAAATCGGTTGTCGATCAGGAAAATGCTGGTACTCATTTTATTGATATAAACATTGATGAAATTTCTGTAAATCCCAATGAACAAGCTAAGGCAATGGATTGGCTTGTTACACAATGTAAAGAGATGACTGAGCTGCCTTTGTCAATTGATTCCTCATTACTAGAGTTGATTCGCACTGGCCTAGAGGCAGCATCAAGAGAAGAAGGGGATAGACGAGTAATGCTTAATTCAGCGAGTCTTGAAAGGTCTGAAGCGTTAGACCTGGCTGTTGAATTTAATGCAAGAGTGATCGTTACTGCTGCCGGTGAAAGTGCGATGCCGTCCGGCGTAGATGAAAGGCTACAGAATGCCTCAAGGATGATCAATTCCGCCTTGGAAAAAGGAATAGACATAGGTGATCTTTTTGTAGATCCTTTAGTGTTCCCGATTTCAGTTGATTCTTCTTATGGAAGAGACAGCCTCGATGCCATAGTTCAAATCCGCAAGGAATTTGGTGAAGAAATTCATATAACAGGTGGTATGAGTAACGTCTCATTCGGCATACCGATGCGAAGTGTTATAAATACTGTTTTCTTGGCATTGGTAATAGAAGCTGGTGCGGACAGTGGGATCATTGATCCAATAATGAATCCTATTGATCAAGTATTAGATGTTGATCGTTCTTCTGAGTCTTATGTTTTGGCTGAAAATACATTACTAGGCAAAGATGAGTTTTGTAGTGAATATATTTCAGCTTGGCGGGAAGGAAGAGTAGTTGCATTTTAAATCAAAAAGAGTTTTTAAAGAAAGTAATTTGAGGACCATTTTGGATACGTTTCCGGTTCGTGATTATTCTTAAAGTGTGGAGGCAAAATGACAAAAATGCGAATGAACCAAGCCATTTCTAAAGCTTTAGAGGATGAGATGGAACAAGATGAAACTGTTGTGATCTTTGGGGAAGATATTGCAGCGGCTGGAGGACCATTTAAAACTAGTGATGGTTTATTAGAGGAATTTGGAGCGGAAAGGGTTAGGGATACTCCAATTTCTGAAATGGGATTTTTAGGTGCAGCTGTGGGTGCAGCAGCTACAGGTCTTCGTCCTGTAGCTGAAATAATGTTCATCGAATTTCTTGGAGTTGCACTTGATCAGTTGGTTACAGAGGCAGCGAAGTTCCATTACTTGTCCTCAGGGCGGTACAAGGTGCCTCTTACTATAAGAGCATCAGTTGGTGCTGGTTTAGGATTTGGTACACAACACTCTCAAACTCTTGAATCTTGGCTTTATGGCTGCCCGGGTGTGAAACTTGCTGCGGCTTCTGGCCCACAAAGTGCTTATAGTCTTTTGCGTGCTGCTATAAGAGATGACAATCCCGTATTGTTGCTTGAACCGCGTATTTTGTATTCACAGCGAGATGACGTTGTGACTGGGGATTCAGCGGTAGGTGAATTGGGCAAAGCAAAAGTTGTTTCCTCGGGGGAAGATGTAACTGTTGTCGGTTTTGGTTCAACTGTTTCTACGATTGAGACCGCCTTGGAGGGAGCAACTCTCTCAGCAGAAATTATTGATTTGCAAACTCTTATTCCTTGGGACCGAGAGACAGTAATGAATTCAGTATCGAAAACTCACAAATTGGTGTTGGTCGAAGAAAATCCAAAGTCATTTGGTTGGGGTACTGAAATCGCTTCAACTATTTCAACTGAACTATTTGATGTTTTAAAAGCCCCTGTCTTGAGGATCACGGCACCTGATGTGCCAATTCCATTTGCGAAAGATTTGGAGGAAAGATACTTGCCTAATTCAACATATGTAAAGTCACAAATCGAAGAATTCCTCTTGACCGGAAGCCTTCCAAAGGCATGGTGGCATGAGCAGAAAGCAGGAATGTGATGACAAAAGAACTTGATAGGCGTGAAGAAATTTCCAAAGATCGTCTTTTTAGATTTGAAAGAATGTTAGAGATACGTTCGTTTGAGGACCGAGTGCAAGACTTGTTTGCTGAAGGACTTGTTCACGGAACGACACACACATGTCAGGGTCAAGAGGCTGTAGCTGTTGGAATTGCCTCAGCATTAAGGCCTACGGATACGGTAACTTGCACTTATAGAGGACACGGTGTCGCACTCGCTCTAGGTCTAACCCCAGAGTCTTTGTTAGGAGAAATAATGGGTCGCCAAATAGGATCCGTGGGAGGGGTTGGGGGCTCTATGCACTTAGCCTTACCGTCTATTGGCCTCCTTCCTACTTTTGCAATAGTAGGTGCAGGAATACCTGTTGCTGCAGGAGCGGCGTTGAGACACCAAGTCATGAAAACAGACGATGTGGCGCTAGCAGTCTTCGGAGATGGCAGTACTAATATAGGCGCTTTTCACGAAGGTTTGAATCTTGCTTCAATCTGGAATTTACCTGTGGTTTTTGTTTGCGAGAATAACCAGTATGGAGAATATAGTCGCATTGAGAAAACGACTCCGATTGAGAATATTTGCGAACGGGCTGTGTCATATGGAATGCCCGGTAAAAAATTTGATGGTCAAGATGTTGACGATGTGGTTGCTGCAGTCTCAGATGCAGTAGAAGTAGCACGTTCAGGAAATGGACCGACACTCCTGGAATTAGAGACTTACCGATATGCAGGTCATTCTCGTGCGGATACGGCACCTTATAGGCCTGAGGGTGAATTTGATGAGTGGTATGAGAGGGATCCTATAAATACATTTTGCGAACGTTTGAAAGATGAAGGGGTTCTTTCTGAGTCAAAAGAATCGGAAATAAGAAAAATTGTTGACCAACGAATTGAGACGGCAGTTGAGACAGTAAAAAATAGTCCAGCTCCTGAGGTTAAATCGATGTTTAACAATATTTATGCATAAGGAGAGTTCATGAAGGAAACAGTAAATCTTCCCAAGCTGGGTGACACCTCTGACGAAGTTTTGATAATTGAATGGATTAGAGATGCGGGCGACCGAGTGGAGGAAGGGGATCCACTTGTTTTGGTTGAAACAGATAAAACTGAAGTTGAAATAGAGTCGCCTCACGCTGGAACTATTACTGAAGTATTGGCTGCAAGCGATTCAGAAATTTCAACTGGTGATCCATTGTGTGTTATTGAGTCTGATTGATTTTTACCAGTTGCTAGTAGCTAATAAGAAAAGAGATATGTGGGCAAAATACCTGTAACAGTTATTGGGGGTTACTTAGGCTCAGGTAAAACCACCTTAATAAATAAAGTTATCTCTCAGGATCATGGTCTGAAGTTGGCCTTGCTTATAAATGATTTTGGTGACATAAATATAGATGCTTCATTAATTGAATCTCAGGATGGGGACGTTTTAAGCCTTAGCAATGGCTGTGTTTGCTGTACTCTGTCTGATGATTTTTCTCTGGCTATGGAACAGATTATAAGTTCCTCTGCGAACTTTGATCGAGTAATAATTGAAATGAGCGGCATAGGTGAGCCTCATAAGGTGGCAAGTTATGTTCAGGAAACGGATTATTTCCTTGATGGGGTAGTTGTTTTGTTGGATGTAACAAAAATAAAGGATTGGGCTGAGAATAGGTATGTAGGGCCTTTGATCATAAGACAAATAGAATCAGCTGATTTGCTAATTGGCACCCATCTTGACCTGGTTAGCGATTTTAGAGAAAAAGAAATTAGAGAGTGGTTGGAAAATTACACCGATTCTGTTTTTTTACAGGCACCTATTTCTTTAGATCTTCTAGTTGGTTTAGAAATCAATAGAAAAACAGTAAAAGATATTGATTTTGATCATAACCATTTAACAATTTCTGCACTTATCGATCCGTTCGCATCTAAAGACCTTTTAGAAGACTGGTTACATAGAAGACCAAAAGAGGTTGTACGTGTCAAAGGAATAGTTGAAATAGAGAACGAGATTGAAAAATCGTTTGTTGTTCAAAGTTGTGGTGCACGCGCTTCTGTAGTCCCTTTTTTTGATGGCAAGCAAGAGGAAAAAAATGCAATCGTTGCTATAGCTACAAAGAATGTTAATAAAGAGAGAGTCGAAAAATGGCTATATGAGATTGGTCGCCCTGAGCACCACGATCATGATCATTAGAGGTTATTGCTAGTAAACATTTCTTCCCAGTTTGTCTCTTCTAGAAAGTCTTTTATGAATTTGAGAAAAGAGGCAGCATATGCTCCATCGAAAGCACGATGATCCCAAGCTAAAGACAGAATTCCTATAGATCTGACTACTATCGATTCAGCTCCGTCCTCATCTTTGAGGACCGCTGGTCTACGAGATATTCCGTCTGTTGAAAGAATAGCTACTTGAGGTTGATTGATGATTGGTGCTTGAAACATAGTTCCGAATGGGCCAGCATTAGTGATGGTAAACGTTCCACCGCTTATTTCGCTTTGATGCAATTTTTTATTTTTCGCCCTAATCGAAATGTCGTGTACTTGTCGGGCAATTTCTTGTGTTGACAGTTTGTCGACTCCATGGATTACGGGTGCTATTAAACCCTCGAAGTCCAGATCAACAGCCACTGCGATATTTATGTCTTCATTAATCGTTAAATCCGTGTCATCAACGTTTGCGTTTAGATGAGGAAATTGCTTCAGAGCTTCGGCAGTAGCTTGCATTATAAATGGTAAATAAGTGAGGCTATATTTTTCAGATTTTCTCCAATCATCGCCATAAGTTTTTCTGACTATTTCGACATTCTCGTAGTCAACCTCCATCGCTGTAAGTACGTGCGGGGATACGGACTTTGATTGTTGCATATGTTTGCCAATTTGGCGCCTAATTTTAGTCAGTGGTTTTTTGTTAGTATTGTTTTTTGTGGAGTCGTTCATATTTATTTCGTTTAGAGATTTTGGCTTACAGCATCACCGATTGCGATAGTTCCGGTTATTTCATCGTTTATTTCATGGCAAGCTTTAGTGATCTTTTGAGCAGCGTCCTTTTCGCCAAGAAAGTCGAGCATCATGGCACCCGAAAGTATTGCAGCAATAGGATTTGCGATTCCTTTACCTGCGATATCTGGAGCTGAGCCGTGGACAGGTTCAAACATAGAGGGTCCAGTTCTGTCGGGATTAAGATTTGCTGACGAAGCTACTCCGATGCCTCCAGAAACTGCTCCTCCAAGATCGGTCAAAATATCTCCAAAGAGGTTATCGGTAACTATTACGTCGTATTGTTCAGGTGACTGAACCATGTAGATGCATGCAGCGTCACAGTGGTTGTAGTCGGTTGAGACCTCTTTGAATTCTTTTGCCACTTCGTTAAATGTTCGCTCCCATAGGTCACCCGCATAGGGCATGACATTTGTTTTATGAACCATTGTTAGATGTTTTTTACGGTTCATTGCCAAGTTGAATGCGAAGCGAATAGCTCTTTCGACGCCATGGCGAGTGTTTATTGATCCCTGTGTGGCAATTTCATAAGGGGTTCCGTATCTGTGGAAACCGCCTTCACCGGCGTACGGTCCTTCTGTATTTTCTCTCACTACTTGAAAATCGATATTATTTTCGTCGAACTTAAAAGGTCTTAGATTTACATATAGGTCAAGCTCAAATCTCATCTTCAGCAAGAGCCCTCGCTCGATTACTCCTGGAGGAACATTCGGAGTCCCGACAGCTCCAAGATATAGAGCATCAAGATCTTTCCATTCATTTAAGACACTGTCCGGCAGAACCGTTCCGTCATATTCGTATCTTGTTCCACCAAGATCGTATTCCACTGTCTCTATTTTTACCCCTGATGCATTAATTACTTTAAGGCCTTCATTAATAACTTCTGGCCCAATTCCATCTCCGCCTATAATTCCAATTCGGTTTGTCATATTCTCACCCTTTTAGTGAAGTTTTTAATCTATTTCGGCACAAGACCGTAAAGTCATTCTATTTTGCAATTAAATGAATAAGAAAGGGTCTCTTTAATTTAGTTATTTTCGGGATCAATTTTTTTGTTTTGTTAAAGAATTAGACATTGATTTATTAATCCACTTCTCTCAATACACTTAATAGGAAGGGGAATTTCATGGGTAATAAAAAAACTGATCATCCTATTGATTTAGCACCAGCTTGGGCTAATCCGGAAATCAGTAGTCTTTTGATAGACGGCTTTAGATACACATCGTCAGAATTTTCCCAAAAAGAATGGGAAGGCATGTGGACTAAAGTCTGGCTTCTGCTGGGTCGGGCTAACGAAATCCCTGAAAAAGGGGACTATCAAGTTGAAGAAATTGGCATCGAGTCAATAATTATGACCCGTCAAGAAGACGGCTCGGTTCGAGCTTTCTATAACGTTTGTCAACATAGAGGATCACGTCTTACGAGCAACACTAACGGAAATAATGAAGTGTTCAGATGCCCGTATCACAGTTGGGAATGGTCCTTTGACGGAACTCTTCTGTCGGTACAAGACCCTGAAGACTTTCATCAAGGTAACCCTTGTGAAGAGCTGACTTTAATGGAGGTGCCTTGCGAAATTTTTGCAGGTTTTATCTGGGTTAATTTGGATCCAGATTGTAAATCTTTAAAAAACTTTTTGGGACCTTTATGGGAGGAGTGGTCAGCTTATGAAATTGATGAATGGATGCGGGTGCTAAAAATCTCCACCAATGTTCCTTGCAACTGGAAAGTCATACAAGACAACTTTTGTGAGTCTTACCACCTGCCGACAGTTCATCCTCAACTAGCTGATTCGCATGAAGAAAACTACGCATATACACAATTCGATACGTCTACTGAGGGTCATAATCGTATGATCATGATGGGAGCTACGCCTTCAAGAGGTTTACGCGGGGAAAACCCTAATCTGCCAACCCCTTTAGCCGAAAGAATGGAGTATTGGGAATTAGACCCAACAGATTTTACTGATCGTGTTTTTGATGCGAGGTTAGCTTTGCAGAAAAAAATGCGAGAACTTGGAGACACAAGAGGGCATTCCCATTATGCAAACTTGCGTGATGCACAGTTAACCGACTCGCATCACTACAACTTATTTCCAAATTGTTCGCTGACTTTTTCAGCAGATGGAGTTTTGTTGCAACGTATGCGTCCAGACCCATCAGATCCCCAAAAATGTCTTTTCGATCACTGGTATTACACAAAAAATACTGAAATCGCAGATTCAGCCACAAATATCGAACTTACAGATGTCAGTGACTTGCAAGAAGTCATTCAATACGGAGAGCAATCACTGGGTTTAATACCTGATCAAGACATAGCTATATCTATCATGCAGCAACTCGGACTGCGCTCAAGGGGTTATAGGGGGGGGTATCTATCAGGACAAGAAAGCAGGATAAGGCGTTTTCACGACGTTATAGATAGTTATATAGAAGAGTAATTTTCGAAGTCTTAAAGAGAGGAAAAAATGGAAGAAAAATGGTTCACCGATCATCTCCCAAGCGAACGCTGGCCACACTATACGCGGGCAAATGCTGGTGAAGTTCTTCCCACCCCGGCAAGCCCATTTGGTCAAAGCTATGGATTCGACAACTGCATAATGAAAGGATGGCAATTAGGTTCAACTCAAACAGGCTTTTATGAACTTGATGAATATAGAGACAGGCAACCAGAGATGTGCGGTTTTTTTGGGGGCTACTTCTATATAAATCTTTCCTGTATTCGTATGCAAGCGGTTAGGAATCCAGCTATAACAGTTGAGCAACTGGATCTTGCAATTTTTGGAGATCAACCAGACTCTCCAAAATACGTACCGCATCCGGAAGATGAGAAGCCCCATTTGCAGGATCTGGCTGATGCACACATGCAGTTTGTTCTTACTGCTTCTGAATGGCCAGAACTTAATGAAGAAAGAAAACTCGCAGATAAGGAACGGAAAGAAAGACCGAACTTAAAATCACTTACCGATGGGGAGTTGCTCAAAAGGCTGCGAGATCTTCAACCGCTTATTGAGAATCTTTCGCGCAATCAAATGGTTTCAGCCGGCTCATCTGGAATCGCACCTGGGATGCTGGCAGCTGTAAGCGAAGCAATAGGAGATCTAAGTATTCCTGTTCGTCTCTTATCAAGTCTTGGTGAAATAGATTCCGCTGCTCCATCATTTGCTATATGGGACATGTCACGGTTGGTGAGAGATTCCCAAATTATTTCTGAAATTTTTGATTCACATTCTAACTCCTTGTTAGATGAACTGAATAAATCTGATTCTGCAGAAGTAGTCAAGTTTCTTGACACTTTCAACGATTTCGTATTTGAGTACGGCTCACGTGGAGCAAATGAGTGGGAGTTGAGCAGTGAAACTTGGGAAACTAACCCATCCATAGCGTTAAAAGCTATAGATCAAGTTAGATCTCAAAATGATGATCGGTCTCCAGCAATAGCCGCAGAACGTCTTAGACGAGAAAGAGAAAATCTCATAGAAGAGGTGAGAGAAAAGTTGAAAGAGATGGCAAATGATGAATTGACTGGAACCTTTGAGGGTGCAATAACTGCGGCTAACATGATGATTTTTCGGGAGCGCTCTAAGACCACTCTAGTGAAGCCGCTACACGAAAGTCGCATGACGATTCGTGAATTGGGAAGACGCCATGCGGAGACAGGAATACTTGATTCTGCTGAGCAAATATTTATGCTTCTAGACGAAGAATTGGAAACTTTTATAGAAAACCCGGATTCGTTTACGGAAATGCTTACGAAACGTCATGACGACTGGAAAGCATTATGGGATTTGGAACCACCATTTTTTATTAGAGATGGGGTTGTTCCAGATCTTTCACAGTGGGACAGAAAGTCTTTGGGGAATAAAACGTCACCGCTGAGTGTTGGGGATGTTCTAACGGGGGTTCCAGGATCTCCTGGAAGTACCCATGGAAGAGCACGAATAGTCCTCGATCCATCTAATCCGCCTGACTTGTCGCCTGGCGACATTATGGTTGCGCCAATAACAGATCCAGCATGGACACCACTTTT
>CEOP01014569.1_pt1 | contig 24430 bp, 20 predicted proteins | sample 361301 | NCBI WGS metagenome assembly CEOP01 (sample SAMEA2619548, study PRJEB7988) | marine metagenome | biome: marine biome (ENVO:00000447); feature: deep chlorophyll maximum layer (ENVO:xxxxxxxx); material: "saline water (ENVO:00002010), including plankton (ENVO:xxxxxxxx)" | depth 55 m
GAAAAATCTCCCATGCTATAGGAAAGATCCATATAGTCTGGTGCACCATCTTGTCCAGAATAATAACCAACACCAAAATCACCATAGCTTAATGCGACACCAATTTCTTGAAAGTCTAGCCCTGAATCTCCAGGATATCCAAAATCAACGTAACTAACGTCAACACCAACTTCGCCTAAAGAAAAACCATATCCAAAATATGTATCTAATTCACTCCCAGCGCCTTCAGAAAAACTTACATTTGAACCCCAAATACCGGCATAAAAACCAGATTCAGATTCAAAATCAAAACCACCTGATAGAGCTGGATCGCTTCCAGTTTGTGTCATTCCTCTCCAGATATAATCTGAAGCAAAAGCAACATTTGCACTTACACCAGCAAAGCTAGGAACGGCAATAAAGCCTGTAAGTAGAACAGTTAAAAATTTATTCATTTGTTATCTCCTTTTAATTAAAATTAAGTTCTACCTTGGTTATAGCAATTTTCGTGCCAAAAGGTTTTTGCTCAAACTCTTTTCATATATAAGTTAATGGTTATAATTCCTGTCTAAGTTTTTATGGAGTTAATATGGATTTAAATAATAAAGTTGCGCTTGTTACAGGTGGTGCTTCTGGTCTTGGAAGAGCTACTGTTGAAAAGTTTGTTGCCGAAGGAGCAAAAGTAGCCATTCTTGATTTAAATGAAGACAATGCTAAAGAAGTTCAAGCTGCATTAGGTGAAGAGAATGTTCAATATTTTTTAACTAATGTTATGGAAGAACAGCCAGTTATGGATGCAATTGCAGGTATTAAAGAGAAATTTGGAGCTCTTCATGTAGCTGTTAATTGTGCTGGTACTGGATATGGTGCAAGGATAATTGGAAAAGAAGCTCCTCATCCATTAGATCATTTTAAATTTATAATTGATTTAAATTTAGTTGGTACCTTTAATGTAATGAGATTAGCTGCTGAGTTGATGGACAAAAATGAACCTGATGAAAAAGGTGAGAAAGGTGTATTAATTAATACAGCATCTGTTGCTGGCTATGAAGGACAAATTGGTCAGTCTGCATACAGCGCTTCTAAAGCAGGTGTGATAGGTTTAACCTTGACTGCTGCAAGAGATCTTGCAAGACATAATATTAGAGTTTGTACTATTGCCCCAGGTATTTTTGATACTCCTTTAATGCAACTAGCTCCAGATAAAGTTAGACAACCTTTATTAGATTCAACACAATTTCCTCATAGGTTTGGTATTCCAGCAGAGTATGGAGAACTTGCTGCTCATATTGTTTCAAATGCATATTTGAATGGTGAAACTATAAGAATTGATTCAGGTATGAGAATGACTCCACGATGAGTAAATATCAAGGTTACTTAATTGAAGAAAAAGAAGGTGCTTACAAAGGATCTATTCAAACAATAAGTACACCTGAAATTGAAGACAATCACTTAATAATTAATGTTGAATACTCGTCACTAAATTACAAGGATGCTTTATCAGCCTCTGGTCCCAAAAGTGGTGTAACAAGAAATTATCCATTTATTCCTGGTATTGATGCAGTTGGAAAAGTTACTCAATCTATGTCTGACAGGTTTCATGTTGGTGATGAAGTTATTGTTACAGGATATAGCATGGGCATGAGCGTATATGGTGGATTTGGAGAGATCATACATGTACCAGCAAATTGGGCAGCAAAACTACCTAGTAATTTAACAGCGAAAGAAGCGATGAGCTATGGAACCGCCGGTTTAACTGCCGCAGCTTCTGTTAAAAAAATTATTGATAGCGGGATAGATAAAGATAAGCCAATTTTAGTATCTGGTGCAACAGGAGGAGTTGGCTCTGTTGCTGTAAATATTCTTAATAAGCTTGGTTATGAAGTTCATGCTATAACTGGTAAGACCACTGAAAATGAATTTCTTAAATCAATTGGAGCTTCCGCTGTAGTGCTTAGAAATGAATTTATGGAAAATCCAATTAGACCATTAGATAAGTCTATTTATGGAGGTGCTGTAGATACTGTAGGAGGCGACATACTGGCTAAAATTATTTCCATGACTGCGCCTAAATGTTCAGTATCTGCATGTGGAAATGTTGCTGGCATGGAACTTAATACTTCAGTTTTCCCATTTATATTGAGGGGAGTTTCTTTGATTGGAATTGATTCTGCAGAATCAGAAATTGAATTTAAAGAATCTATCTGGGATTTGCTTGCAGGGGAATGGAAAGTAAACTTAGAAGATTCAACAAAATCAATAAGTTTAAATGCCCTAGGTGATGAGATTGAAAAGATATTAAATGGTAAGCAAGTTGGTAGAATAGTTATAAAACATGGAGAATAAAAATATGAAAGACGATATTGATACTTTTTACGATGATGTAGAGTCAAATGAAGATAGCAAATCTGACGCTAAAGTTTCATTTATTATTATTGTTGTTGCTGTAATTGCTGCGCTTTATTGGGTTGCAGGGCAATAAATCTATTCAGATAAATACTTCTCGGCATCAAGTGCTGCCATGCAGCCAAATCCAGCTGACGTTACTGCTTGTCTATAGATCTGATCAGACACATCTCCTGCAGCAAATACACCCTCAACACTTGTTTTGGTAACAGACCCAGTTGTACCAGATTGAATAAGAATATAACCATTATCCATATCTAGCTGCCCATCAAAAATATCTGTATTAGGCTTGTGACCTATTGCAACAAAAATTCCCATAACATCTCTTTTAATTTCTTCTCCATTTTGATCGAGAAGGGCACCTGTCACACCAGCAGTATCACCTAGAACTTCTTTTAATTGGGTATTCCACAAGATTTCTATTTTTCCTAGGGACTCTTGTTCAAAAACTCTATCCTGTAGTATTTTTTCACCTCTTAATTGATCTCTTCTATGTACAAGAGTAACTTTGGAGCAGATTCTAGAAAGATACAGGGCTTCTTCAAGAGCAGTATTTCCACCACCAATTACTAAGACCTCTTGATCTCTATAGAAAAAACCATCGCATGTAGCACATGCAGATACTCCCTTACCTAAAAATTCTTTTTCAGATGGAAGGCCTAGGTACATTGCGCTTGCTCCTGTAGAAATAATTAGAGCATCAGTTGTATATGAATCACTACCGGTTAGCAAAAAAGGTTTTTTGGATAGATCTACAGAATCAATATGATCAGGAATCATCTCTACATCAAACTGAAGTGCATGTTCCTTCATTCTTTTCATAAGGTCTGGACCTTGAAGACCATCACTATCTCCAGGCCAATTTTCAACATCTGTTGTGGTAGTTAATTGGCCTCCTTCTTGAGACCCTGCAATAAGCGCTGGATTTAGTCCTGCTCTTGCAGCGTAGATTGAGGCTGAATATCCTGCTGGACCCGAGCCAAGAATTATTAATTTTTTATGGTTATTCATGTAGCAAAATTATAATTCAAATATGCACAAATTGTGATTAATTCCAATATAATTAATCATATATTAATATATTTTAAATAATGAATTCTCCATATACCAAAAGCATTTTTAAGAGTTTTCTTGGATTCGCTCTTTTGGGTTTATGTTTATATATATTTATAGCACTCATTTCTTATAGTTCATTGGATCCAGGCTTTTCTTCCTTTTCTTCTAATGCAGAAATCCTTAATATGGGAGGTCCTTTTGGCGCATGGATTTCAGATATGCTTTTCGTTCTTTTTGGAATTGCCGCTTATTTAATCTTAGCTCTTCTAGCAAGCATTTCAGTTGAATCAATATTTTTTACAAGTAAATACTCATCAAAAGCTAAATCTTATTTTAGATTTTTAGGATCAGTAGCTACGATTTTATGTGCATGCTCATTATTCGAATTTTATTTAGATGGAAGTAACTTTCCAGAGTTATCTGCAGGTGGATATATAGGTAATTTAATTTTTATATCCTTATCTAGCATTTTTGGACAAATAGGATCTTTAATCTTTTTAATTCTCTTTTTAATTCCATCCTTTGCTTTAGCATTTAATTTTAGTTGGACTAAGGTGTTAGATCGAATGGGTTCATTCTTACTTTTAGCATCAAAGAGAATAAATACAATTATTTTTAATTCATTATCTAGACTCAAAAATACTTTTCAAAGATATAGCGAGCAACAAAAATTAAGATCTGAGGCAAATGCTAGACGCAAAGAAGAAGAGGCTAAGGCAGCAGTTACTAAAAAACCTGCTGAAATTAAAGCTCCTATGAATGAAATTAAAAAAGATCCTGAACCAGAAAAAATCAAAGCTGAAGCTAAACCAGTTGTTAAAAATTCTACTAGCTCAAAACCTGTTACAGAAGAAGAAAAAACTAGAATGCCTAGCACTGAACTCTTAGATAGAGCTCTTGATGACGGATCATCTTTATCTCAAGAAGATTTAAGCGCTTTGGCAAGCCTTTTAGAATTAAAACTTGCTGAGTTTGGAGTAACTGCTGATGTTGTCTCTGTTTTACCTGGGCCAGTTGTTACTAGATTTGAGATAGAACTAGCTCCTGGTACAAAAGCCAGCAAGGTCACTAATATTGCTCAAGATATAGCGAGATCCTTAGCGGTAAGCAGTGTTAGGGTAGTAGAAGTTATTGAAGGCAAATCTGTTGTAGGCATAGAAATACCTAATACCAATAGAAAAATGGTTCGTCTTACAGAAATACTCTCCTCAAATGCTTTTAAAACTTCTACATCAAGTCTTTCGCTAGCCCTTGGTCATGATATTGCTGGTAAATCAGTTGTAGTGGATCTAGCAAAAATGCCGCATTTATTGGTGGCTGGTACAACAGGATCAGGAAAATCTGTTGGTGTTAATGCAATGTTATTAAGTTTGTTATTTAAATCTGATCCTGAGGATGTTCGTTTAATTTTGATTGACCCTAAAATGCTTGAATTATCTGTTTATGACGGGATACCGCACTTACTTACTCCGGTAATTACAGACATGACTGATGCTTCAAACGGTCTTAGATGGTGTGTTGCTGAGATGGATAGAAGATATAAGCTAATGTCTATAATGGGCGTAAGAAATCTTCAAGGCTTTAATAAAAAAATAGAGGAAGCTGCTGCAAATGGGCAACAAATTCCAGATCCGCTGACTGAAGATGAGGACGTATTTCTTGAAAAACTTCCAGCGATAGTTGTTGTGGTAGATGAGTTTGCAGACATGATGATGTTAGTAGGTAAAAAAGTTGAACATCTTATTGCCAGAATAGCTCAAAAGGCTAGGGCTGCAGGAATACATTTAATTCTTGCAACACAAAGACCTTCGGTTGACGTTATAACTGGGCTTATAAAAGCTAACATACCAACTCGCATAGGATTTCAAGTTTCATCAAAGATTGATTCTAGGACTATTCTAGATCAAGGTGGCGCAGAGCAATTACTTGGATGGGGTGATATGTTATACCTTCCTCCAGGTGTTAGTGTTCCAGTTAGAGTTCATGGTGCATTTGTAGGAGATGATGAAGTTCATAGAGTTGTTGATGATTGGAAGAAACGATCAGAGCCAGATTACATCGATAGCATCGTCTCTGATGTTCAGGATACAGGTCCAATTCCAGGTTGGTCTAATGAAAGTTCTAATGATGAAGATGCCGATGAGCTTTATGATGAAGCAGTTAATTTTGTAATTGATTCTAGACGAGCATCAATCTCTGCTGTTCAAAGAAAATTGAGAATTGGTTATAACAGAGCTGCAAGACTCATAGAGACTATGGAGCAAGCGGGTATAGTTACTGAAATGAGCTCAAATGGATCAAGAGAAGTTATTGTTCCCAAAAGAACTTAACTTTATGAAGTTTATATATATTGCTTTCATTTTATTTATACCCTTTAATCATGCTAGTGATTTAACCTCACTATTTAATGAATCTATAAAAACAGCAAATTTAGATTTTATACAATCCTCAATTAATCCATATACCAATTCAATTGATAAAAGCGAAGGCAGAATCATAAGAGATCAAGAAAGCCTCATTTTTTATATTGATAACCCTTTCAAAGAGAAATATGAATTATCTAAAAAAGAAATCATCATTACAGATCTAGAATTAGATCAAGTTTCCAATATTCAACTGACTGAAATACCCACTAATATTTTAGTAGACATATTTATAAATGGACTTTCATCAAATAACCCAAATTATGATTTAGAGCATAGTAAAAACACTATTTTAATTAAATCTTTAATAGATGAGGGATATAATCAAATAGAAGTAAAGTTTAAAAAGAATAGAATTTACTATTTAAAATATAGAGACAATTTAGATATAGAGAATCTAATCATGTTTAAAAAGTTAGCAGCAAATTAATGAATATTTTACTAATTGGAACAGGAGGTGCGCTTGGCGCCATTTCTAGGTATGTTTTAACTGATGTTATTACAAGGTATTTTCCAACTAGCCAATTTATAGGCACATTAAGCGTAAATATTTTAGGATGTTTTCTTGTGGGGCTGCTTTTTGGATTTTTTGCCGATATGAAATCTGAGATACAAGTCTTTTTTGTGATAGGTTTTTTAGGTTCTTTTACAACTATGTCAGCTTTTTCCATACAAACACTAGAAATGTTTAGTAATCAAAACTTTGGAGAAGCTACTCTATATATATTCATGACAATTGTATTTACAATAATGTCTACATATATAGGTTTGACCTTAGGAGAGCTAAAATAGAATGTTAGATATTAAATTATTGAGAGAATCGCCTCAAGAAGTATCTGATGCTTTAGGTAAAAGAGGTTACACATTAGATCTTATAAAATTTAATGAGCTAGATGCTAAAAGAAAAACTCTTCAAATTGATGTTGAATTTGTTCAGTCTGAAAGAAAACGGTTATCTGCTGAGTTTGCTAATCTTAAGAAAGCCGGAACTCCAACAGATGATTTAAAAAATGATATTGATAAAATAAATGATGGTCTTAAATCCGGAGAAGAGGCTCTTAAAGAATTACAAATTCAAATCGAAGATTTTTTACTAGATATTCCGAATATACCTCATTCTAAAGTTCCTCTAGGCTCGAGTGAAGAGGATAATGTCGTAATAAGAAAGGTTGGTGAACCTGTTTCATCAAACTCTAAAGATCATACTGAAATTGCTGAAGACATTGATTCTGAGCTAGCTGTTAAATTATCAGGAACCCGTTTTTCTGTTCTTAGAAATGACATAGCTAAATTACAAAGAGGTCTTATTGATTTAATGCTTAATTTAGCCACAAAAAATGGTTATCAAGAACACTATGTTCCCTTTATTGCGAATGCAGAATCACTCCAAGCAACAGGCCAGCTTCCTAAGTTTGAAGAAGATTTATTTAAGCTTTCAAATGATATGTACCTTATTCCAACTGCTGAGGTTCCTTTAACAAATTTATTTAGAGATACAATTAATGATATTTCTGATTTACCTAAAAAGTTAACAGCTCATACGCCTTGTTTTCGTTCTGAAGCTGGAAGTTACGGAAAAGATACAAAAGGATTAATTCGACAGCATCAGTTTGAAAAAGTTGAATTAGTTCAAATAGTTCATCCTGATAATTCTTTTGAAGCGCTTGATAATTTACTTGCCAATGCAGAAGAGGTATTACAAGTTCTTGAATTACCTTATCAAGTGGTTGAGCTTTGTTCATGCGATCTTGGTTTTAGTGCAACAAAAACATATGACATAGAGGTCTGGATGCCCAGCCAGAATAAGTATAGAGAAATTTCATCCTGTTCTAACTTTGGAGATTTCCAAGCTAGAAGGGGAAAAATAAGAGTTAAAGATGGAAATAATAAAATGTTTGCTCATACTATTAACGGTTCTGCGCTGGCTGCCGGAAGGACTCTGATTGCTATTATTGAGAATAATTTTGATGGTAAAAACACTATAAAAGTCCCCGAAATCCTAGTTGAATTCATGGGCAAGACGCATATTAATTTGTCTTAAAAAAATTATCTTTCTGTAACAATCAAAACTTCACAAAAAATTCACATGAATGGTTCTTTTTACCCTTTCATAGGTTTATGAAAAGGTATATTATTAGTGTATATTAATCTTATCTTACAAAAGAGGGAACTGTTATGAATAAGTGGTATTTATCTTTATTAACCGTATTTTTTATTAGTGGAACTGTTTATGCAGCTAATGAAACAACATCTTCAATACGTGGTGATGTAAATGTTTCGGGAGCTACTATACAAATTACACACACACCAACTGGGTCTTCAAAATCTGTAGTTTCGAGTGCTGATGGAACTTTTTCTGTTGCTAACTTGAGACCAGGTGGACCATATGTAATTAAAGTAACCAAAGCGGGATACAGTCCAGAAATGCTTTCTGATCTCTTTTTAAATGTGTCGCAAACATCCAATATTGATGTAACACTCTCAGGAGGTTCAATGGATGAGGTTGTGGTGACAGGCTCTAAAACTTCATTTACTAAATTTGGTTCTGGTTTAGCAATCTCCGCTGCTGATATTGAAGGCACGCCGAGTATTGAAAGATCTATCTCAGAATATGTAAAAAAGGATTCACGAATAATTGTTGATGGTGAGGCTAGAAGCGCATCAATATCTGTATCTGGAACAAACAATAGATATAATAACTTTACAGTTGATGGTGTTGCTCAAAATGATCCGTTAGGTCTTAATGCTAATGGTTTTCCATCAGTTAGAAATCCAATAAGTATCGAGACATTAGAGCAAATTTCAGTTGATATCAGCCCATATGATGTTTCCAAAGGTAACTTTACAGGTGCAAGTATTAATGCTGTTACAAAATCTGGTACTAATGAATTTAAAGGAATGGGTTACTACTACTCAACCGATGAGAATAATGTTGGGGACTTGAACGGAAGTGCGCCTAGTCAGTTTGAGGACGAAACAACTGGTTTTGTTTTAGGCGGCCCTATTATTAAAGACAAACTTTTCTTCTTTACTGCATATGAAGAGTTTGAATCTTTAACTCCTTCAGAAGAAGTAACTTATAGAATTGCTGATCAAGCTCTTATAGATAGGATTACAAATATTACTAAAACTCTCTACAACTATGATCCAGGTTCTCCAAACTTCTCACCTCCACCAGAAATGGCTGAGAAACAGCTAACGAAATTAGATTATATTGTGAATGACAGAAATAGATTAGAGTATGTATACAGTTACTCTGAGGATAATTCAGTAAGACCTTATAACTATGATATTAGATTTAGCTCTCACTACTACAACTATCCAACCACTAACGAGAAAACAACAGTGTCTTGGTATGGTGATTTAACAGATAATTTTTATGTTCAAGCAAAATTTTCAGATGTTGAGTATACAAATGACCAAGATGCTTTAGGTGGTGAAGATTTTCCACATGTTGAAATTCGTATCACTGATTCAATGGGTGGATATACTTCAGGCTCTAGAGAATCAATCTTCCTTGGAGGAGATAAGTTTAGAAGTGCAAATGAAACTTCTGCTACAGATGAAATCTTAAATATCAAAGGTGTATTAACTGTAGGTGATCATGAAATCACTATGGGTTACGATACTATCGATAAATTTGTAAGTAACCTCTTTATTTCCCGTGAAGATGGAGCATATCAATTCAAAGGTGTTGATAATTTTGAAGCTGGTATTCCTAGTTATTTCAGATTTAATCAGTCAGCTACTGGAAATCCTTATGATGCAGCAGCTGCTTTCTCTGGAACTTTCAAAACTATTTACATACAAGATAAGATGTATGTATCAGATATATTAACAATATTAGCTGGTGTTAGATTAGATACATTTGCTATGGATAATGGGCCTGCATACAATGCTAGCGCTTCAGAGACCTTAGGTTTCTCTAACGCAACTCCTGCTAAATCAAGAATTCTTCAGCCCAGAGTTGGTTTTAATCTTGATGCCACTGATTTAATGTTCTCTGATTCTGGTAGAGTTGTATCTGCTGAATTAAGGGGTGGAATTGGCCTATTCGCTGGAAGAGTTCCAAATGTTTGGCTAGCAAGTCCATTCTCTAATACAGGTGTTTCTACTTATGGCGCTAGATATTATTCACCATGTCCTGTTGCTGGGGATCCAACATGTTTCTATGGAGATGCTGATCTTTATAGCTTAATTCCTCCAGGATCTGTCTCACCAGGTGGAGCAGAAGGAATTGATCCAAAATACGAGACACCTTCGACTTGGAAAACTTCAGTTGAATTAGATCTGGTCACAGCTAATGGTTATAACTTAAGATTTGCATATAACAGAGACGATGCAAAGGAAGGCATTGGTTTCTATGATGCATCTCATACAGTTGATCAATCATCACCTACAGGAATAGTCTCATATAATGGCTATGGACATACAGTAATAACTAATGCAGAAGGCACAAGCTCTGAGTCAATGACTTTTGGATTTGATAAAGATTTTGACAATGGCACCAACGTATTTATGAGTTATACAAACATGAAAGCTTCTAGTGGTTGGTCAGCAACTTCTTCTCAAGCATCATCTAACTTACGTTATATGAAAAATGCTGATATCAAGAATGTTCCAACGGCACCAACTGATTGGTCAAATGAGCATAGACTTGTAATGGGCTTAGATAAGACTATGAATATCTTTGATGGAGCACCTACAAAGGTTTCACTTTTCTATAAGGCATATTCAGGATCACCATATAGCTATATCTTAGATGGCTTTGATAACGGTATGGATGACGGTAGTACATTAATGTATGTACCAACAGCAAACGATCCTAATGTTGTCTATGACGGTGTAACAGAGAATGAAGTATTGAATGCAATTAATGCAGCAGGACTAGGTAGCTGGCAAGGAAGAGTTATGCCTAGAAACCATTCTACATTACCTTGGACTAAGCAGCTTGATATGAGAATTGCTCAAGAAGTTCCAACATTCGTTGATGGACATAAACTATTTGTATATTTTGATGTTCTAAACCTAATGAACTTAATAGATGATGAAAAAGGTCATCAGAAGTACTATAGATACGGATCAAGAGGTCTACTTGAATCTGATGGATTTAATTCATCAGGTCAAATCATAATCTCTGGTGTTGATGACAGGGGTCCAAGTACTGATACATATAGTTCACGCTATAGAATGCAATTAGGATTTGCATATAAATTCTAATAGTAATTAGTTGATTAAAAAGGGCAGTTCACTGCCCTTTTTTTTGATAAAATAAAAAGATGTCGAAACAATTAATACCTGAATTATCATATCTTGATATTAAAGACGGTAACAAAGAGGCTTTAGAAGAGCTTAAAAATGCACTTACCGAGTATGGTTTTTTTAGCATCACAGATCACGGTCTTGATACAGATTTGCTTGCTAGCAGTTACGCATTTTCTAAAAAATTCTTTGACTTGCCGGTTGAAGAAAAATCAAAATATGCATTTCCTCAAAATGCTGGAGCTCGAGGGTACACTCCATTTGGAAAAGAAACTGCTCTTGGCGAGGTAACACCGGATCAAAAAGAGTTTTGGCACCATGGCCCTAATATTGATGCCAGCTATGATTCTAGAATTCATGCCAATATTGATGTTAGTGAAATCGATGAATTTAATAAAAATTTTGATGAATTATTTGTTGCTATAAACTCATTAGGTATGGATGTCCTTAAAATAATAGCATTGTTACTTAACAAAGACTCCAATTTTTTTGAACCTTGGGTTGCTAAAGGTAATTCGCTTTTAAGATTAATTCATTATCCTCCGGTTACTAGTGAATCTAATAACTTACGCGCAAGAGCACATGAAGATATTAATTTAATAACTTTGCTTGTTGGCGCTGAAGAGTCTGGATTAGAGGTTAAATCTAAAAAAGGTGATTGGGTTCCAATAAAAGCTTCTACTAATGCAATAGTATGCAATATTGGAGATATGATGCAGCTTGTAACTGATGGTATGTTATTAAGTACAACGCATAGAGTTATTAATTATCCAGAATCAAAATCAAAATCTAGATACAGCATGCCATTTTTTCTTCATCCTGCACCAAATATAATGCTTAAATCAATCTTTGATAAAGATGATCAAGGCGTGCTCGCAGATGACTTTTTAAATGAAAGATTAAAAGCTATTAAGTTATACTAAATTATGAATTTATATAATATTTTTCAAATATTAATAGGCTTTATTGGCTTAATAGCTCTAGCAATTCCTTTTTCAGATAGTATTAAAAAGATAAACTATAAATACATTTTTTATGGAATATTAGCCCAAATATTTTTAGCCTTAATTTTATTAAAAATTCCACTTGTAATTGATGCCTTTGAGATTCTAGGCAATGGTGTTTTTATCTTGCAACAAGCCACACAAGAGGGTGCTAATTTTGTCTTTGGATTTGCACCGTCAGAAGGCGCAGCTCCTTATAGATCTTTATTAGAAACATTTGCTTTTGGTGTGTTGCCATACATCATTGTTATGTCATGTATTTCAGCCATTTTATGGTACTGGGGTATTCTACCTTTTATTGTAAATATGCTTTCGAAAGCATGTCAGAAATTATTTAATATTGGTGGTCCAGTTGGGTTAGGTGCTGCTGCTAATGTTTTTATTGGACAAGTAGAAGCTCCTCTTTTAATAAGACCCTATTTGAAAACTTTAACTAATAAAGAATTACTAATTTTAATGACTGCGGGCATGGCAACGGTTGCGGGCTCGGTAATGGTTGCTTTGATAAGCATCCTTGAGATTTCATTTGCAAACGTTAATTTAATTCAGCATTTTATTACTGCATCAGTTCTTTCTGTTCCCGCTGCAATAATGTATTCAAATATTATGATTCCTTCAAATTCAATAACGGATTTTGAAGAAACAAAAACTCCTAAGATATACAAAAGCACTATGGATGCTATAACAAGAGGGACTTCTGATGGAACCAGTATAGCTGTAAGTGTTGGAACTATCCTGATTGCTGTTTTAGCATTAGTTTATATTGTTAATTCTTTTCTTGGATTAGTTGGAATTCAATTTGGCTTTAATCTGTCAATTGAAATTATATTGGGCTATATATTTGCACCTATAGCATGGTTAATGGGTATTCCATGGAGTGAAGCAATTGTTGCTGGAGAACTATTAGGTGTAAAAACAGCGCTAAATGAATTTATAGCCTATCCTGCTTTAGCTAATCTAGAAGCAGGGGTTCTTTCTGATAAATCAAAACTAATAACTTTTTACGGTCTATGTGGATTTGCTAATTTATCTTCTGTTGGAATACTGATCTCTGGTTTGGGTGCCATGGCTCCTGAACGCAAACAGGATTTCATAGACGTATCATTTAAAGCATTAATTGCAGCAACGCTTGCATCTTGTATGACAGGATTAGTTGTAGGATTGTTTATTTAGAATTATCTTGATCTAAAAAATCTAGCAATCGTTTCTTTTACATCTGCAATAAAATGTGAACCTTTAGGCCTAGCCTCAATATAGATATAAAAAATCATTAACGTTAATGTTAATAAAGAAACAATAAGTGCGTCATATTCTGCCATGCGTATATTATAAATATTTTCTATTACTTATGTTTAAAAGAATTATTATTTATTCTTTTTCTATTAAGAGCGAGCATATAGAATAACCAGCTCCAAATGAACAAATAATGCCTTTGTTACCTTCTAACAGGTTATTGTTTAAATGATATGAAAGTAATGATCCTGCTGATGCAACATTACCAAATTCACTAAGTATCATTGGGGCAATACTAGGATCATAATCACTTGTACCAAGTATTTTAGTTATTATAAACCGACACATATTTGAATTAGCTTGATGAAGCCAGAATTGAGTTATGTCCGATGCTTTTAAATCAAGTGCATTTAATTGATCTGTAATTAAAGTTGCAACCATAGGACAAACTTCTTTAAATACACTTTTACCATTTTGTTTAAAAAATAAATCTTTCTCTTCTCTTGGATTTTCTTCAACTCTATTAAGGTAACTGAAATCACTTCTAATGTTATTTGAAAATTGTGTAACTAGCTTTCTGTCTATAATTTTAGCTCTATTCTCTGATAAAGAATCTTTTTGGACAATTGTTGCAACACAAGCATCACCAAAAATAAAGTGACTATCTCTGAGTGTAAAGTCGTTATGAGGTGAGGTTAATTCAGGATTAATAACTAAAATAGTATTAGCTAATCCAGAAGCTATATCACTATAGGCATTACTAATTGCAAATGTTGTAGATGAACATCCAATTAGCATGTCATAACCATAGCCCTTTATATCAAGCTCATCCATCACTTCACATGCTACTGCAGGGTAGTTTCTAGCAGAGTGTGATGTTCCAAGTATCACAGCATCTATATCCTTAGCCTCTACACCAGCCTGATTCATGGCTTCTTTTGCAGCATGAATACTCATTTCGGCAAGAATTGAAATATTCTCAGAACTCTCATTCCTTAAAATAGGCTTCATAACATCTATATCTAAGCAATTTTTTTTGTCGATTAGATATCTAGTCTTAATGCCTGATGCTTTTTCAATAAATTCAACAGAAGAGGGACCAAGTGGCTCCATAGAGCCAGCTTCAATTGCTTGATTGTTTTCAACATTAAAGCGTTCAACATAACTGTTAAATGAAGCCACTATTTCATCATTAGTGACAATTTCATCTCCTTTCCAGTAGCCTGTGCCGGCAATATAAATATTTTCCATATAATTTAAAATTAAGTCATAATATTTTAAAACGTTTATGAAATTTATTACAGTCGAAACTTTAAATAATAATTCTTTAAAGATTTTTATATCAGAATCTAATGCACCTAATGGTCCAAAAGGTGTTGTGCATATATACCATGGTTTGGCTGAGCATTTTGGTAGATACAACGAAGCTGCTAAATACTTTAATTCAATTGGATACCATGTTGTGGGTATAGATCACATAGGGCATGGTAATTGGATTGAATCTGGTGGTCTGCCTGGTTTTTTTGCAGAACATAATGGGTGGGATCATGTCGTTGATAATATGGAAACTTCTTTCAAAGAACTACAAAAAACATATATAGATTTACCTCATTATATTTTGGGACATAGCATGGGAACTTGGTTGACGCTTTCTCTTCTTCAAAGAGATATTTATCCCACAAAAGTAATTTTATCAGCGTCTTCTAAATTATCTGTTTCAAAACTCTATCTGCAAAAATTTATAATTAAGATTATTAAATTTTTTAAGGGTTCAAAAAGCCAAAGTTTATTTTCTGATTTTTTAACAACAAAACAATTTAATACTCAATTTAAACCTAATCGAACCACTCATGATTGGCTATCTAATAATCATGAAAGCGTTGATGCATATATTAAAGATCCTTTATGTGGTTTTGTCCCAACAAACCAAATGTACGAAGATCTAGCAAGCGGCGTTATTAAAACTTTTGCTCATGATCAAATGCTAGCAATTAATAAAGATGTACCAATTTTATTAATAGCTGGTTCTGAAGATCCTGTTGGAGAGAATGGAAAGGGGGTTGAAGCTCTTTATACTTTTTTAGGTAAATATAATCAATCAATTGAAATTATCTTGTTACCAGGATTGCGGCATGAAATTTTAAACGAAATTAAAAATGATGAGGCTTTCACTAATATTATAAAATTTTTAAACACATGAAATTATTTCTTTATATATTTTTAATTTTTGCTCCTCTTGCTAATAGCATGGAAAGAATTACTCTCATGCATGCAGGTGAGGAGCGATCCTATTTACTTTTTATACCCTCGGTTGAAAGAGATTCTTATAAATTAGTAATAGGACTTCATGGATTTTCAGGATCTGCATCAGGCTTTGAAAAAGAAACAACTGGTGGCTTTAATTTATATGCAGAAGAACAAGGCTTAATTGTTGCATATCCTCAGGGTAAATATTTTTATCCAAGTTACGAAGCAATCAACGACAATGGTTCAAAAACAACCCAAACAGCATATTCAAGTTCATGGAATCATTTAGGACCATTAATTGCTGACAATAAAAATATAAAAATATGTGAAGATAATTCTCAAAGGGCTCCACCGTTTCCGAGTTGTAAGAATCAAGATTTATGTTACTGGACAAGCTGCGTTGATGATTCAGATTTTATAAAAACTATAGCTTTAAAAATTTATGAAAATTTTTCAATTGATAAGAGCTACGTTATGGGCTTAAGTAATGGCGGGATGATGGCTCAATTAATTGGTTGTGAGTATCCTGATATTTTTGATGGTGTAATTAATGTTGTTGGTATGCAGCCCTATAAATTAAGTTGTATACCTAAAGCACCTATCAATCTAATAATTTACGGCGGATTACTAGATAAATCAGTCCCTCCAATATCAATTAACTCCTCAGGTGGTTATTTTTATGAGCCTATCAAAAATACTGCATCTGCATGGTCTTCAAAGTTTAACTGTAAAGACGTTCAAAATTCTAAAATCAATACACCTTATGAGTCCTCAGAGACTCTTTACTATAATTGTGATAATGATGTAACTATAACTGCAATCATAAATACAAAAGCTGGACATGCTTGGCCAGGAATTACTCCAAGCGAAGGTTACTGCAGGGCCAAAATTCAATCTGAAATTATTTACAATGAGTGCAGGCAAATTAATAAGATATCCGGTTCAAGATATCTTTTTAACAGGCTTTTTAATAAATAATTCTTCCTCAAAAAAACCCTTAAATCTCTTCAAATTAGCATTTCGTATGCTAATATTGAGGATAAGTTTACAATGTAAACATAAAAAACAATAAAATTTAGCCTTGCTAGGGGGATAGCATGAACAATATTTTACTTAAACCTCTGTTTGAAAAGAAAGCAGATCCATTAACTTTATTACTAAGAGATATCTTTAAAGATAATAAATATGCAATGTCATATTTAGGTGCATTGTCTATTGGTCTTGGCTTTTCACAGATTAATACCCTTAGTGCTGAAGAAACTGATTCAAGCGTTGAAGAAATCATCGTTACAGCTTCAAAAAGAGCAACTAATATTCAAGATCTTCCTATGGCAGTTCAAGCCATTGGTTCAGAAGAATTAGAAGCTAAAAATATTACTGATTTTGCTGATATTGCTGCTTTATCCCCATCCATAACAATGGATTCAAGCGGAACAGGAAATTCATATTTTTATATTAGAGGTGTTTCAGATGGTGGTTTTGGTAATAGAGCCGGAGCTCAAGCTTCAACCGCTTATTATATAGATGAGCAGCCAGTATCAACTATTGGAGGAAATCCAGATCCGCATATTTATGATATTAATAGGGTAGAAATTCTAAAAGGACCTCAAGGTACTTTATATGGTTCTTCATCTCAATCCGGAACAGTAAGAATTATTACAAATAAACCTGACCCATCTGGTTTTGAAGCAGGTTTTGATATTGAGCGTGGTGATATTCACGATGGCTCTACCGATGAATCTCTGGAAACATTTGTCAACATTCCACTTGGTACAAGTACAGCTCTAAGAATTAGTGCATATGACATTAGTAATGGTGGTTGGATAGATAATGTTCCTTCAACAGTAAGTTTTTACTATACAGGAGCTACGATTGATAACAGTAGTTATGTTGAGGATGACTATAACTGGATAGATAAATCTGGTCATAGAATTCGTTTAGGCCATGATATGGAAAGTGGTACTACTGTAGATCTTTCTTTCTTAAGTCATGAATCTTTTTCAAATGGATCATGGGAAACAGATGTAGCAGAGGGAGCTAGAAAGAATTCTAGGTTTGCTGATGAGACTTTTGATGATGAGTTCACTCAAACATCATTAACTATTAATGGTAATTTATCTGATGATGTTGAATTTACATTTAATACATCAATATTTGATCGTGAAATAGATTATACATATGACTATACAAATTATGTTTATACAAATTATTACGATTCCTATACTGCATATGCATATGACTATGACTACTATGCTTCAACGGACGCACGCATGTTCTATGTTGAAAATGATCAGTATGATAGACAAAGTACTGAATTTAGAATGCAATCTACAAATGAATCTGGATTTAGATGGATTTTAGGTGTCTTTATTGAAGATCAAGAGTTAGCTTATTCTACGACCTATAATATGCCTGCAATCTCAACATCATTAACAGCTGTCCCAGGAAGATGGTGGAAGCAAGATAATGTAAGAGAAGATAGTCAAAAAGCTATTTTCGGTGAGGGAACTTGGCCAATCAATGACAAGACAGATTTAACTGTTGGTTTACGTGCTTATGAAAACCAGGCTGATTTTGATGCTAAAGATGGTTATATGGGTTATTACGAAGACCATCCTGTATTATCGTGGGCAGCTGGAAGAACAGAGAAATATTCAAAAGACTTTTCTGATGTTTCACCCAAAATAAATGTAGCGCATAAGTTAAATGACGACGTGCTCCTATACGCAACTTACTCTGAAGGCTTTAGACCAAGTGGTACAAACAGGCTAAATAGACAAGCGCGTGAATCAGGTATAGTCCCTGCGACATATGATTCAGATACTTTAACCAACTTTGAGGCAGGCTTTAAGTCTACTTTGGCAGATGGAAAAATTGTATTAAATGGTAATTTTCATACTATGAACTGGGATGATTTCCAGTCTACTAGTTATATTTACGATTTACTGACTGTAGCATTTGTTCAGAATGTTGGACAAGCTACCATATCAGGACTTGAGCTTGAGAGTTATTTTAATATCTCAGATAGCTTTAGCGCTTCATTAATGATTGCTTTAACTGATCCTGAGTTCAAAGAAGATATATATGATCTACAAGGGGAGCTATCAACGCCTAAAGGCAATCAACTAGCTTATGTTCCAACTGAGCAATTTGTAATGTCAATGAACAAGGATTTTGTAATTAGAAATAGAGATGCATATATTAGCTATGACCATTCATATACTGGAGAAAGCTATCAATCATCTGCTAATACAGATACCAATGCTTCTTACTCATTAGCAAACTTAAGATTTGGAGTTAATCCTTCTAGCAAGGGAAGTCCTGATGCTGATGATTTATTTGGATTCTTTCAGAATGCTTCTGTAGAAGTCTACTTAGAAAATGTTCATGACGCTGATCCTACTCTTGGAATATATGATGACTTTGGTGATGTCAGAAGAACAGGAAGTAAGCCTAGAACTATAGGCCTTAGATTAAGATATAGATTCTAAAAATTAATTTGATAATAACTTACCAAGCTCGCTTGAGAGCTTGGTAGGGTCTTCATAAAATGTAAAGTGACTTAAATTATCTAAGATTAATATTTCGGAATTTTTTAATCCCTCGCAGAATTTTTCTACATACTTTAAAGGTATAAGTTTGTCTTTTTCACCTAAAACAAAATTTATTTGTTCTTGATAATTATTAATTTCTTCATCACTTATTGAAAAATTTTTACAAGCAGTTAGATCATTATTAAGAATATCTTTAGTTATTTGATTAAAAAGTTTCTTTAAAGCATATAAATCAACCTCATCATCCAACTTATCAACAATTTTTTTACTTCCATAAGGTGTGTTAATTAAATCAGATTTTTTTTGATAAAAACCTGATCCCATAGTCCCAAACATTGGTCCTGAAGCTTTAGCTTTAGGCGGCTGATTAACGCCATATGTGGTAAGCATATCCATAGCTGAATCTAGATTTTTCCTAGAATCATCCAGCAGTGCGCCACCAACAAACATAGGACAAGAAGCATTTAAAATATTAACGGATTTAAATTGCAGCTTTTGATTAAAAGCTAACCTTAAAGCCACTAAACCACCCATACTATGTCCGCATAAATGAAATTTAGAGAGATCCATGTCGCCTAAGACGTCTTCAATGCCTGCCGCATAGTCTTCTATAGATGAAAGTTTCGGTCCCGTAGAATATCCATGATGAGGCAGATCAATAGCCAAAGTTTCATTAAAATTTTCTGCATCTAATTTAATATCTCTTACAATCCTATGATCCATTCCAGCACCAGGAACCATAAGTACAGAATCTTTAGAATCATCAATTGATGAGAAATTATGAAGATAGTAGTTTGAATTATTAGATTTTTTGTACATTTTTAAAGATATAGATAATTAATAAAACATTAATAAACAATAATGGAATTGCAGTTATTACCAGCATCCATTTTACAGTATTAACTCCACCAAGAAACATAAGAATTGCCGGTTGAATAACTAGTAAAATTGAAAAAACTATTCTTAGAATTTTTGAAGGCTGCATATCAGATCTTCTCATTGCAGTCTTAGATAGAATGTATGCACATGAATCATAGGTTGTGCATAAGAATATTACCGAAATAGTTCCATAAATAAATAACATTAAGTAGCTCAAGGGTAATGTTGAAATTACATCCACAATTACTCTAGTTGGTTTTTCAGTTGCATAAAGAGCAGGTACATCTAGAACATTTGATTCAAATAAATGCAGGGAATAATTACCTAGTATTAAAAAATGTAAAACACTTCCAAAACCACCTATAAATATAGTTCCCAAAATAAGCTGTCTAATTGTTTTTCCATTAGAAATATTAACGAAAAAAACTCCTAGGTATGGCGCAAGAGCTAACCACCATGCCCAATAAAACACAGTCCAATCTTGAACAAATTGATTTCCTACATAAGTGCTCATGGCAATGAATTTTTGAGTGTATGTCACTAATACCTCAAGGCTATTTGAGAGAATATAGGACGTTGGTCCAACAATAAAAACAAATAATAGAAGAAAACCAAGTAATCCTATATTTATATTACTAAGCCTCTTAATTCCTTTAGTTATTCCTAAATAAGCACTTGTTGTAATAATACACAGACATATTAATAGAATAATCATTTCTAAAACTAATGATGATGATATTCCAAGAAGTGAGGCAATAATTTCTGCAATTAATGGAAATGACAAACCAAGCCCAACTCCAGCTCCTGCAAGTATTCCAAAAATAAAGAACATATCTAAAATCGATTTTAAAATTCTACTAAATGGAAATGTATCTTTAATTAAAATTGATCCAAAAGTTAGGGGAGTTGATGAATTGCGAGTTGATGCGATAGCAAAAGCTACAGCTGGAAGAGCATATATAGCCCAGCCACTAAATCCCCAATGAAATGATGTATAGGTATTTATAACCTTTATAGCCTCATCAGAACCAACCTCTAAGCCAAAAGGAGGCGTATTGTAATAGGCAGACCATTCTATAGGAGACCAATAAAGAATAGTTGCACCCATTCCTGAAGCAAACAGCATTGATGACCATGATATAAAGGAATACTCCGATATATTTGCAACTCTTATAGTTTTACTGCCAATTTTTGATAATGCAAGAATAATTAGAAAGAAGAAAATAAATAAAGCGCCATACTGAAAAATCCCTTCAAATTTTAGCGCTACAATATTATAAATACTTGAGAGTTGAGCAGCAGTGGTAATAGGATCATTGATTGCATACACACACATTACAAAAGATAGTAAAATAGGTATAACAACTAAAGACTTATTCCACTCTTTAGAAAGCTCTGAAATGTTTTTAAGAATATGAAAGATTTAGATTCTCCTAATACCGCATATAATCTAGCTAAAAGTTATATTAATGATAACAATTTATCTCTTGCTAAGGCTCAATTATTAGAAATTTTAAAGGTTTTTCCAAATGAGTTAAATTCTATATACCTTCTTGTTGATGTTCTAATAAAACAGAATGAACCTAACGAAGCAATCCAATTTATTCATCAAGGTTTAAAAATTAATCCAAAGAGTTCAGACTTATTAGAAAAAGAAATTCAAATTCTGTTATTTCAAGATAAAAAACATCGAGCCTGCAGTAAATTTAAAGAACTCTTACTTTTAAGGCCTGAAATATCATTGTTACGCCAACTTACCAATATTCTTGTTGAGCTAGACAAGGAAGAAGAGGCTGATGAGGTAATTCAAGAATTCTTAGAAAAAAATCAAACATATTCAAATCTTTATAAGGGCATTAGGCATGCAAAAGCTGGCAGATTAAAGTTAGCAGAAGAAGCTTATAAGACCATCCTTCAAGAAGAGCCAGATAATGTAGATGCAATGAGATTATTAGGAATACTTGCTACTAAAGCTGGTAAATATAAAATAGCTGAACAAATTCTTATTAAAGCTATCAAACTTGCTCCAAGTTATAGTTTATTGTGGAGAAATATATCATTAGTTTATAGGCTCTCAGGACAATTAGAGAAAGCTCAGAAATCAATGGATAATATTCTTGCCTTAGATCCTAAAAATGCAAGTGTATGGGCCGATTATGGAACTATTCTTATAATGCTTGCTAAGTATAAAGAGGCCATTGTCGCTTATTCTAGATGTGTCTCAATAAAACCAGATAGTCCAAGAGCTTACCTTAGCTTAGGACATGCTTATAACACTATAGGCAATAAAGAAAAATCAATTGATTCTTACTTGAATTCAATTAAATATAATTCTAATTCTGGTGAGGCTTATTGGAGTTTAGCGAACTTAAAAACTTACACATTTTCTCAAAAGCAAATAGATCAAATGGAAAAAACTCTTGATGGTGATATTGAAGAGATGGAAAAAATTCAATTGTTATTTGCTCTAGGTAAAGCCTATGAAGGCCTAAAAGACTATAAAACCTCATTTGCAAAATACAAAGAAGGTAACTGGTTAAAAAGAAAATCTATTAAGTATTCATCTCAAGAAAATACTGATTCTATAAATAAGACAATTAGTTTTTTTAATAAAGCAGCAGTAACTAAAATAAAGAAATCTAAGTGTTTAAAAAATGATCCAATTTTTATTTTGGGTTTACCTAGATCTGGTTCAACCTTGATTGATCAAATAATTTCATCACATTCGATGGTTGATGGAACTCAAGAACTTCCTAACATTATGAATCTGAGCAAGGAGATACAAACATTAGGTAACAGCAAAGATGCCTACCCAAGTTTCTTAAAAAAATTATCTGAATTACAAATTACTGAGTTAGGTAACAAGTATATCGATCAAACAAGATGGGGAAGAGGAGATGCACCACTTTTTATTGACAAGATGCCGAATAATTTTCTTCATATTGGCTTAATTAAGTCTATTTTGCCTAATGCAAAGATAATAGATACAAGAAGAGGTGCTATGGATACATCTTTTAGCTGTTTTAAACAGTTCTTTGCTAAAGGGCAACTATTTACATATGACCTTGAAGACTTAGGATTATTTTATAACGATTACATCAAGCTCATGAATCATTGGCACGAAATTTACCCAAATGAAATATATACAGTTAAATACTCTAATATGATTTCAAATACTGAAGATGAAATAACAAAACTTCTAAACTACTGCGAGCTTCCATTTGAGTCACAATGTTTAGAATTCTATAAATCAAAAAGACCAGTCAAAACACCTAGCGCTGAGCAAGTTAGACAACCTATCTATAAATCTGGCCTAGATTATTGGAAGAATTTTGAAGAAGATTTAAACCCATTAGAGAAACTATTTTCAAGTGAAATAGAGAAATGATAAAAAACAAATATAATTATCCTGATTTAGAAAGAGTTGATCTTGAAAGAGGTCGTCATTATATAGATAGCACAGGTGCTCCAGTGCCTAGTGTTACCACTATACTCTCAGGAACATCCACTAAAGATGGTATCGAACAGTGGAAAAGAAGGGTAGGTGAAAAAGAAGCTGAAAGAGTAGTTAAAGAAAGCACCGATATAGGTTCTGCTGTCCATGAATCAATTGAAGAGTATTTACATGGCAATGAATGGAATAACTTTTCAGATTCAAGAACAGATCTTATTGCAAAGAGTATTACTGAAAAATTTATCAGTGATGGACTCAGGTCAATTGACGAAACATGGGGCCTTGAGGTTGGTTTAATACTTGATGGCTTATATGCAGGAACAGCTGATTGTGTTGGCCTTGTTAAAGGCGTACCTTCGATTATTGATTTTAAGACTGCAAAAAAGATAAAACGTCGAGATTGGATAGAAGATTACTTTTTGCAAGGCTGTGCTTATGCAAATGCTCATAATGTAATGTTTGATACCAACATTAAGCAGGTTGTTATTCTAATGATAGACAGAGATTTAATTTTTAAAGAGTTTACAGTTAAAGGTCATGAATTTGATTTCTTTACTAATAAGTGGAAACAAAAAATAATTCAATTTAATAGGAATACATAGATGAGACAGATTATCGCAATTGGCGGCGGTGGCTTTGGAAGAAATCCTTCAGACAGAAAGATAGAAAAGTATATTGTTGATCAGCAAGAAAAAAAGAACCCAAATGTATGCTTTATCCCAACAGCTACTGGAGACAATGATGCTTATAAGGTAACTTTCTATGATGTTTTTACAAAACTTAATTGTAATCCTACACATATAGATTTCTTTAAAAGAACAATAAACCTAAAAGACCATATAAAAAAACAAGATATTATTTTTGTTGGTGGCGGAAATACTAAAAGCATGTTGGCTGTATGGAAGGATTGGGGTTTAGATTTGCTTTTAAAGG
>CEOP01066985.1_pt1 | contig 24034 bp, 23 predicted proteins | sample 361301 | NCBI WGS metagenome assembly CEOP01 (sample SAMEA2619548, study PRJEB7988) | marine metagenome | biome: marine biome (ENVO:00000447); feature: deep chlorophyll maximum layer (ENVO:xxxxxxxx); material: "saline water (ENVO:00002010), including plankton (ENVO:xxxxxxxx)" | depth 55 m
TCAACACCAGTTGAAAGAAAAGCAATTCAAGACAGTGCTTTAGCAGCAGGGGCAAGAAGAGTTCAATTGATCGAAGAACCTATTGCTGCAGCAATAGGTGCTGGACTTCCAATATCTGAGGCTACCGGTTCTATGGTTGTTGATATTGGAGGTGGAACCACAGAGATTGCAGTAATGTCTTTAGGTGGGGTTGTTTATTCAAATTCATTAAGAGTTGCTGGAGACGCAATGGACCATTCATTAGCGAACTTCATGAGAAAAGAATATAATTTAATGATAGGCGATAGCACAGCGGAAAAAATAAAGAAAGAAATTGGTACTGCTATTCCAACAAATAATAACAAATATCCTGTTAAAGGAAGAGATATAAGATCAGGAACTCCAAAAGAAGTAAACATAACTGAAGAGGATACTTCTGAGGCTTTAAATCCAATTATAAAAGAGATGGTGAACGGAATTAAGGATGCATTAGAAAATACACCACCAGAGTTATCTGCAGATTTAGTTGATATGGGATTGACTTTAACTGGAGGCGGAGCGTTACTAAAAAATATCGATAAAAGATTTTCAAAAGAAACTGGATTACCCGTTCATATAGCTGATGACCCTTTAGCTTGTGTTGCCGTTGGAACTGGTAAAGCTCTGGATCAAGAGGAGACTTTTTCTACAGTATTGTCAGAATATTAAAATCTTATGTCAGCGAGTAGAGACGACTTTATAATTGCTATTCGTTCTGCTTTTCTAAAAAAAGAAAATAAACAAAGATTTTCACTAGTAGGTTTAATATTCTCTTCAGTTGTATTAATTATTTTATCAAATTTAAACTTTGTTGCGATTAATTATCTTAAGTCGAGTTTAAATGAGATAGTATATAGAATTTCATTTGTTGTATCTATTCCAGAGAAACAATTACAAAAGTCTATTAATTTAGTAAATGAACATGTTTCAATGTATGGCAAATATAAAGACATGGAAAACAAAATAAGAGAGTTAGAAAATAACGATTATAACTCTAATTTCTTAAAGTCTGAAAATTCAAGATTAAAGAGATTGATAGATGAATATATAACAGAGTCAGATGAACTTGTTGCAAAAGTTCTTTTAGATAAAGATAGCCCATTCTTAAAATCCCTAATAGTTAACAAAGGTAGTAAAGATAAAGTGTCATTAGGGATGGCAGTTTTAGATGAAAACTATTTGGTAGGAAAAATAGTAGAGGTTAATTACACAACCTCGAGGGTATTATTAATTTCAGATTTAAACAGTAAAATACCTGTAATTATTGAACCTGGCAATGTTCAATCAATATTATCTGGAAGTGGAAAAGATCAAGGAGTAATTCAATACTTTAGATCTTCAAGAGAAATAACAAGTGATAATATAGTTTTTACATCTGGATCAGGAGGCATTTTCAAAGCAGGTATACCAATTGGAAAAATTGAAAATGTCCAAACAAATAAAAACTACAATACAAACTTTTTTTCAAATTTAGATCAATTAACTTTTGTTAAATTAGTTTCATATCAAAAAGAAAGTAAAAACTAAATGAGTGTTCAATCCAAAACCTCAATATTAAATAAATTTTTAACTTTCACTCCAAGTATTTTATTATTTGTAGCTGTATTAAATGAATATGACTTAAATTACTTAAACTTTAAATACTTCTCTTTCAATTTCCCTTTTATATTAATTTTCTACTGGAGTCTAAAGAGAAGTCAAAGTTTAGGATACGGTCTTATATTTCTGGCAGGTCTTTTTAATGATGTGGTGATAGGTTATCCAATTGGAATAAGCAGTTTAACATATTTAATAATTTGTGGATTTGCCGCTTATTTAAGAAACATAACTTTACGACCAAGTATAATTAATGATTTATTTTTCTTTTTATTTACAATTTTAGTAGCTAATTCAATTAATTATTTTTTACTGATTTCACTTTTTTCTATTGAGCTAAATTACTATGAACTAATAGGAAATATTTTTTTTACATTTATTTTATATTATTTATTTGCACATATTTTTGATATTTTTATAAAAAATATTTTTAAAGGAAAAAAAAATGATTAGCGGAAGTAGTGATACAAATTTAAAAAAATTAACCACTATAAATAGGAGAATGTTTATATTCTCTGCAGCTAAAGCAGTTATTTTTTTTGGTATAGTTGGCAGACTCTTTTCTCTTCAGATAAGTGAAAATAAAAAATATTTAACATTATCTGACAAAAATAGACTGAGAGAGTCCCGTCTACCACCTATTAGAGGTGAATTTAAAGACTATTTTGGTAATACAGTTGCAGGAAATCTCAAAGTATATCAATTACATGTAATACCTGAACAGGTTGAAGATTTTAAATACTTGATGGTAAGACTAAAAGATATTCTAAATCTAGATCCAAAGACTTTTGAAAACTTAATTAAGAAAAAAAATAAACAAAAGCCATGGGAAACGCTAGTAATATCAGAAAATTTAACTTGGGATGAATTTTCAAAAATTAATTTTTATTTACATGAATTAACCGGCGCCAAACCTGTTATTACTGTTGGTAGAAATTATCCTTACAAAGATAGTTATACTCATATTTTAGGCTATGTTTCTCAAGTGAGCGCAAAAGACATTTTAAATAATAAAACAATCAAAGAAAGAAATGTTCCTGGTTTAAGGGTAGGGAAATCAGGCTTGGAAAAAACTTTTGAAGAACAATTAATTGGCACAAATAGTATTCAAAGATATGAAGTAAATGCTTATGGAAAAAGAATAAATCAAATTGATCATGAAGAGGGAAAGCGGGGCAAAACTATCCGCCTAACAATTGATACTGAGATTCAAAACTATACTTCAGAATTATTAAAAAATAAGGCAGGATCTATAAGCATAATGGATATATATACTGGCGAAATCATTGCCATGAACTCCTCACCTTCATTTGATCCAAATTTATTTTTGTATGGCATAGATCAAAAAAAATGGAGCCAAATTAGAAAGGATCCATTAAAACCTCTCCTAAACAAAACTCTCTCAGGCCTTTATTCACCTGGATCTACTATAAAACCAATAGTCGCTTTATCAGCTTTAGAAAATGATGTGATCTCACCCAACATGCAGGTTAAGTGCAGTGGAAAAATAGAGATGTATGGACAGACCTATCATTGTTGGAAAAAAAAAGGTCATGGATATATGTCTTTAAAAAATGCAATTAAACAATCTTGTGATATTTATTTTTATGAAGTTTCTAGATTACTCGGTGTAGATAGAATGAATTTAACTGCTGAAAAATTCGGCTTAGGTAAAAAAGTTTTAGCGGATTTTTTTCCAAACGAAAAAAAAGGATTAGTGCCGTCGACTACTTGGAAAAAAAAGGCTTTAGATCAAAGTTGGTATTTAGGAGAAACATTAATTACAGGAATTGGACAAGGATATATTCAAGTGAATCCTTTGCAATTATGTATTATGACCGCTCAGCTAGCAAATGGAGGATATAAAATATATCCAACAATAGTTGCAGATGAAAAATTAGACACTCATGAGGAAATAAAAAGGAAAATGCAAGAACAAAAAGGTGAAGATCCCGAAGAAAATTATTTAATTAGAGCGACCGAAGAGTTTCTAAAAACTGATATTAAAGAACACACCCCTCTATATAGAAATCAAGAAAATGTGAAATTTGTATTAGATGCAATGTTTAAATCAACAAATGAAATATATGGAACCTCTTATGCATCTAGAATAGATGATCCAAAATATCAATATGCAGGTAAAACAGGTACCGCCCAAGTTAAAAGAATAACTGAAAGAGATCGTGAACTAGATTTAGAACTTCTTCAAATTCCTTACAAAGACAGAGATCATGCATGGTTTATTGCTTTTGGTCCTTATAAAAATCCAAGATATTCAATGTCAATCCTAGTTGAACACGGAGGATCTGGAAGTAAAGCAGCTGCACCAATTGCAAAAAAATTGTTTAAGCTGTTAATAGATAGACAAGAATTAAGAGATAATAAAAAATCTGAAAAGATCAACACATAATGTATCAAGGAATTTCATATAGTACTGAGCAAACTTTTTTTCAAAAAGTTAGATCAATTGACTATATATTATTATTTGCAATTTTTTTGGTTGGTTTAATTAGTGGATTTTCAATGTACTCTATAGATGGAGGTTCAATTGAATATTATACTCAAAATCATTTAATAAGATTTTCAGTTTTTTTTACCTTGATGTTGTTTATCTCTTTTGTAAATATCAAAGTTTGGCATGCAACTGGATATATTTTCTATTTAATAGCACTTGGTTTACTTATTTGGGCATCTTTTTATGGAGTAACTGCATCTGGATCACAAAGATGGATAAATTTATATTTTATTAATCTACAGCCTTCAGAACTAATGAAGATTGCAATAATAATATGCTTTTCAAAATACTATCATAGAGTTCAAATACATAATGTTAATAATTTTAAAAATATTTTAGTATCTTTTATAATTTTAATTATTCCAATTTTTTTAGTAATTTCACAGCCTGACTTGGGAACCTCAGTCCTAATAGCACTTAGTGGAATAATAGTATTATGGTTGGCCGGATTAAACCTTAAGTATTTTGTCTATTCTTCACTTTTGCTTTTAATTTCAGCTCCATTTGTAATTTCATTTTTAAAACCATATCAAAAACTTAGATTACTAACTTTTTTTGATCCAGGTAAAGATCCACTTGGAGCAGGTTATCAAATAATACAGTCAAAAATAGCTGTTGGATCAGGAGGTCTTTATGGTAAAGGATTTCTTAAAGGCACACAGGGTTATTTAGAATTTTTGCCAGAAAAACATACTGATTTTATTTTTACTTTATTTTCAGAGGAATTCGGATTTATTGGTTCAATAATTTTATTAATACTTTATTCAATAATTATTTTTAGAATTATCCGAATAGGAATGTTTTCAAGAAGTTTTTTTGGTAGATTATTTTGTTTTGGGTTTGGATCTGCAATCTTCGTTTATATTTTAGTGAATATGAGTATGGTGCTTGGCTTATTGCCAGTAGTTGGCTCTCCTTTACCTATCATGTCATATGGAGGCTCATCAATGTTAGCAACTATGATTGGATTTGGGATAGTAATGAGCACCAAGATATATAGTAAGCAATTAATTTCTTAGGTTTTTGAAAAGGAATAATCAAATTAAGTATAATATGTCGCTAAAAATTTCTGAATAATTTTTGTATTATCAGATAATGAAAAAGTTAAAAATTGGAATTATTGGGGCTGGCATCCAAGGAGTTTGTAATGCATTATTTTTACAAAAAAAAGGTTTTCAAGTAACACTATTTGATAGAGATGAGCCAGGTAATGCAGCATCATATGGAAACGCTGGCCATTTTTCTCCATACGCATCTGTCCCTCTTAATCGAACAGACATTTTAACAGATATACCTTCAATGCTTATGAGCTCAAGGGGACCATTAGCTTTAAAATGGAACTACGTTTTCAAAATGATTCCTTGGTTTTCAAAATTTTTACTTAAGTGTAGTGATAAAAATATGAAGCATACAGCAAAATATATGCATCAAATTTTAGACTTGTCTCTACCAGCATACGATGAGTTATTTGATGAAATCAACCTTGATAATTTGGTAGAGAATAAAGGCATCATGTATGTTTGGACAAACAAAAATTTAAAGAGTAGACAACTTGAAATTAAAATGAGGGAAGAGCTTGGTGTTAAACAAAAATTACTTTCTCCAAAAGAAATACATGATTTAGAGCCAAATCTAAAACCATTTTATGATGGAGGAGTTTTTTATGATTATGCAAGACACACCAGGAACCCAAAAAAAATATTAATTAAATTATTTGATTTATTTATCCAAAAAGGAGGCAAATTTTTAAAATTAGACATTAAAGATTTAGAATTTGATGAAAAGCTTCCAGTTATAAAGTCAGAAACACAAAAATTTATTTTTGATAAAATTGTAATTGCATGTGGAGCATTTTCAAAAAAATTAACAGATAAACTTTTTGAAAGTATTCCTCTAGATACTGAAAGAGGTTATCATGTTCATTTTAAAGGTTTTGATCACCTAATTTCTAGACCAGTTGTTTATGCAAATAGAGGTTTTGGAATGACACCAATGGAACAAGGATTAAGAGTAGTCGGAACTGTTGAATTTGGTGGATTAAATAATCCTTTAACAAAATCAAGAGTTAAAAATTTAATTTTAAATGCAAAAGACATGGTAGACGGTTTGCCAGAGCATGAAGATGAATGGTTAGGTTTCAGACCAACTCTACCAGATTTCTTACCGGTAATTGGACCATCTAAACATTACAAAAATGTTTTTTATTCATTTGGACATCATCATTTAGGATGGACATTGGGGGCTATATCTGGGAAGATCATTACGAAAATGATTGCAGAGGAAAATTCTAATTTAGATTTAACACCTTATAGCTCTCTCAGATTTAGTTAATTGTGCAAAAACAAAATAATCTAGCTTACTTATTTCTAATATTAGCAACAATTTTTTGGTCTGGAAATTTTATAGTTGGTAAAGCCGCAAGTATATTTGAGATACCTCCTTTTTCTTTGAACTTTTATCGGTGGTTATTTGCTGGTCTAATATTATTACCATTTACTTTTAAAGAATTAATTTTGAAAAAAAATTATATTTTTGAAAATTTAGGTTTCTTTATAATTCTAGGTATTACAAGCATAACAATTTTTAATTCTATAGTTTATTACTCATTGCATTATACTCAGGTCATAAGTGGTGTTTTAATGATATCCACTATACCTGTATGGATAATATTCATTTCATCCATTCTTAAAATTGAAAAAACAAATATATTTCAAATAATTGGAGTTGGATTATCTTTGCTGGGAGTTATTTTTATTATCACAAAAGTTGATTTAAATTTAATTAAAAACTTAGATTTTAATAAAGGAGATCTAACAATGGTGGTAGCAATGTTTTCTTGGGCTATTTACTCTGCACTTCTTAAAAAAAAAAATTATGAAATTTCACAAATAACTTTACTTCAGGTAGTAATTATTACTGGTCTTATTTTTTTAATACCAATCTATATAATAGAGATGAGTCTTGGCAATGTTATAAAATTAGATAAACCATTTCTTTTAACATTAACTTATGTAGTATTATTTCCAGGATTAGCCTCATTTTTTTTTTGGATAAAAGGAATAGCTTTGATTGGCGCTAATAGAGCTGGAGCTTTTTTACATTTGATGCCAATTTTTGGTGCAATAATGGCAATGGTAATTTTTAAGGAAAAGTTTATGTTTTATCATATTCTTGGAGCAATTTTTATTATTTCAGGAATAACTTTATCAAACAAAAAAGTTTTAAAAAAATAAATTTTTTATGAAAAAATCAAACCCAAATTTAACGTCAGAGCAAAAATTAATTTTATTTGAAGAAGGAACTGAAAGACCTGGGTCTAGTGAACTAAATAATGAAAAACGAGAAGGCAGTTATCATTGTGTAAATTGTGATGTTAAACTTTTCGAATCTAAAACAAAATATGAAAGTGGTTCTGGTTGGCCATCTTTTTATGAAGCTTTACCAGGAGCGTTTGAAACAAAGACCGATCATATTATCGGTTATCCAAGAACAGAATATCATTGTAAAAACTGTGGAGGTCATCATGGTCATATATTTGAAGATGGACCAAATCCAACAGGAAAAAGATACTGTAACAACGGCATATGTTTAGTCTTTAAGTCTAAAAATTAGTGTTAAATATTGATAGTAAATAGTTATATACTTATAAATAATTTTGAATTAAAAATTAACATTCATGAAGAGAATATTAATAGCTATATTTTTTGTTCTCAGCCTAGGTTTAGTTTCAAACTCAAAGGCAGAGAGTTTAGATACCAAAATAAGTGAGTACATCTCAAATCTAATTCCTGGTGAGGGATTAACTGAAACATCTATTAAATTAAATGATAAGGATGAAGACCAGATAAAATTTTCAATTTTAGGCCTTAGAAATATCCTTGAGGAGGATAATTCAAACCTATTCACACAATTTAGCTTGAGAACCAAAGAGGTAAATAGCGATGGAAGAATTCATGGTAATTTAGGCATTGGTTATAGAAAATTAAGTGATGATAATTCAATGATGTACGGCGCAAATACTTTTATTGATGCAGACATATTCGAGGGACACCGGAGATTGGGATACGGACTTGAAGCAAAAGCATCTCTATTAGATCTATCTTTAAATCGATACCAAAAAATAACAAATATGAAAACCATTGATGGAACAGCTGAACAAATACTCAGTGGCTGGGATTACTACTTAACCACTCAAGTTCCTTATACACCTTGGGCAAAATTTAGTTTCAAAGGTTATAAATGGGAGGGTGAAAAAACTTCAAAAGACTCAAGAGGAAATAAATATATTTCAGAACTAAATATAAACCCTTCATTACAATTGAACTTATCAATGGACGACTCTTCTATTTCTGGTGTAGATGATGTTTTGGAAGCTGAACTATTATTTGTTTATCCACCTAGAGAAAATATAAGAACGATGAATGAAGGATTATCTGATGTAGCTTTTGAAAAAGAAGACATGCAAGCAAAATTAAATGAAAAAGTTCGAAGAAATAACGATTTAACTATAGAAATCCAAGGTGCAGTAATTATTACAAGTCAATAATATGAGAAATATTTTTTTTATAATTTTATTTATTTTAACTTTTTTTAACACAAAATCTTTTGCAATTGAAGCTGAGGCAACAAGTTATAAAATTACAATAACAAGAATTGAAATTTGTGACAGCACCAGTACTGATGCCTCATGTAATAATCCTATACTTTTATATTCTGGTAATTCTGGGCCTATTGATATTGCATCTACTACGGCTGGAGCAACAGCAGCAGGTTTAGGAGATTTATCAAAAGTTGAATTTGGAAAAACTTATACTTATTTTCAGATTACTTTGAATAGAGCTTTTACAGTTGCTGGTAGTGTTACAAGTGGAGCAACAACTTGCCATACTATTGCAAGTTCAACTGGAACCGCCAGCGTAAATGGAATAGGAAGCAAAACTTCAGGAGCTGCAGTTGCTGGAACTTATTATGCAGGTATTCCAGCTGGTACAACTCATGGAGATGTGATGAATAGCACTACAGCTGGTGACGGAACAGGAACAGACTCAGCAACAGGAACAGTTGATGCTGGTGATGCTTTTTTTGAGTATAGAGAAGCATTATCGGAACCATTTACTATGGAGGCTGGAAAAATTCCAACAGTTAAAGTTGCTTTTGGAACATCAACAGCATTGGGATATTTAGAAAAAGCTGGATTAGCAACCGATTGCGCTGCAACCGCTGCTGCAGATAGAGGTTTTTATGCAAACCGACCTGATGTAGTTCTTACACTTGAGTAATTAACTTACTTTACTAAATCTTGAAGTTTTTTTTCTTTTTCTAAAGCTCTTAATTCTACGTATCCACCTACATGATGTTCATCAAAGAAAATTTGTGGAATTGTTCTTTTACCATTTGATTTTTTAAGCATTATATCTCTTTGATCAGCATCTAATGCTATGTTGATTTCTGTATATGGAATATTATTTCTAACTAATAGTCTTTTTGCAGCATCACAAAAGGCACACATTGGCCCCATATAAACAGTAACTTTTTTCATACTTTATATATAAGTATTTATTTTTTATGTTCCAACAATAAAACCTACAAAATTAAGGTAAATTGATAATTTTTAAACTATTTTGGGCTAATTCTTTAGTTTATTCATTTAATTTAATGTCTATTATATGAAAATAATATGTTTGAAAAATTAGAAGAATTAGCAAAAAATAACAAAAAGATTTCCGATTTTCACATCAGGAGTGGATGGCCTCTTGCTTATAGACAAACAGGAGAAATTCACAAAATTCCTGAAGTTTTAGTTAAGGCACAAGACCTACAAGATCTACTATCTACAAATTGTAACGAAATAGAGATGAAAAGGTTCCAAGATACCCATGAGTTAGACTCATCAGTAACTTTGAGCGGGCTTCGGTTTAGGGCAAATTTTTATAAAACAATTCATGGACCAGCAGCCGTTTTAAGAAGAGTTGAAAGTGTAATACCTTCGATGGATCAATTTGACTTACCGCAAGTTCTTTATGATATAATTGATATGCACAAAGGTTTAGTTTTAGTAACTGGCCCAACTGGATCTGGTAAATCTACTACCCTTGCAGCAATCGTTAACGAAATTAATAAAACAAGAACTTCAAACATAATTACCGTTGAAGACCCTGTTGAGTTTATTCATAAAGATATTAAAAGCATAGTTTCTCATAGGGAAGTTGGCAAGCAGACACAATCCTTTGCCACAGCATTAAAAGCCGCATTGAGAGAAGATCCAGATGTTATATTAGTAGGAGAGATGAGAGATTTAGAAACAGTCTCACTTGCTTTAACTGCTGCTGAAACAGGACACCTCGTGTTTGGAACTTTGCATACGAGCGGTGCTCCTAGCACAATTAATAGGATCATTGATGTATTTCCTCCAGAACAGCAAGCACAGATAAGAGCACAAATTTCAACATCTTTAAAAATGGTTGTAACTCAAAGACTTTTAAAAACTAAAGACGGACAAGGACGTTGTGGTGCTTTTGAAGTAATGAAGTGTACTCCTCCTATACAAAACTTAATAAGAGAATCAAAAATTCACCAAATACCAAGCATCATGCAGACAGCCGTAAAAGAAGGAATGATTACAATGACAAAATCATTGGAGGAACTTGTTAAAGCAGGTAAAATAGATGCAGCATCAGGAAGAGAACAGTAAAGGCTTCACCACATTAGAAGTTATTGTTGTGTTATGTATTGTAGGCATAATATCAGCTATTGCATATCCCAATGTAGATAGTTGGAATACTTCTCGTAAAGTAAGATCATCTGCAATAAATGCTTTGACAGTTTTTGATAATATAAATTCACAAGTTCAAAGAGGTTTATATGCTTATACCCAGGTTTACGTTAATTCAGAGAAAGATGAAGAGACCGGTAACCAAAAATTAATAATCGTGTCCAGAGGTATGACAGCGGATACACTTGCGAATAAAATTTCTGAAGGAGGAGACTTTAGAGATAGTGATGAAAGATGTTACTTAGATCCCACAGAGTGGGATGACGATGGAGCTACTGTTAAGAGACCAGAAGTTATGAAGAAAGAATTTACAAACATCTCTGCTGATTTTATTGGAGAAGCAGCAGTATGTTTTTCAAAGGATGGAAGATGGTATAGTACTTCAGAATTTTTTGCTGATGAAAGTAGTTTTTCTTTATATGGAGAAGGTGGATTTTGTGACGATCCTTTAAGATCTGATGAGTGTATTTATCGTATTGGTTGGTCTAGATTTGGTAATATAAAACTCGAAAAATATAATGCAAAAAAAGGAGAGGAAGGAGGATGGGTTGCTCAATAAAATGAAAAATAGAAAAGAAAAAGGAATGAGTATATTGGAAGCAATCGTTGCAAGCGTAATCGTAGGCATTGGATTCATTGGAATTTTTCAAATGGTTGGCTATGCAGTTAATTCCATTGATGTATCAGGTGAAAGATCGAAAACTAATCATCTAGTTGGAATGATAGCAGAAGGGGTTATTGGCTATAGAGATACTTTAGTAGGTGTAACAGAGGATGAAGAAAAAACATTAATCTACGAAAATGGTAAGGCTTATATGGCAACAGAGGACTCAAGAAAAAAATGTTCAAAATTTGTAGAGTACTATGCAAATTTACTTTACTCAGATTCCCCAGAAGTCTGTGGATCTGATACTAAAACTGCAAGCGCAAATGCAATCAATGTTGCTAAATGTTCCACTACAAGTAAAGAAAATAAACCAGCATTATTTAAAAAGGATGAAAAGTCAATTTGGGGTGCGAAAAGTGCAGCTGGTAATCAAATGCTTAAATGGGAGGCAATTTTATCTGAGGACCAATTGATTAAATGTAAAAGTGAAAAAGACTCAAAAACTATTAAAATGTTTGAAATGTGTCGTTGGACAAAAAACAATTGTGAATTTGCAAATAATGCTATTTTTGATGAAAGAATGTATGTAGGAAGAATCCAATTTAATTTGAATGATGGAAAAAAAAGAAGATTTCTATATTTTCAAGCTGACTACGAACCTAAATATCAAACTAGCATAGGTGGAGACGATGATGAGTTAGAAGGTATGGGTGAATAAAATTAATAAAATTGCTGGAGTTACATTAATAGAGATGCTTATAGGTATTGTCATATCTTCAATAATTATTGCTGCGATGTATACTTCATATTCAATTATAAATAATACTTATTCAAGAGTTACAGATGTTGCTGGTATAAGTAAGTCCGGAAGAGATATTGTTTCTATGATAATGAGAGATATTAGAATGGCAGGTTTTAAATATTATTATGGCTACAATGAAGAGAATGAAAGTAGAAGTTTGGATGTAAGAATTCCAAGAAATGATTATTTAGAATTCGTTGCAGGAGATACATCAGCCACAGAAAAAGACAGCCATGCACCAATAGTTATTTATAGAAATACCCTTGGAAATGTAGTTGGAAAAAAAGAACCCATAGCACCTGGATATGAAATACTTCCAACAACAACAAAAATAAATAATTCATGTTGTGACCAAATTCATATTGTTTTTGGTGATTTTGATGCTGATGCAGATGTTGGTAGTGGTGAACAATACTACAAAAAATATAAAATATCGTATTTTGCAAGAGCACTTAGAAGAGATGGGGATGAGTTCTATGGTGTATTTAGATCTAAAAAATATTGGAAGCAAAGTTTAAATGAAACCACTGGAGAATGGACAGCTAATGCAAGAGATTGTCCAGGCGATGACTGCTATGAGGGTGAGCTAGTTAGAGAGTACCTTACTGATATGTCTTTCGTTGCCCTAGATAAATTCGGTCAAGTTGTTGACGCTGACCCAAAAGAACCAGATGACATTTATAACATTAGATCAGTTGATATGACTTTAACTTTTAGATCAGCTACCTCTAGTGGATTTTTTAAAAATCTCAAAGAAGGATCTTCAAGGCAGATCTTATCCCTAGGTAGAGAACCTGAAACATTTGCCGGAGATAAAGCTGCTTATAAAAGAGACTCTATTTTCCTTACCATTCATACTAGAAATCTTGGAGCAGCATTTTAATGACTAAAAATAAAGAAAAAGGATTTGCTTTAATATTGTCTATCGTACTCTTAATAGTAATGTCATTAATGGGCGGTTCTCTTATAGTTATTTCTTCTGGCGATCATCAAAGCAACAATAATAGTGATCAATATCAGCAAACCTTTTATGTTGCAGAAACTGGATTGATGGAAGGTGAAAAATGGATTTTAGATAATTATCTTGGACATTGGATGACCAGCCAACCATCAGACAACGCCGTATTAGGAGATCGTCCTGCGGAACCAGGTCCAGCAGCTGATTGGGATGTTCAGAAAGAAATATGGGATGATAAAAAAACTGAATACACTTCAAAAAAACAAGACAGCTATTTTAGACATACATTTGCAAGAGGCCCAGCCTCAAACGACACAACTGTTAAAAGGACTAGCTCAAAATGTTTAATGAGTTTTAAAAATCTTGATACAGATGAAGATGATAACATCAAAATCGTTGGGAGTGGAAAGCTCCCAGTAAAAAAAAGCTTCCTAGATATTGTTGGACCATTGTTATGTGATGGTCCATATTCAGATTGCGTAGCAGCTGGCGGAGAATCAAAACTTAAAACTGATGATGATGTAGTAATAAATGAAGAAGGGTCCGCTACTAAAGTCAGGAAAAAAGCTGTTTTATCTGAATTTAACTTTTTAAAGAGATTCGAGTATGAGTATTTTATTAGAAATATTGGAATGGCAGCATATAGGGATGATGGATCTAGTATTGCAACGAGTGCAAGTAATGTTGACTCACAAGGAACAGCATATAAAATCTATTCTTGCGGAATCTTTTATGGAATAGGAGGCAGTGGAGAAACTCATAATGGTGATATTGAAATTTTAATACCACTTGAGAACGTGATAGTGATGCCAAGCTAAAAATATGAAAAAAAATTTACTTATTATAACTTTATTTATCTCAATATTTGTAAACTTTACTATTGTGCATTCTGAAGAATGCGACCTTGAATTTGATATAGGAGAGGACTTCACAAACGTTACAAATATATTTGGGCAGCCAGAAATTGATAAAAATATTGAATTACTAGAAGGTGATATCAATAGTGAAAAACTAAATCATGGATTTATATTAACTAGCTTTAAAACTTTGTGCCCAGACTATCATCCGCAAGATACTGAAATTAGAATTCACTCATTAGGTGGAGAAACTGTTCTTGGGTTTGAACTTCTTTCCAGCAACAGCATTTCTGAAATAGATGATAAAAAGTTGTTTCTTTTTTATTATATCCAAGATCATTATGCTAAAGAAGCTGAAGAAGTTTTTGATCCGAAATGGCTAGGAAATATTAGTTGGGAAAAGGGTGATAAAAAATTTTATTATAGCAAAATATTAAAATTTAATGCCCTAATTGTTGAAGAGTTGATAATTACAAATAACGAATATAGAAAGTATTGGTAATGATTAAAGTTAATAGATTAAAAAAATTCTTTTTGTTTTTATTTACGACCTTAATTTTATTTAATCAAAACGCTTTCTCAAAATCATTACCTCCGGGATCGGGAGCAGGGGACGTAAAGGCAAATATATTAATTCTTCTTGATACATCAGCTAGTATGAATGGAACACCTTTTGGTGGAGCGGCAATATACAATCCAAATGATTTAGTTTTGTTAGATGATGGCGATGTAATGGTTGGACAGTCGAATAATGCAGCAATCATAAAGTTTGATTACGCTACAGAAGACTTTGACTCTTCATTTGTTGATCCCGATGGAGATGGAAAAGGGGCAAGGTTATTCCAAGGAAAAAATAGCATGAAATCCTGCGAGTTAGAAACAGGCAATCAGGATAGCAGAGTTAAAACAGTTTATGAAATGGATAAATCCAAAGACGTAAATGGTGTCACTCCTGCAAATAAAGAAGTCATTTATTCGATTTCCCATAGTTATCAAAGTATTGTTGCAATTGATGCAGATGGAGATTGTGTAGAGGTTATTGACCCAACAGAACTTGGAAAAAGAGGAGCAGCTAATGATGCTATATATCCTCTAGGCTTGGATATTAGAACAATAGGCGATAGTGATTACTTAATTGTAACAGGATCAGATTCAATGTGTACAGATTGGAGACGTATAGGGAGAAAAAAAAGAAAAAAATGGGTTTGTTTTAACTATGACACAACTGAATTTTGGTTTAGCAGAAATCTTTCAACAGGTGTTCAAAAGAATTGTGATCTATCAAGCGTAAAAGCTACTTTTAGAAGTAATTTAAGAAATGCAAGATCAATTTCTATGGATGATGGAAATCATGTATACTATCAAATTAATGGTCAAATTGGTCGTTATCCAATACAATTAGATGGCGACGGTGTTTACTGCCCAGCACCAGGAGGAGCTGATACTATTTTCCAAAGAAATAGTGGTGGAAATAGTTATAACCTGGTTGCAAGGATGAGCATAGACCCACAAGATGATAGTGTGATGTATGCTACGAGTAACTCTAGCCATACACTTCAAAGATTAGCAATTGGAGGAACAACTATTACTACTTCAGCAACTGTTGGAGTGTATAATACAGCAGCTTCTTCAGCAGAAAGTACTAACTTAGTTCAACCCATAGGGCTTCATGTTTCAAATGATAGAGTTTGGGTTGGAAATGCTAAAAATTCAATTCAAGAATTTGATATTAGTGGCGGCAACATGACTTGGGTCGATGAAATGGGAACGAAAGTAGTAAGTAGAGCTATAGGAGCCAAGAGGGCTATCAAAGCAGTAGTTAATGACAGTTCTTTAACTAGTGGAGCATACTTTGGTTATGGATATTGGAATGCAGGAACAGTAAAAAATGGAAAAGGTGCAAGTGGAAAATGGAAACAATTTTCAGAATATTCTTGTCACCAACAATGTCCTAAGCCTAGACCTACTAAAAAATTCCATAGATGTGGTGATCAATGTAATTATTATAGAAACTGGACTACAGCACAAGCTCACCCAAAAGGCACTTCATCATTATGTGATGATAATTCTTGTTTAAAAGTAGGCATTGGACCTAATACCACCAGTCGTATTGTAGATGCAGTAGATAGTATGAAATTAAGGTTTGGAACAGACGCGACTGCATTTTCTCAACTTGCTTATGAATATTACACCGATACCGCAGTAAATGTAATAGATGAAGATGCAATAGACGAACGAACTGGTGAGTCTTGTCAGCTTAATTATGTAATTGTTATAGGTGATGGTATGTGGAACCACCATCAAAGGGCAATCGAACAGATCGAATTACTTAGAACTGAAAAAAAAGTGAAAACTATTTTCATTGCATATGGAGGAGGAATAAGAGATAGAGGAGATGAACAATTCCAAGAAGCAGCTAAAGCAGGAAGTTGCGATGATCCAAATTTCGGCACTGATGATCAAACTGATCCAGAATGTAGGCAAAGGATTATAGCTGAAAACCCAGCTGAACTAGTAACTAAATTAAAAAGTGAAATAGAGAGAATCATTGCGAATAGACTTTCGTTTTCTGCTCCATCTATAACAGCAACCATCCAAGAGGGTGGAGATTTGTACCAAGGACAGTTTGAATACGTTAAAGGAGGAGAGTGGGTAGGACACTTAATGAGAAAAGAAGTAACTTCAAATGGTACCGTACTCCATGAAGCAGATGGTAATTGGGATGCAGCAGACAAAGTTAGAGAGCAGGCATTAATGGGAGAAAATGGAAGAAAAATTTGGACTGTTTTACCAGGAGGAGCTGATTACAAAACAAATTATAATAATTGGATAGCTGGCAACAAAGATGAAATCAATCAATTATTCCAAGTCTTAGGAAATACAGTTCAGGATTATCATAAACCTGGTTCTAAATGTGGTGGTCAAACTGGAAACTCCGATGACATTGAAGGATTAATTAATTTTGTAAGGGGTGAAGATTACTTTGTATATGGTGCTGAATGTGATGATAAAGGCCTGATAAGGCAATCCGTGTTAGGAGATATATATCATTCCCAAATAGTTGAGGTTGGGGCACCAAGTGCAAATACATTATACACATCAACAAATCAAGAGGCATATTTTAGAGCAAAAAATGGATACAGGACTTGGGCTAATAGCTTAAGTACGAGAGAAAGAACTCTTTACGTTGGAGCAAATGATGGAATGTTACATGCATTTGATGCTCAAACAGGTGCTGAACGATGGGCATTCGTTCCACCGTTCATTGCCGGAAGATTACCTGAAATGATTAATGACAATTTAAATGGAATTGGTGGAACAGAAAAGGGAGGTACAAATGCAATTTTTGCAGTTGATGGTTCACCAGTAATACATGATATGTATATATCAGGTTTGTTACCTAGTGGAGGTTTTGAAACTGAAGGCACTAAATCTTGGCATACTATTTTAATGGTACCTTATGGCAGAGGTGGAAAAGGTTATTCCATCTTAGATGTAACAAACCCTTTAAAACCACTTCATGTATATTCAGTTTATAATGACTTTGTGCGAAACAAAGTAATGATAGCATTACATGATGGTACAATTATTAATAGCTCAGAAAACCCAGCTCCAGGTTTAAACTTCACAGGTGGAGCTTTAAATGTAAATGAATCAGAGGAGGCCAAAACTGCTCTATTCAATATTGCTACAGCAAGAAGTACTGACGAAAGCAATCAAGTAGAGGGAGGAGACGAGGTCTATACGGAAAGAGACGCAATTAAAGATTGTGTATCGGACTCTGATTTTTATTCTACAGGGACCAATGCTTGTTATAAAGGAAGACAGTGGACATTTTTATATAATATGCCACAAGAATATATTGATAACCCAGCAACTTTACCCGCTAAAATGATTTTAGATGGTGTGTCTACTAAATTAAGTGTAGTTGCTATTACACAAGAAGCATCATTAGCAACAATCACATTTTCTAATGACTTAGTATTTAATGTTGGTGAAGGAGATAATAAAGCTGATGAAGATACAGATTTCTTTAAAATAAGTATTCCAAACGTAGGAACTGCAGACCCTGTTTATGATTATAGTAGAATGGGTGAAACTTGGGGAGCTCCTAGAATATTTAGACTTCCAATTGAAAGGGAAGGTACAATTGATCAAGATAAATATGTTGCAGTAATGCCAGCCGGCTTTGGAAAAAGTGATGGTGTTGGTTCCGCAGTATACGTTATTGATTTAGAAAGTATGAATGAACAAACTGGAGGTCAATATCCAGGAAAAATAGCAAATGGAGGTAATGGATTAATTGAAATAGTTGATATTAATAATAAATTTACAGACATTGATGGAGACATACATGATAATATTCCAAATTCGGTTATAGGAGATCCAGTCGTAATTACTCCAGATACCTTTAGAGGGGCGAAATGGAGAGGAGCAATGGTTTACGTAAATGATTTTGAAGGAAAAATCTCTAAAATAAATTTAACTAGCGATTTGACCTCAAAAACCTCTGCTTCAACAGCAATTAATTTATTTGATCATACAACTTTATTTTCATTAAATACCAACGAAGAGAATGGTAGATACAGCTTTTTTGGAATGGATGCAGCTTATGGGAGTGATACTAAAAACTTATACCTGTTTGGATCTACAGGAGATTTCTCTGATATAAGTCGTAGATCAAAAGGTATGGATAATATCTTGTATGGAATTAGAGACTTTGATTTTCCAAATTTTAAAATGGTAAATGCTGGCACAGTTGGCAGTATATCAGAAGCAATGAACGCTAGAAGAGTAGATGTTGAATCAGACCCAGGATATGCATTAAGTCCACATTGTGTAAATACCGCTGATGAAACTATGGATCAGGGAGATTGTCCTGCAATTACGAAAGATGCTTGGGTATTTAAATTAGACAAGCCATTTGATAAAAGTATGGATGAAAAGTTAGTCAATGACGAAGGGGAGAAACGATTAACACAAAATAAATATCAGAAAGCTAGTGCCTCACCTACCGTATATAAAGGAACAGTATACTATCCAGTTTATCAACCACCAAAAGGTGATGCAATTTGTGGAGTTGGAAATGCTTACGTTTGTTCGGCTGATGATGAATGCGGTCTTAATACCTCAGAAGATATAGGGTATGCAAGCAAAACTATGGATGCAAACGCTGGTTTTGATGAGGACACAGGTTGTTATTATTTGCAGCCAGGAGTTCTTTCTAAACTTGTAGTCTTCTCAGACAAATTGTTTGCAAACATAACAACCAGTAGTGAAGATCAAAAAGATACTCTTATAAGTTTACTTTCTAATGATGGTAATATCTCTGTATTTAGGGGAAGCTGGAGAGAAAATTATTAATTTAAATATTTAGCCTGAAATAAAAATAAATTATCCAACAGAACATTGTAAACATCGTATAGAATATAATTGCAAGGCCAACAACTGTATCTTGATTTACTTTTTTACGCCATTTTTTTGGAAAAAAATCCAAGGAGTAAGCATAAGCAAATAAAAAAATATTTAACGCAAGTACAATAATGTTAAAAAATAAAAAACTATTCATCAAAATAAATATAATTTAAATTGATCAAAAAATACAACATATATCAAACATCCAGTTATAATATATGGACCAAATGGAATTTGAGAAGACATCTTTCTTGATTTATTGATTAATGATGGAGCAACAATCAGAAGCGCTATAACAGAGGATAAAAAAATAATAAAAGGAATGCAGATCCACCCAAACCAAAATCCAATTGCAGATAATAGTTTTGCATCACCTAATCCCATTCCCTCTTTATTTTTAAATTTTTTATAAAAAAGGATTATTAGCCAAATAATCATATAACCCATAACTCCACCGATTAGAGAATTTATATAATTTGGAAAAATACTTATATCTAAATTTGGATCAAAGGATTTGATAAAGCCAATTATCATTAATGGAAAAGTCAAGACGTTTGGAATTATATAATGTTTTAAATCGATAAAGAATATTATGATAAAAAAAATACTTAACACAGCTAACAATAGTGCGGTAATGGTAAGACCATAAAAATGATAAATGGATGCAAAACAAATAACACTTAACAATTCAACAACAAAATATTTATTGTCAATCTTAGACTTACATCCTCTACATTTACCACCTAGAATAAAAAAAGACAAAAGAGGGATGTTGTCAAACCAGCTTATTTTTTTCTTACATTGAGGACAGTAAGACCTATTTACCGCAATACTTTCATTAATTGGCAATCTGTATATGCAAACATTAGCAAAACTTCCCCAAATACCACCTAAAATTATCGATAATATTAAAAACACAATTTAAATTTTAATTTGTGTAGCGAAATGTAAAATTCCATCAATGCAAGCTTGTAACACAATCACAGCATCTTGTATGTGTAGATAAAAACTTGGCGAATTGATAATAATTTCCATGTTGATAAAATATCAAAAAAAAGCTCAAATGCATACATAAAAAATGTTCTTTAAATCAAACAAAACTAATGAAGTAAAAAAAGAAGATACAAGCAGTAAAGATTTAAATATAATTACTCAATTAAATCAAGAGCTAGCAACTACTTTAGATTTAAACGAAACACTCCAAAATGCATTGGAAGTTATAATTAAAAGAATAAATGCACAGGCTGCCAATATTTTTTTAATAGATGATAAAAAACAAGTATTTCAATGTATTGCATCAAAACATCAGGCATATTTGGATGAATATGAGATACCTTTAACGCAAGGCGTTATGGGAAAGGCAATATTACAAAAAAAATGTATTCGAGTAGGAGATGTTAGAAAAGATGTAAGAGAAATTGCAGAGTTTTATTTTGATCTTGATAATAAAACAAATTTTACTACCTATTCTGTTTTATGTGCACCGCTAATTGCTGCAAATGAATGTATTGGTGTGATCCATTGTCTTAATAAGAAAACGGTTAATAAGCTTTTTGAAGAAAGTGATAGAAAACTTTTAGAAACATTAGCAATGCCAGCTGCTCTTGCAATAAGAAACGCGCGTATGGCTAAAGAGCTGGTAGATAAAAATAGATTACAAAAAGAAATTGAAATAGTGGGAGAGATACAAAAAACTTTGTTATCACAAAATAAAAAAGATCCATTTCCTATTTCAGGAATTAACATACCTGCAAAGGTAGTATCAGGTGACTTCTATAATTTTTCTGATCTTGGTGATGGCAAATATGGTTTTGGAGTAGCAGATGTATCAGGCAAAGGAATTAAATCGTCTCTTCTTATGTCAAAAGCTTCTAGCCTATATAGATGCTTAAGCAAGACAATGTATTCAGCAGCAGAATTACTCAACTTACTTAATTCAGAAATTTGTGAAACTGCGGCGAGGGGAATGTTTGTTACGATGCTAATCGGAATTTATGATAGCAAAAAAAAAGAATTGTTACTTGCAAACGCAGGACATGAACCACCGTTAATTCATTCAAAGGATGGAAAATTTTCTAATTATACTGAAGCAGGACCTCCTTTAGGCATTATGCCTAAAATTAAATATAAGGAGACGACATTAAAATTTATGCAAAGTTCAATGTATATCTTTACTGATGGCATTACAGAAATAAAAGATCCCAAAGGAGAAATGTTAGGCGCAGAAGGTTTTCAAAATTATATTAAAAAATATCAATCAACACCAAACGGAGAAAGGCTGAAAGCTATAGTGGAAGATATAGTTAAGTCAGGAAAAATTCAGAAAGATGATATTACAATTGTTGTAGTAGATTCATTAGCATGAAAAGTATGATGATATTTGTTGCAATAATAATTTCTACAATGTTAATTTGGGCAACTTCAAATATATGTAAATATAATTTTGCTATAGAAAAAAAAACAAATACTTACAACATCGTTACTGAAGAGATTGATCCATCTATACCAAGAGCAAAAGTATATTATTATAAAGAATTAAATTGCTCCAATGTAGAATTGGAATGGGACATTAAAAGGGTAATTAAAAATATAAAAACAATTAGCGTGATTGTTTATCAAGAATTTACTACTGATATCAGAGGTGAAACTCTTTAATTATTGATTGAACCTATATTAGGTTATAGTATGCTCAGCATAGGGAGTTATAAAACTAGAATGAGCTTTAAAAATACTAATTCAGAAAAATTAAAAATTGTTTCAATTGAATCAGTTGCACAAAAAAACAAAACGCCTCCAGTCTTTTCAAAAGGTCTATATCAATGGGTTATGTTCGTAATCTCTTTGTACACAAGAGTAAGAGAAAAACTAAAAATAGACTTCGAGTCTTTTGTCATAATTCAAGTAGTTGTTAGCCATTCGTTATATGAAGTAAATAAATCAGGAACTAAGTCATTTTCGGAGCTTCAGCAAGAGGTGGTAGGAATACTCCATAACAAACAAAATAAAAATACAAAGTTAACATTCGCAAGCATTTCAGAAGTTTTGCAGCTACCAAGAGAAACAGTCAGAAGAAAAGTACTTGAGTTGAGCAAAAAAGATATACTAAAATTTGATAGTTCTAATGGTATCAAACTTTCGAATGGTTATAAAAATATTTATAGCGAATTTGTTTCACAGACAACAAATGATTTAAGTTCACTTATTAATAAATGGGAAAAAAGTGGCGCACTAAAAACATTATTAGAATTAAATAAATAAATGAGCAAATTTTTCTACGCATTATATGACCTAGCTAATTCTGCTTACACAATGATTATTATTACATTTGTTACTTCTGCATATTTTGCAAATCAAATAGTTGGTAATCCACAAATTGGTGCAGCTTATTGGCAATGGACTGCAGGCCTTTGTGGAATTCTAATTGCATTAACTGGTCCATTACTAGGAGTGTTAGCTGACAAGAAACCGAATGGAAAAATAAATTTTTTACAGTTATCTACACTGCTTTGTATTATGATAACAGGTTTATTCTGGTTTTCAAAACCAAACGAAAATTATATTTTTTTTACATTAGTAATTTTTTTCTTATCAAATTATTGTTATGAAGTTGGATCAATATTTTATAATTCACTTTTAAAAAAATGTTCTAACGAAAATGATATTGGAAAAACATCTGGATTTGGTTTTGCATTAGGATACTTAGGTTCTGTTCCAATAATTTTAATTTCATTATATTTATTTGTATTACCTGAAAAAACTTTATTTGGATTAGATAAAAATAATTTTGAACATATTAGATTTATTCCAATAGTTGTATCATGTTGGTTTTTAATTTTTTCATTACCAATGATTTATTATTTTAAAAATAAATTTGTCTATGAAAAAAATTATGATAACGCTCCTGCATCTAAAAAAATTTTTGAATTAATATGGAATAATAAATTTACTTCTGTTGGTAAGTTTCTTATTGCAAGAATGATTTATTCTGATGCACTTATTGTATTGATTGCTGGAGGAGGAGTTTATGCTTCAGGAGTTTTTGATTTTACTCAAAGTGAATTACTTAAGCTTGCAATATACGGAAACATTGTTGCGTTTGTCGGAGTTTTGTTTGGTGGATATTTAAATGATAAGTTTTCATCTAAAATAATTATTTTGACTTGTATTGCTGTTTTAACTTGCACAGTAATTTATGGATCATTGATTGCACAAACAAAGAATGAATTTTTTTATAATGTAATGTTCATATCTTTTTTTATTGGCTCCATACAAAGTGCAAGCAGAGTTATGATGACAAAATTACTTAATACATCTGATTTAGGAAAAGGTTTTGGGTTATTTAGTTTTTCAGGAAGAATTACAGCTTTTGCAGGTCCATTGACCGTTGGAACTATAACTTTTTTATATTCACAAAGAATTGGTTTCTTGTCTGTAGCAATATTCTTTGTTTTAGGATTTATTCTTATGCTTTCAGTAAAAAATGTATAAAAAAAA
>CEOP01047830.1_pt1 | contig 23954 bp, 18 predicted proteins | sample 361301 | NCBI WGS metagenome assembly CEOP01 (sample SAMEA2619548, study PRJEB7988) | marine metagenome | biome: marine biome (ENVO:00000447); feature: deep chlorophyll maximum layer (ENVO:xxxxxxxx); material: "saline water (ENVO:00002010), including plankton (ENVO:xxxxxxxx)" | depth 55 m
TGTCAAAGGAACAATAGCAGAAAATGCCCCAATAATACCGGTTTCTGCACATCATGATGTAAACTTGGACATGTTAATAAAGACGATAGAAGAAACTATTCCGACGCCCAATCGAACAAATGAAGATCAGGGATTGATGTATGTTGCACGTTCTTTCGATATTAATAGGCCTGGCACTAGGCCGGATAAACTCAAAGGAGGAATAATTGGCGGTAGTGTAGTAGAAGGTTCATTTAGCGTAGGTGACAAAATACTTATTGCACCAGGGAGAAGAATTAAGGAAGGTAATAAAATCAGATGGGAGCCATTGAGAACAATTATTGAAAGTGTAAAGGGTGGTGGTTTGGATTTGGAAAATATACATGCAGGAGGTCTTTGTGGAATTGCGACCCCAATGGACCCAGTATCAACTAAAGCTGATGAACTATCAGGGCAAGTAATGGCTAGAGAAGGAGAGTTACCTCCTATTTGGAGTGAATTAAATGTCGATTTAGAATTGCTGGAGTATATGGTTTCGGGATCTGACGAAAAACCGAATAAAGTACGACCATTGCAACCAAATGAAATGTTAATGGTCAACTCAGCCACGGCAACAAGTGTAGGATCTGTTTCAGCAATTAAAGGGAAGAAAGCTAGTATTAAGCTTAGATTGCCAATATGCGCAAAATCAGGAAGTAGGGTAACTTTATCGAGAAGAATTGGTACAAGATGGCGTTTAATTGGCCATGGATCTATAACTGGGTGATTTTTTGGTAGGCGTCTTGGTTGACGCATGTGGATGGGCCGCTCTGATGGATGCTGAATTGAATATAGATGCTGTAATGACGGATATTTTAGGGGAGTTTGAATTCAAAGTTATTGAAAATGTTAATGATGAGCTTCAGAGAGTACCTCTTAAAAGAAGAAAATTATCACTTAAATTACTTGAAATGAAATGTGAAATTATCCCAAACATTGAAAATATGAGTTATACGGATGATATGTTGGTAAATATTTCTCTGGAGAATTCTTGGCCGGTATTAACTGTAGATAAAGAACTTAAAGAACGGTTAATAAAATCAGGAGGATCTTATATTGAAGTCACTTCAAGTAGGATTTTAAGGATTATTGGATTAAGGAAGGGTGAATAAAGTGTCATCATCATGACCGTCCAAAAGTCCTATCTTAACTGCCGCATCTATCCAAGCATGGGCGTAATTAATTGCGCCAAATGCATCAATTAAATTCCCAGATCTTAGGAAGTGCCTAGCATCTGAAGCATAATCATCACACATTTTTAACATTATAGAAAGTTTATTTTCATCATCAATATTTTTCGTTATTGAGGATGCTTTTTCCCTAGCCTTTGAGGTAATTAGAAGGTATCTTTCTATTTTTTCAACTGTCAATAAATTCTCTGTCATATCAAACACCATCAAAAGTAAGATTTAGCGGCAGCACTGATTTTGAATAATCTAGAGCGTCCTTTTTTTCTTACCGAAAGTATGCCGGCTTTATTCAAACCATTGTATATCTGAGATAGCCTGGGCCTCCCAACTTGAAGAAGGGCCTGTAATTCACTATCTGAAGGTGAAATATCTCTTTCCATTGCTTTAGATACAACAATATTTTCAGTATCAGATAATTGAGAGGCGTAATCTAAATTAAATGGCATGTCTGTATCCCACTTAGGGCTTAGGAGGTTTTTTGTTTTAATTTTCTGAGTTACTCTTTGATAATTGTCTTCATCATTAATATCTTGATCATTTACAGGTGAATCAAAGAAAATTTGGTCAGAAATAGTTTCATGTAAAATATTTTGTTCAGAGATATTATCAGAAGTAGTAATTTTTTTATTAGGAATAGAACTTATAGGAAGAGATTGCTCATTTTCTTGATCAACTGTCCACACTTCTCCATCGGTATCTGCGACTAATTTATCAACAGATAAATTATAACTTTCCTTTTTTGTGACTGCATTGGCTATTATATTTTCTTCTAATTTGCCATAATCTTTTTGAGTTAATTTATCCTTAATTTCAAAAGAGCTTGCATCAATATATTCTTCATTAAATTTTTTTCCTGGTAAATTAATATTTTCTGATAAATCTCTTGATCTAGCAATCATTGCCCCAAATGCGCCAAAATTAACAATATTTGATTTCGGCGGAGATGGATTAAATATTCCTTCACCTTCTTCTTGTTCTTCTTCTACTAGTTCTTCTTCTTCCTTCCAAAGGTAATCTAATCTTTTCTCTGATTCAGTAATCTTAATTTCTTCTTTAGTAATAATTTCAACAGAGTCTTCTTCAAGTTGATTAATTTCGGAGTCATCACTCCAATTAATTAGAGTGAAATCATTATTATCTACGTTTAATTCTTCTAGAATTTGAACTTGCTCGTTTTGGTCTTTTTCAACTTCTTGATTGAGTATGTCTTGTTTGTGTTTTTGAATACTTTCAGCATTTGAAGATGGTTTATGAGTATCTTCTATATCATTTTGTTTTTCCATAGATTTGATGGTATTTTCATTTTTCCAACCGTGCAACTTATCCAAAGAACCAAACGCACCGATACCTCGATGCTCATCTACTAAATTCTGTAAAATATTTACCAAAGCCCGTGGATTTCCCGAAGTTTTATCATAAAGTAATTGTAATAACTTTGGACTCAATATCCATCTTTCTTTGGCTTTCTTCCTGATTCTTTTATCGACTAAGGTTTGTATATTATCCTTTTTCAAACCATCAAGATGTACCGGGGTGTCAAAAATATTCAGAATTTCATTATCTAATGAAGAAAATTGATGAGGGGTTAAAGAAATTATAACTAAAGCCCTTAATCTTTGTAAGATAGGAATTATTCTTGGTAAAAATTTGTCCATAGAGACATTTGAAGGAAAATCAAGTGCGATTAAAGGTAAAGAACCTGATTTTGATTCCAGTGAATTGACTAACGATTCTGAAATTCTATGTACTGTAGAAGGTACTTCAAAACCTTCTAATGAAACAGATAATTCATGTAGTACTTTCACTAGTTGATTTTCTTCGGGCCAATATTGACAGATTGTACTAATAGGAGATATTGTACTTATTGTATTAATGATAGATGTTTTTCCCGAGCCTTTCTCTCCGACTAGTAATAACATTCTTGTTGAACCAGATCGTACAAGCTCCGCCCATGAGGATAGTAAATCATCACGACCAACTATTTCATTTACTCTAGAAGATTCTATGGGACGGCTATCGAAAGGATTTCCACGCAACATGGGGATTGAAAGTATAGATTTGCTTTCTAATACCATAACCCTCCAGTGAAAGGAGGAGCATATAATATTGACGCTTGCTAACGGTATCAAAGAGCCTAATTAACGGGTTTTTTCTTAAATCCGAATAGAATAATATAAGACATATCTTCTTAGTAGCATGTTTTTATATAAAAAAAATTAACGTATTATTAACGTATTATTAACGTATTAATAAACCGTTAATAAAGCGTTAATGGAAATATTGAAAGAAAAAATTGTAAAAAATATAATTTATAATTCGTAAATATTAGAAGTACGCACCATTAGGACTGGTTGATTAATATGCCAGTAGACAATAGTCGCTTAGAGGGTTTTTACAAACTATCGGTAGCAGAAAGAAGAATGAAATTAGCAGAGATAGCCAATCTTAAACCGGAACATGTAGAAGCATGGTCTCAAAATGGAGAGCTTAGTGAAGATGCAGCAGATAGGATGATTGAGAATGTTATTGGCACTTATTCACTACCAATTGGCGTGGCAACTAACTTCATAATAGATGGTAAGCATTACCTAATACCATTTGTACTAGAAGAACCTAGTGTAGTAGCTGCTGCTAGTAATATGGCGAAGAGATGTATCGTAAAGGGAGGTTTTACGTCGGACAATGATGAACCTGTTATGATTGGTCAGATACAGATAGTAAACTGTGATAATCCAAATGAGGCAAAAGAAAATATTCTATCATCTAAGGAGATGTTGATTAAAAAATGTAATGAGGTAGATCCTATTCTAGTAAAATTTGGAGGAGGGTGTAGAGATATAGAAGTTAGAATAATAGATACTGAATCCGGTGCTATGGTCATCGTACACCTTTTAGTTGATTGTAGAGATGCCATGGGTGCTAATGCAGTAAACACCATGGCAGAGACAATTGCACCCTTACTTGAAACAATATCTAATGGGACTTCAATATTAAGAATAATTAGTAACCTCGCAGTACACAGACTAGCAAGAATAAATGCCATATTTACTCCAGAAGAAATGTCTGATAAAGGAAATGATGAAGTCAGAGGGCGAGAAATTATTGATGGAGTCATACAAGCATACCATTTTGCAAAAGCAGATCCATTTAGAGCAACAACTCACAATAAAGGAATAATGAATGCAATATCATCTGTTGCTGTTGCATGTGGCCAAGATTGGAGAGCAATAGAGTCTGGGGCGCATAGTTATGCCTCGTACAAGGGCGACAGTTATGGATCACTAACACATTGGGAAAAAGATTCTGAGGGTAATTTAGTTGGGTCTATTGAACTACCAATGGCCGTGGGGTTAGTAGGAGGGGCGGTGAGAGTTCATCCTGCTGCTCAAGCGAATGTAGCATTAATTGGCGTGGAAAGTGCTGACGAATTATCTAAAGTTATAGCAGCCTCAGGATTAGTACAAAATTTAGGTGCTTTAAGAGCACTGGCTACCGTAGGAATACAAGCAGGACATATGAAATTACATGTAAGAAATATGGCTGTAACAGCAGGTGCTGAAGGTAAAGAGATTGATATTGTGGCTTCTAATCTAAGGGAAAAGGGAATTAGAATAACGCAAGTTGCTGTCAATGAAGAATTGAAAGAAATAAGAATGAAATAGGCCTGCAATACATATTATTTAATTTCCGGAGAAGTGGAATTATTCTCAGAGAATTCGGAAATAGTCATTTGTTCATCTGGAGCAAGTGAAGCAGCTAATTGTGCACTAGTTAGTCCCATTTTACTTGCTTCTTCCCTGAACCAGGTACGAACTTTGCGAAATTCTATTTCTGGACATCCAAAATACTCGGCAAATCTTCTTGTTGTAGTTAGCCTCCTAGTTAGTCCATCTCTTCTTCTATCTATTAATCCTCTATTAGATAAATCCCGGACATGATCATAAGCACGTTGGCCTAACATATCAACGAGTTGGGCTTGACTCATTGGTTGGTGATAAGCAATCAAAGCCGCAGCAGGTAGCAGTCTTTGAGGAATATCTGCCCTGAAGGATTCTGGTAAAAATGGAGAAAGTCCAGTTTTTACTTCAAGTATCCATCGTCCTGATACTTCAGTTAATTGCAAAGCGCTATCTTTTCTTCTCTTCAATGTTGAACGTAAACTATTCATTGCATCCTCTACTTCTGAGTGTGATTTATCAACTAATTCAGATAATTCGATAATAGACATAGATTTTCCTGCGCCAAAAACTATGGCTTCCAATATCATATTTAGGCTTGGCTCAGACAATTTTATTATCCTCCAGAATTGATTTAGGATGTAATTGATTAGTTAGGCTAGAAAAATCTTCAGCATTTTCCCATAGATTTCTAAGTATTATTTTACCGTCCCTTCCTTCTTCTTGGGATATATCAACATAACCTCTATTTGTTAAAAATAAAGCAGATACTAATGCCGTTACTTGGGCTTCTGCTTTTGCTTCTTCTTCACTCAATCCTGACTGTATAGATGTTTTATTGAGAGTTGAGACGATTTCTCTAAGTTCAACGGATTGAGAAGTCTTGCTTGTATTATTTTTAAGAGCATTCCATGTTCTTTTTAGATCATTTTCTAAATTTTCTACATGTAAACTACCGCCAAATCTTGCTCTCGCGCGATCATTAGACTCTCTTCGTTCTCTAGCAATTTTTTCCCTTAATCGTTGTTCTTCTGCTAACTTACCTGCAGACTGTAATCCCATTAATAATTCTACAAGAGTAACTGGCCTACTTTCATCACGATGGATTCTTCCTTCGAATATTGAAGGTAATGTTTCATCAGCAGCACCGGACAATATCCCTAGAGAAAAATTATAATCTTCATCATCAAATTCAGTTTCCCAACCTCCTTCAAAATCCCATACGTCTTCTTCATCATATTGAAGTGATCTTTCTTGTCTTTCAATGAGTGAAGATGCTTGATTCCTTAGTATAGACCATGCCATTCGGACTAATTTACCACAAGTTGGTAGATCTATATTTTCTGCATTTTCAATTCTTTCATTGAACATCTCTAAAAAACTACTTAGATCAACGTCCCAAGGATCAAGATCGGATGAATTGAATAATTGGAATACTAAAGCCACTGAACGATCAAAAGGATCTATTAGGAACTGGTGCTCTGCTTCTTCAAGAGAGGATAATTCGAGTAATCTATCCAGATAACGACTAGTCTCTAAGTCGATATTGCCTCCAAGTAATTTTGTAACAATATCTTCACGCATATTTGTCTCGAAGATAGACAAAATTAAACCTCCTTTAATTTAAGTGATAACTCTTCGGCTTTTTGATTATTTAAAATTTCAATATTTTCTTTTGTTTCAATTTCTTCCGATAATTCGTCAGTTCTTTCTCTTAAAGAATTAAGGCCGTTATCGATTTTTTCTTCAGAATTTTCTATTCCAGCTCTATCTACTAATCCACCAAGACTCTTTGGTGCGCTCAATGGTTCGGGAGTTCGGGGCATATTTTCTGCATTAGGCAGATCAGGCATTGCTTCTTTTTCTGCATCAGAAGCTGCTCTGGCTTTTTGTTCAGCCTCTAATTCTTCACCCAATTGTAGAGCAGCGGCTCTATCGAAGTCAGTTATTCTACGACTACAACCATCTCCTGCATGAGTTATTCCTATGTGATGATCTGCTAGAGTTAGGCTTACTTTTCTCAAAGTTACCATAATGAATTGTGCCCTTTTACTTCTCATTCTACAAAGTGTTGCAATCCTTTCAGAGTTAAATGGATCAAGATTTTGATCAACTTCATCAAAGTAATAAAAGGGAGAGGGTTCGTAATCCTGTATTGCAAATATCAACGCAAGTGCAGCCATGGATTTTTCACCTCCAGATAATGCTGTTCTCCTAGTATTACGACTTTTACCAGGAGGGACGCAAGCCATTTCTAAGCCTCCTTCAAATGGATTTTTCATATTTTCAAGCTTTAACGAACCATGGCCTAATGGTTGTAATATCTCATAAACTCTACTGAAATTTTTATTCACATGAGAAAATACTGAAAGGAGTCTTGTTTTTCGTTCTTTTTCCAATTGGTCAGCAATTGAAATTAATTGAGTTTTTCGCTCTCTCAATAGTTTCCCATCCGAAATTAAATCAGCTATTCTCTCAACTGCAATATCATATTGTTCTATTGCTAACATGTTTACATCTCCGAGATGACTGAGGCGGCGTTCAAGTCCCTGCACACTCTTTTCCGCCTCAGACACAGTTGGAAGTAGAATATCTCCTGAAGGTAAAGCAATTTGTGAATATTTTAATTCTTCAGCCATTTCATTGACGAGTAACCCCTTCTGTTTAATTTGAGAATTTAATTCGTCCACTCTGGAAGATAATGTCTGCCTGTCTTGAGATAATTTTGCAACATGTGCACGTAAACTAGCACGTTCTTCAACGATAACGTCCCTCCTATCATGGAGTATTTGTTGCTCCTCATCGAATTGAGAAGATTTAGCTTTTAGTTGAATTAATTCCTTATCAGCGTTATTTATAGAATTATTTATATTCTTAATTTCTAATTCAGATGATTTTAATATATCCTCTTGTAAAGAAATTTGGCGAGAAATATCATTAACTCTAATTTTTAAAATCTCCAATGTATGTTTACCAGTATGTATCTCTGCATCTGACGCAAGCATTGTCCTCTCGGCTTCGGTTCTAGTAATCTCGGCACTTCTCAATATTTCAGATAAATGATCTGGAGTATGGTTTTGAAGATCTTCTGCGCACCTGATACGTTTTTGTTTGTATTCTTTTAGAGAAATATTATTATTTTCACACTCTTGATATAATTCTTTCCTATTATTGTCAAGTTTTTGGAACTCCTTTCTAGCCTCTTTGAGTTTCTTACTAACATCTGTAACTAAACGTTGTGATCTCTCCATATCAGCCTTCCAATTGCGGAGTTTTACTGAATGATCGCTATCATCTAAACCGTGAATTTTTGCCCTTAATAATTGTTCATTACCTCTCAACTCCTTTAATGCGGCCTCTACAGTTGAGTAAATCAGGCTTGCTTCATCGACTGCGCGTTCAAATTTATCTAAATTATTAATTGAACTGCCTCCTCCAAAAGAAAGTTGATCATTTCTAATTTTTGATCCACCTGTCATTGCACCTGAACTTTCTATCACAGAGCCTCCTATGGTGACCATTCTGACTCCTCCCATATTTTTTCTGGCAATATCCATATTTTGGACGATTAATGTATTTCTTCCAGCATATTTTATGGCTGTTTCAATTTCAATATCATAATCTAGTAAATCATGAACGAAACCAATTATTCCAGGATTTCTAGCTACTAATAAAGTCCTACCTTGTGGCCTATTGATTATTAATTTGTTAAGAGGGAGGAAGGTAGCCCTACCTCCTCCATTTTTACTAAGCCAAGAAATACATTTCGAGGCAACATCATCATTTTTTACAACGATACTACGTAGGCCCCCTCCTAGAGCATGTGCTAATGCGCTTTCATGAGCAGGATCTTTAGGAGTTGCTAATTCTCCAAGCGTACCTAAAATTCCACTAATCTCGCCACTTTGCCTTAATTTTGATAATGCAGCAATTGTTGATGCAGATCCTGGCCGGGAAGATTTAGCCTCTTGCCTTGCACGTGCCTTCTCCAATTCACGTTCAGAATTCCTTAGTTTGGCTTCCGATTTTTCCCTATCTCCACATAAAAGCACATCTTGTTTCTGAATTTTTCTTAAATCTTCTGCAAGTGAAGCACGATCAATAAGAGGGTTTTTTTCCTGTAAATCTTCTCCTAATAATTCTTGATCGTCCCTATCTAATGTGACAGATTCATATTCTGCTTCCAGATCTGCTAATTTATCAGATGCTATGTGGCATAATTGCTCAGCCCTGTCATAATTTAATTGAGATTCTGCATATTTTGTCTGTGCAAGATTTTCAGATTCGGTGGCTTGGCCTAATTGTCTATTTAGATCGCGTCCGTGTTTATCTCCTGATTGTATTGCTTTCCTAGCTTCTTTTTCATTTTTATCAGCACTTCGGAGAGATTCCATAGCATCAGAAACTGCTTTATTAGCTTTTGTAAGATTAATTTCTGCGTCTTTGTGAGCTTTTTCAGCTTTCGATAATTCTTTTCTGGATATATTAATCTCCTGATTTGCAAGAAGAATTTTATTTTCTTGATCACCAATTCTATCTGCTCCAGATTCAATTAAAATTTCAAATTCTTTAATCTTATCCAAAATTTCTTTGGCATCCCCTCCCAACATCTCATCAAGAGTGTTAGATACTTTGACCATTTCTTCATCATAATCATTAACTTTTTTTGCTCCGATAGTAAGTTCAGAAGATATAATATCTTTTTCATCTATGTATCTTGACCTTTCATCTCCAAGTAATCTTAATTCATCTACTTTATTTTTAAATCTAGATTGGTTAAGGGTTATCTTTGCTTCATCTAATTCATCTTTTAGGTCTTTAAATTTTAATGCCTGTTCCCTTTCTTTACCTAAATCTTTCAGTCTTTTCTTCTGATCATCTTCAAAAATATCAATTGTCTCAATACTATTTTCTACCTTTTTTCTTTGATTATTGGCTTTTTTTATTTCTTCATCATAAGCCGTTACTCCTGCCACTTCTTCTAATATGCCCCTTCTTTTATGAGGTGTCATAGTTGCAAGATTAGTGACATCTCCTTGTAGGACGATATTGTATCCGTCACCCCTTAGTCCTGCCTCTGCCAGTATTCTACGCATTTCGGTAGCGGTACACGGATTTTCATTAATTGAATATGAAGAAATAGGATCTCCCTTTCTATTTAATCTAACTGAACGAGTAAATGATACTTCCTCAGTCTCTATTCTGAGACGTCTTCGGCCATCGGACTCAGGAGTATTTGAGAAAACTAATGTTGCACTCATATTTTTTGCCGGTTTTCTACTTCCTCCTCCATTGAAAATCAATTCTGTAACATTAGATGCTCGCAAGGATCTAGTGGATTTAGGACCTAAAACAAATTGTATTGCATCTCCACAATTACTCTTTCCTGACCCATTTGGACCAGTAATCCCAGTAAATCCCTCCTCCAAAGGAATGTTGACAAACCCTCCAAATGATTTGAAATTTTCCAATTCTATTCTAGTGAGATGCATCCCATCACCTTAATCATCTACGAAAAAACGCTGATGACATTTATCGGCTCGGGACCTTGAAGATTATGAAGGTTGAGGAGGACTTAGTTGGCTGAATACGATTTTTGTAGGAATACAGAAATGCCAAAGCATGCAGAATTAATAGTACGAAGATTCTTGTTTGGAAGCCATTAGGGAAATTTATGACAACTCCCCAACCTATGTTGATGAAGTCCGTAGATGTTGCAGTCATAGGATCAGGAATTGCTGGTTTGTTTCTCGCAGTAAAATGTGCAAAGGCTGGATTGAAAGTTGCAGTGATTACTAAAAAAGAAATATCTACTTCGTCGACGAACTGGGCACAAGGAGGTATTGCAGGCGTATTAGATACCGAAAATAAGGAGGCTTTAGAGATGCATATACAAGATACATTAGAATGCGGAGGTGGTTTTTGTGATGAAGATGTAGTGCGCTCAGTTGTTAATGAAGCTGCATACAGAATAAATGACTTGGTAAAACATGGAGTTCGATTTGACATAGGGCCAGAGGGAAAATACGATATGAATAGAGAAGGAGGGCATTCGGATGACAGGATATTACATACAAAAGATCGTACAGGTGCTGAAATTGAAAGGGCTTTAACAGAAGATGCTAATGCCGAAATTGATGAAAATTTTAATATTTTAGAAAATTGGATGGCAGTAGACTTGATACAAAAAGAATATGGTAATACAAGAGAAGGAGTATCGGGAGTTTGGTGCCTTGATCCGAATGGTATGGTGCATACTCTTCCTGCAACAAATGTTGTTCTAGCAACGGGCGGGTCAGGGATATTATACAAACGAACCACTAATCCTAACGTAGCTACTGGAGATGGTGTGGCCATGGCAAATAGAACAGGCGTAGAAATTAGAGACATGGAATTTTTTCAATTTCATCCTACAGCAATAGGATTAGATACAGAAGGTACTTTTCTAATAACTGAAGCATTAAGGGGACATGGGGCCATATTAATGACTATCTCTGAGTATGAAAAATGGAAAGAAGACGGAGGAGTTAACCCAGATAGATTATCATATATGCATAATTACTCTTCCCTAGGTAGCTTGGGGACCAGAGATGTTGTAGCTAGAGCTACTGATGCAGAAATGAAAAAAAGTGGCGATGGTTATGTATTTCTGGTAACAGAGCATTTGGATTCTACAAGTTTAGTCGGAGAATTTCCAACAATAACAGAAAAGTTAGAAGGGCATGGAATTAAACTAGGAGTCGATCCGATACCAGTTACACCTGCTGCCCATTACATGGTAGGAGGAGTTGCAGTCAATTATGAGGGGCAGACGAAATCAAATGGTTACATTGTCGAGAACCTTTATGCAATAGGAGAAGTTGCTTGTACAGGACTTCATGGTGCAAATAGATTAGCTTCTAATAGCCTCTTAGAAGCAGTAGTTTATTCAAATAGAGCTGCTAAAAATATAATAAATAATATCGACTTAAATGAAAAGGATAAAATTAGTAATAAACCCATGTGGAGAGCGGATGACTTGGATGTATTGATTGAACATGCACCATTAAGAACTGATTTAGAAGCTTTGAGAGTTACAATGAGTTCAGATGTTGGAATCGTCAAAAGTTATGACAGATTACAGAGAGCCAAAAGAAGGATACAACATATTTCAGATGAGGTCAATATGATATGGAAATCATGTAAGCCAACACAGGATTTAGTGGAGTTAAGAAATCTTATTGATGTGGCTAATCTTGTTGTTAAGGCATCTATTTCTAGAAATAATAACATAGGACTTCACTACAATAAAGATTTAGAAGATAGGTAATTTACTAATTTTAACATTGTTCATATTAGTCAACATGAATGGAAATTATGAAATAAATTCAAATCCCAGACAATTTTTGCATCCTAATATACCATGGCTGAACTAAATCATGATTTTCCAATATATCAAATCCATGGAGTCCTTCCATGGATCTAAGAATTCCATAATTAGCATAATCTGCACCATTTGGACGTTTTCCTCCAAAGTATTCTCCTTCAAAACCTTGAGCCATTTTATCCAACTGAAATTGTAAATTTTCACGTGGTTTCATTGAAAATAATTTTGCACGGCTTCTCCCTACAAAAAACATTATGAATGCACCCAACCATTTATTTATGATACGACTTGAAAAGGAAAAATTATCAACCTTAGTTACATAATCTAGAGCCTTTAATGAGGAAAAATATGATGAATATATCACTGCAACTATAGATTTTCCTAGAATCGAATTAGAGAAATCCATCCATTCGTCTTGTTTTGAATTACTACCATGGCGAGGAAAATCATTATCTCCTTTCTCGTCAATATAATGTAAAATATAGTTAGAATCGTTTACCTGAGTACCATCAGAATCGACAAAAACGGGGACTTTTTTCCAGTCAGACCATTCTAATTCTGTATGTTTCATTGGATTAACTTCGACCTTAGAATATTCTATTTTCCTTGAGCCTAGTAATGCTTTGACTTTAAAACAAAATGGACAGGTTTCGTAACAATATAAAGTAGGTAAGTTATTTATTAACTGACTCGGTACTTTTTTTTTCTGCACACCAGAAATTGACTCAACATTAGTTGATTTGGCCATAATGATGCGAGAAGTTCATCATTAGTCAAATCATCGGTTTACAGTTCTGAAAATTATTAAAATAAATTAGGGGATATTCAGTGACCATTTTTTAGATAATTTCTCATCTGAATCAATAATCATTTCCATTCTTTCTTTTAAAGCAGGAGTTTTTAGTTCTAACATTGAGATGTATAGTTTAGATTCTCTAATGTCAACAGGAATACATATTTTTCCAGAAGTTGATTCAAAATCTATTGCACGATCTAAGTCTAAAGCATGACGATTTAAATTATTCAATAGACTGTTAGATAGTCTACTTATTGTTGCAAATAAGAAGAGAATTATCAGAAAAACTGCGACTGTCCCCAACGCCGTGTCCCCTAAAATATCCATAACAACAATCCCAAGAAGAAAGACAATTGGTGCAGTAAATGTCAATAAGAATCTATTTTCAGTAATTGGCTTCTTATTTTTCATTCTTCTAATTATTTCCCACCTAGAATCTGATTTATCTTGAGGTTTGAAAATTTCCGAGGATTCCATCTTTGCTGCTTTTTCAACCATTTGCCTTACGGCCTGCATTCTCAATAATTGTTTATTTGAAGGTGCATCCATTTCATCACTGAACAATTCATCAAGTTTTTTTGCACATTCTTCATAATATCCCATTCTTGCTAATACACCTATTTGTTCAACTAAAGGAGTAACTTGGTAAGGTTCGTTTTTCCTACGATTTTCCCACCATTCTAGTCCATGTTCCAGCATACCAAGATGATCTATAAGAAGAGCCCCTCCTAATTCCCAGGCAAGATCATTATCATAATCATATTGAGTGACTTTCTTCAATGCTGACATGGCCATTGAACATTGTTTCAGATTTGGCATCAATGGTTTGCCTCTAGACAAAGGAGGGAGATTTAGACGAGCTATTGCCATCCACGCGTCTGAATGGGTTTCATCCAATTCTACCACTAATTTAGCATTTATTAACGCATTTTCTCTATCTCCACTTTCTTCTAAATCTAAAACGTCAAGCCAAAGCATCTCGGGACTCTTAGACATATATTAACCGAAATACCAATTAGAAAAGAATGCTTTGGCCATTATTTAATCTAACGGCGTCTATTATTGGATTTTCTTGTTTTCTTAGGAGACCATGTTGACCTTGGGTTTGATGATCTATATCTTTTCTTAGTTGTCTTTGGCCCGACACCTTCTCGTGGCTTCCTAGTATCACAACTCGAACGATTACAGATATCTTTACTAGCATAATTATGATTTTTGCATTTAGGACAAATCCAATCACCAGGCCTAATATTAGAATCAAGATTATCTTTATTTTTTTGGTTGGATATTTTGGGTTTTTTAATATTACAATTTTTACGGTTACATATACTTTTACTAGCGAAGTTATGATTTTTACATTTGGGACAAATCCAATCTCCAGACTTCATATTATCATTATTTTTATGATTTCTATTACGATCACTGCCTCTGCCTCTAGTGTTCTTAGACTTTGGAGTTCTGTCTCTTGGAGCAATTTCTATATTAGCCCCTATTGCAGTTAAACTATCAATCCCTCTGGATAATGGAAAGATATGAATCATGGGATTTTCAATATTTCCAATTACACTTTGAACCCTACCAAGAGTTTTTCCTCCTGTGATTCTTATATTTGTTCCAAGGCTAGGTGGTTTACCTTCGAATGATGCCAAAATACCTCCTTCATGGGATTTTTTAGATACCTCCCCGGAGAAACTCATACCTTAATCGCGACGTGTGGTGTACATGAGAGCACCGGCGAAGGAAATGATTGTAAGATATAAATTACCAAATGGTATTGATCTATCATCATCAGAATTATCAGGTATATCCAAAATTGATTCCTCGGTGTAAAGATGGCTATTATTTAAATCGAACAATAAGACGCTGCAGACACCTGAAGCATCACAACCTTCTAACTTAATATTATATTCTCCTTCTGGCCATAAATTAAAATTTATCTCGGGGATAATCCATGTGTTTCCAGATGATTCTACAGTTCCCATCAAAGAATCATCGATGTAAAATGAAAAGGAGACATCTTCGCCATCGGGATCACTGAATTGACCATTAGCTGTCCAATGTGAGGTTTTAGATGTTGAAAATCCCATAGAAGTTGCCACGAGTACAGGAGGTGAGCTCTTTTTGGTTATTCCCAAATCATATATTGTTGATAGTTGATATATATTATCTCCTTCAATAATGATATGGGTATTTATATCGCCTGGAATCAAACCAATTGAGGATATATTGATAGAAACCGATGATTCAACCAAAAATTGTGAGAATATAGGGTTGCCCTCTTGAGACAATGAAATTGAAACCAATAAAGGCGGCCAATTATCCGATAAGTCTATGGAAATTGGATGAGGATTTTGAAGATATTGAGAAGGAGTAGATAATAATATTGGAACACCGAAATGCCATGTTCTATTGCCAGAGGTTTGTCCTGAAGAATCAATAGCTTCACATTTGATATCCTGCAGATACTGAATATTGGCCCATAATGATTTATCAGACTCTTGCCAAATATCTGATTCCTCACCTCCATAACAAATAATAATGAGATTTGAGACTCCAGATTCATCAATTAACCAAGAAGATATCTGATTCCAGCTTGCCAGCATTACGTCTCCATATTCTGACAAAGGAAACCATGTACCGTTTGTGGGTGCAATTGTAGTCCAAAGTGGGGGATTATCTACAGGTACTGGTAAAGTAGTAAAATCGGCAAAGATATCTTCGCCTGATGGCCAATTACTTCTTTCTGAGTTTGGCGATATAAAATAGCTGATAGTCCCATCTTCATTCAGGTTCAAGGAATAATTTGAAGATTCATCTCCAATACAACTGCCTCTTAATGGAGTTGAATATAATGGATTTGTATGTTGGTCCAATCCCACATCTCTACCTTCGCATTCTTCCCACATATCTAGTCTTAGGTCATTAGTTACTGGAAAAGTAAAAGTTAATTCAGCGTTGCTCATATTAGATGCATTAAATGCCATAGTGAATGAATCTGGATTATTAATGCCTGATAATTCCAAAGTCGAGTTCAGGAATAACATGAAGCGGCATTCATCTAATCCTAGTGAATTATCTGTATCCGTATTACAATCCCTATCCTCCGAAGGGGCAACAGGTATCTCATAACAAGGATTATTTGGATCCCATGACTCACAACTCCTTATCTCAGAATGTTTTGAAGGTACACCATTAACTTCATTCACAAGTATACTATCCCCTTCCCATGTCGTATTTTTCCAATCAACACCAACTCCTCCTCTATGGGCCGGTCCATCTCTAATTCCAATCCTAGTAATAGTATGCTCAATACAATCAGCAGCAATAGACATTACTGCATCTCTTTCGTCTGTAGATAACCAGCCATCACCGCCACTTGGAAAGATTCCTCCTAGATAACTATCGAGCCTTTCTCTAACTACATCTGCCATTGACCAATTTATCCATGCGGTTGCAAAAACTTCTGCAGATTGCCAGTCCTCATTAACTTGAAAATGAAACTCAGCATTTGTGTATTCAAAAATATCTTCAAAGGTTATTCTGCTGCAGCGCTCTTCAAAACTTGCCTCTCCTCCACCTCCAAGTTGATCCATTCTAATAGTATCTTGACTAAGAGATTGATTATTACTAAAAAAAGGCATAAAACTTATCATAATGAAAATTAAACAAATTATGATTACAGATGCCCTTGGCTTTTCCTTATTCACGACCTCAACAAGAGGCATGAGGTCATTACTATATCGTTCATTTGTTTAGGTTGAATATAAAGAAATTAAATTTAGGCAGTCCTAAATCTTAATAACCAAACCTATCTTGGAAAGTTTAGGGCATCCTAAACTTGCCTACTTAGGAAGATGAAAAAATGAAAAAAAATACTAAAAATAAGACAATTACAATAATGGCCGTGCTACTTTTCGCTACTTCAGCATTTGCAGGATGTACTGGTAGTGATGGACCTGAATTAGATGCTGAAGATGGAGGATATACTTATGTTACTAATGTCGATGTATATCGATTAATGAGTGAAGATGTTTGCGATATCAAGGAACTTGCAGAAGATCATGATTGGGATGCAATAAAAGATATTTATCAAAATGGCAAGAATGTTGAGAAGAGTGATGGGACAATGAAAACATTAGAACAGCATGCTTCTGCATCAGGTAAGAAGCATGGATTGTCAGAATATTATGGTATTGATGCCCCATTGGATGATTATTTGATGGCCGCCTTAGATGGTACAGGCATGTTTGCAGGTGCTTCCGATAGTGTTAGAGAACAAGCAGTAGAAAAAGGAGCACAAAATCAATATTTGATTGCATATGCAGTCCATGAATGGAATGCTGCAATAGAAAAAGCAGAAGCAGGAAACTTTGGAGCAGATGATGCACAACATGCTTGGGATGAAGGATGGGGATTGTATCATGGAACTGATGAATCAGTGTCATGTTCAGCTTATGCTACAGGAGATAAAAGAGCAGGAAACTTTGGTACTGCTAATTCAGATGGTACAGCACAAGCGAATGCTGCAATACTAGAAGCTATGAATGAAGGATTAGCAGCTCTTCAGGCAGAAGATTTGGCTGGAGCAACAACTGCAAGAGACAAAATAGTAAAGAATTTAGTGATAATATATTCACAAGCAACAATTCGCTATGCACATAAAATGAATACTGATGAAACAGTAGAAGACGCCCAGACGCACCAAGCTGAAGGATACTCTTTCTGGAGAGTCATCGAATCTACAGTTGCCGCAAGTAATCCAACTCCAGGTAATGATTGTTATAATGGAGAAACTATGACTGTTAGTTCAGCACTATCTGATGAATGTGCAGCCTACATGTATGTGACAGATTATGATATGGGAGATGGATCTGACATATGTTATAATATCGAAACTCACGAGGTTTCCACAGATGATACAGAAGAAAAATGTGATTCATATGTATTCTTGCCAAACTATGGCGCTACAGTATATACTGGAGCCTACAATTCAGTAACACATACAATGAATAGTACTTGGAATGAAACAATTACTAATGCATGGAATTACTATGAGGATGTTGATATGGGCGGATCTTCGTTCACCGGATGCTACAATATGGTCTCTCATGAAGTTTCTAATGATGATAATGCAACATGTTCAGCTTATGTGTGGATAGTAGATTATGAGATGAATGATGGAGTAGATACTTGTTACAATAGCCTTACTCATGCTGCCTCAGAAGTAAGTCAGACAGTGTGTGAAGCATACGATTGGTATGTTAATTATGGAGCCACAATGTTTACAGGATGTTACAATACAGTTTCTCACACAACCAGCGCTGAGATGAGCGAAGCAGAATGTGGTGCTTTTTCTCACTTACCAGGCTTTGGAACTACAGGAATAAATGGGATATATGACTTTTCTAATGTTCCAGTAGGCGGAACTGATTATCAAACAGCAGTTCGTGCACATCTCCAACCAGCATGGGATATGTTAGGAATAACAGCTGCAGATATTGGAACTTTACAATAATAGTTTTCAATATATTAGAGAATATACACTTTACGGCAACGATAGGCGTAGATACCTGCACCACAGTTATCAAAATAGCGTCATCTGTTATAAATTAGAAATACACATTCAATTTAAGCGCCTATCGTTGACCAGTAAGTTTCTGACATAAATATGATAATTTAAAACTCACATTGAATAACTATGAAAACTTCGGGCATTATATTGGAGAGTATTTAGATATATCAGAGGGATCAGAATGGGGAAAAAAGCTATTCAAGTATTATTTGTCGTAGTATTTTTTTTAACAACTACTTTATCGGGGTGTTTAGAAAATGAAAATGATGATGATTATTTAGGAACGTTGGTAATCGCATACGAGATAAAAGAGAACTCTCAAGAAATTGATAGTAATCCACAAATATTATCAGATTATCTATCTGAGAAACTAAATTATGATGTATCGATATTTAGTGTGGATTCGGAAGGAGCGATGGTAGAGGCATTGCGATTTGGTAATGCAGATATCGCAATTATGGACGCTGGCTCTGCCTGGATGGGGTGGCAACAATACAATCTAGGAGTTATGGCAGCCGATCTCAATGTAGATGGTAGGACATATTATAATGCAAATGCGTGGGTACGTTCAGATAGTGATGTTGCAGGTGCATTTCTAGATGAAGACTCATATTCAGATCCATTTGCTCTTCTTTCTGGTAAAGCATCTTGTCATACTGGATGGTTAAATTCAGTAGGGATGTTGTTGCCAATGGGATTCTTGATTGGGCACGGCTATGCTAATGTTATTGGTGAAGCAGATGATGTAGAGACAATTAGAAATACAATTTATGGTTTCTTTAACTCTAATTCTTCAATACCCGAAATAGGGACTCCTTACTATGGGTATGCAGGGGCATTGAGATGTCTATCAGAAGAAGTTGGAGATGTAGCATTCATCGAGGAAAATACTGTAGATATAATGTGTAATAATATCGTTGAATCTGATAATGAAGAATGGTGTCTTGATATTGAAGACTATGTGTCATTACCAGTTTTCGGTCAATCTCCTAGTCAATCAGTCGTATATAATCCATCGATATTAGATCATTCTTTAAGTGATGAAATTACCAAAGTCCTTGTTGATATGAAAAATGATCCTGCAGCATCTAATATACTCGATAATGTTCTAAATACTATTGGTTTTGAAGCCACTAACACTACTTCTCATCTGGGCAGTTATTCTTCATTAATATCTAATATTCCGGGAATCTCGGCATATTATAATGATAGGTATGCCATAAATAGTACGTTATCTAGTTCCATTTCAGAAATTCGAATTGCGATTGAAAACGTTGAAGAATATGCAAATAGTATTTACGATCCTCAAATTATTTCAGATTACCTGCATGAAGTTTTAGGTGTAAAAATCAATCTTTATAATGTTGAAAATGAAGGAGAAATGATCGAATCTTTAGCATCAGGAAATGCAGACATTGCAATTATGAATAGTAGTGCTTCTTGGATAGCATGGAAAGAGTTTGGATTAGTTGCCATGGCTGCAAAACAGGAATTAAATCAGCGTACTTATAGTAAATCTGTAGCTATAATAAAAGGCAATAGTGTCATGGCATCGGCACATCTAGATAATGACTTAGGTACTGATCCATATGCCCTTTTAGAAGGGAAAAACTCTTGTCATTCAGAATGGATGAGTTTGTCAGGAATGTTGTTGCCAATAGGATATCTAATTGAAAATAATTATATAAAAAATATAGATAATATGGATGGAATTGATTCTTTGAATAATACAATATTTGATTTCTTTAATTCGAATTCTTCGATACCTGAAATTGGTTCAGAATATTATGGAGATTCTGGTGCTTTGAAATGTCTTTCTGATGGCTTTGGAGCAATTGCTTTTGTTGAAGAAGGATCTTTAGAATTATATTGTGATAATGAAAATAAAGAAGATAATGTTGATTGGTGTCTTGAGATAGATGAATATATTATGCTGGAATTTAATAGCAAAATTCCCACTAGTGCATTGATATATAATCCTGAAAAATTAGATGTACAAAGCAGAACTGCAATCTTGAATGCATTTGTTTCTCTGAACTATGAGATGTATGTTGAAAACTACTCTTTTGCAGGTAAAACGTATACTGGTTGCTACGATATATCCATTCATGTAATTGATGAAGATTCTGAAAAGAAAACCTGTGGATCAGAGATTTTGAATAATATTTTTGATTCTATTGGAATAGTCAGAGTTACTTCACAAGAGCATCTAAGTTATTTTTCTGACTTAATTACGAATATCCCAGGCATTAGCGAATACTATTTAGAATATTACCAAATTTCTAATGAATAATAGGGGAATATACCCCCGACAATACCAAATAATGGTTTAGGGTCGCCTAAACTTTCTACTAAACCTTGGTGACTGCTAGATGGATAATGATATTACTTCAACTGTGGTTTTAAAAAGACCAATAGTTAAATTAATTGACGTTGAAATAGGATATAAAAATAATGAAACCTTGGTAAAAATTCCTAATCTAGAAATATTTCCTGGAGAAATAGTAGCTATTGCCGGACCTTCAGGTGTTGGAAAAACTACATTATTGAGAACTATTGCAGGATTGGTAAAATCAATTTCTGGTAAAGTGGTGGTATGCGATAAAGAAATCCCTTACAAGCCCAAGAGAGGGATGGTTGGATATATTCCACAACGACTAGGCCTAGTACGTCATGCAAGCGTGATGCACAATGTAATGTTGGGGGCAAATGCAGGACAGAAAAAAGAAATTATCCATGGAAATAAATTTGTTCAAAAGATTGTAAATTCTATATCATCTTTTTTTCCTTCAGCAAAGGCGAAAATAAAATCTCATGAGGCAATCAGAAAAATGGGGCTATATGATAAGATAAATGAGCCTATTCGAAGATTATCAGGAGGGCAGCAAAGAAGAGTAGCAACAGCAAGAACACTAGCTCAAGAGCCTGTATTAATCTTGGCTGATGAATTCCTTAGTGAATTAGATGAAGAAACAATGGGGGCTGTATTGAAAGGCGTAGTTGATTATATTAGGAGTAATAATGCAGCTTTACTTGTTGTAGAGCATGATGTATCTAGGGCTAAATCCATGGCAGATAGATTGTTAGTAATAGATGATGGCCGTATAAATCCATTCATAACAGAAGTGACTATGTTGGAGGTTAAACTATGATCACTTTGAAATCTAAAGTTATTTCTATTATCTTAATCATGATAATGTTTTCTTTTTCTATACTTAATGGAATGGTAGATGACTGGGGTAGATTATCAGGTGGTTTTGAGAATCTAATTATATTCTTTGGTGAATCCTTATGGCCCCCTAATTGGAGAGTTGTTGAACCCGAAGCTTATCCAGTTTGTACGGCTTATCCAGTTTTTGATTTTACTTGTTCAACAGCATGGAAGGGAATGACGGAAACAATAAAGATAGCATTTGTTTCAACTATTTTTGGATCTCTTATATCTTTGCCCATATCAATTTTAGCTGCACGTAATTTGAGTTCTCTTGGGATATCATATTTAGCAAGAGTTCTTTTGGCAGCTGCACGAAGTTTACCGAGTATAATTTGGGCAATATTTTTTGTTATATTAGTTGGTTTTGGCCCTCTCTCTGGAGTTTTGGCAATGACGATATACACCGTTGGTTATCTTGGAAAACTTCAGTATGAGGCCATAGAAGGAATGAATAGTGTGCCTCTTGAAGCAGCAAGATCTATGGGCCTATCAAAAATAGAAATAGCCACTGGAGTAGTGATACCTGAGATGGCAAATAGTTTGATTTCTCAGATGATTTTTATGTTTGAATATAATGTTAGACATGGGACTGTGATTGGCATTGTAGGAGCGGGAGGGATTGGTTATTACATCAATCTTTATCTTAAATTTCTTCAATATGATATGGTATTATCATATTTGATAATAATATTCATAGTCGTATTAATAATTGATTTCTTATCGATTAGTGCTAGATCTTACTTTAATGAAGAAGGAGATATAGCAAAGCCTTCGTGGTGGAATATATTTTTGCCTAATTTAAAAATGTAAAATAAACTAGATATCGGATGCGATAATTCTTATTTTTCCTTCTTTATAAGATATCTGTATATTATCTTGTACTTTGAAAGTCAAGGCAGAAAGTGCTTCATAAACATTTTTTTCTGGAACTTTGAATGCTTCAGCAGCGCGTTTAGTTGACCAAGGTACTTCGATAAAGTCGGATGCAGCAATCCATTTCAACAGACGTAATTCGAATTCAGTAAGATCAGTAAGAGCCAAATTCTTAACTCCTATATGATTCAACCATTTTCCTTACTGCATCCTCTACTTCTAATTCTCCTTCTAATAGGGACCATAGAGAAGACAAGAAAGGAGTTTTGACTTCTATTTTATTTGAATAATCTAAGAAAGATTTGGTAGCACGGACTCCTTCTGCAACCATATGCATTTCAGCTAATGCGGCATCTAAAGGTATTCCTGATGCTAGTTTCTCACCCAGGGAACGGTTTCTACTTCGTGGACTTGTCGAAGTTACATACAAATCTCCAATACCTGCTGGTCCGAATGCTGTACGTTCTCCTGCACCCATCTTCTCAAGAAGGAAAATACCTTCACTATAGCCAGCTAGTACTAAAGCGGCTTTTAGATTATCTCCTCCTATACTATCTCTTAAACCATCAACTAGTCCACAGGCTAATGCAACTGTATTTTTGTATGCCCCCCATAATTCAGCCCCTATTGGATCTATAGCCGGAGTAAGAACTAATGTACCTGTTGATAATCTCTCTGAGACGCGTTCAGCTACTGATCTGTCATGACAAGCCACTAATGCATTCGTAAGAACTCCTTTGGCTACTTCGGGTGCTATAGTAGGTCCAGTCATTACAACTACAGGATTATTTTTTCCAGCCTCAGATAATTTATTTTCCAATACCTGAGAAATTAATTCATAATCTTCAGATTCGGGTGCTAGACCTTTAGCTAAATCTACTATCACGTGTGATGGCCTTAGATTCTGTACCATTTTATCAAAGACGGAAATTATTACTGAACTAGGGAGTGCCATTATTATTAGTTCACAATTTTCTAAAATATCATTAATTTCCATTGTTGGCTGTAAACCTGATAAATCATATCCAGGAAGATATTTATGATTCATACTTTCTTCCATTAATGACTTGTAAACATCGTGTTCTATGGTCCAACCGGATACGGTGTGGCCATCTTCTATCCATATCTTGGCGAGAGCGGACCCCCAGTTGCCTAGACCAACTACTCCTATTCGTGCCATATTAGTCATGTTGATGGCATTAACTCAACGTTATCATACTATGGGAAATGAACATGTAAAGCGTTGCC
>CEOP01112586.1_pt1 | contig 23901 bp, 20 predicted proteins | sample 361301 | NCBI WGS metagenome assembly CEOP01 (sample SAMEA2619548, study PRJEB7988) | marine metagenome | biome: marine biome (ENVO:00000447); feature: deep chlorophyll maximum layer (ENVO:xxxxxxxx); material: "saline water (ENVO:00002010), including plankton (ENVO:xxxxxxxx)" | depth 55 m
GATAATCAAATTGATGCAAATGCTTCTGCATCAGCAGAGTTTGTTCCATACTATTTAGCTATTGATCAAGTATCTATTGAATCTGTTGGTGGTGAGACTTCTGTTGTATCTGGTTACGATGATGACAGTGTTGACTATGTGTCTGTTAAGGTAACTATCGTAGATGATGAGAATCGAGGATTAGAAAATCTAGAAGTTTCATTCTCTGCATTAGAGACCCCTGTAGATCCAACAGAATCCTTAGGGACATTTATTACTGACAATAATCTTTTCACTAATTCTCAAGGAGAGGTTACAGCTACATGGATGGCTTATACTGATAGAGAAGGTGGAGATTTAGCTATTTCAGCATCTATTGCAGATGACGTAAGTGGAACATATAATCAATCAGTTAATTTTGTAGTATCTCCCCCATTTTATGGAGATGTTGATGAAATGAGTCTTCAAGCAGATCCTGTTGGACCAATCTTAATTGAATCTACAACTTCAGAATACAACGCTACATTTAAAGCTAGAGTTGTTGATGAAGACAATGCAGGTTTGCCTGCTGTAGTTGTTGATTTTCAAATGGCCGATGAAAGTGTTGGTGCAATATCACCTACTACATGTACTACAGATTCTAATGGAGAGTGTGAAGTTGTAGCTTCTGTAGGATATAATGAAATTGATATGAAAGATTCTCTATTTGTATACTCTTGTATAACAATTCAGTCGCTTGCAAATGCAGGAATAGATGTTGTCCCAAATATTAATACTGAAGCAACTATTAACTCTTATAATGGTAAAAATAAGTGGACTAAACAGATTTCCAAAACAAAAAATAACAATTTCAAATCAATTAAGAATAATTTAAGTACTTATTCAACAAGGAGTGAATGTGTTGGAATTTCAGATTCTGCAATGGTAACTCTAATAGAAACTGATTTACATTATATTGAACAAGTTGAATTCTTAGAATTATATACTGATCCGAATACACTAGTTATAGATCAAGATGCAGACTCTTCTTTCACAGTGCTTTTTAGGGCATCTACAGGCATTCCTAATGTCCCTGTGAAATTTGACAATCAATCAGAAAGCATAGCTCCTCTATCTTCATCTACTGTTTATACTGATGCGAGTGGATATGCTACTGTTAATGCAGTAATTAACCCTGATGATGTAGGTAATAATTTTACTGTCAATGCATATATCGAAGATTTATTAAGTCCAGGTTCTGGGATTCCTTTATTTGAATCTGCAAATACTATTTCTATTACAAATCCTATTTATAATTATACATTAACACTAGCGGCAAACACATCTGATTTGAATTATTCAGATAATAATATTACCACTACTAATGTTGTAGCTACTTTAACTAATGAATTAGGAGTCCCGTTATCGGGTCAAATCATTTCAACTCAAATTATAAATGATAATAATTCTTTTTCTGAAGGAACTCTTCTTAATCTTAACACAAATGGTTTAACAGATTTTAATGGTCAAGTATTTTTAGAATATCAAGACAATGGGCAATCTGGTGGAATTCAAATAATAGCTTCATATGTAGATGAATATGGTAATACTGCTAGTGATAATGTGACATTTGATGTTCAGCCAGTAGAAAACTTAGTCACTTCACTGAATTTAGTGTCAAACCCAATTGGGGAAGTGTTGCTTAATTCTGAGAATAGTAGCTATACAACTGAAATTACAGCTTCTGTATCTGATGATGATGGTAATGCTGTCCCTAATGTAGAAATTTTATTCCAAAATGGTAGCGATACTAATCCTACACTTGGTCAATTGAGTGGTAGCTGTTTTACAAGTGCAGATGGACAATGTATAAATAATTTGATTTCAAATTATAATGATACGGGAATTGCTGATATTCAAGCTTGCGTTGAATATGAAACACTTGAAGAAATAGTTGCTTTATCAGGAGGAACCATCAACTTCCCTGAGCTTCAATATTATAAAAAAAATAAAAATAAAAGTAAAAACAAAAAATCTTCAAAAAATATTTTTACTTCATTCATTGAAAATACTTTAACAATAAAATCTTCAGGAGATTCATTTTGTTCTGATGGTATTTCTCAATCTTATCAAATTGAATTTATAAATGAGAACACATACTATTCAGAACAAGTAGATAATGTAACAATTATTTCAAGCCCTGCAGATATGGTTGTCGTTGGTGATACTTCTAATTACAATACTACACTATATGTAACGGCATCTGATGATGATAATGCAGGCTTACCAAATGTTCCTATCAATCTATCTATACTGACAGATTTTGGTACTATTTCGCCGCAGACATGTACAACAGATGATAATGGTAATTGTCAAGCTACATTAAATACAACCAATGAGACTACTAATCTTGGGGCTGCTACCATACAGGCTTGTGCTACATTAGCTACTCCAACAGAAGTTTGCAATCAACATTCTTTAAGCTTTATGACTTCAGATCAGGTACAGTGTGAAGAAGTGTCTGAAGTTTCAACATGGCAAACTGAAGGAGAAGAAATCATAAATAACTCTATAGTATCCATTATAGATACCTTATGGGCACGAACATTAAATCAATCTTCTCAGCCAGTTCAGGATGTACCTATCAGTTTTAAAAAAATTAATGACAATTACAATTTAGGCTATTTAATAGCTAACTCAGAAAAAACAGATTCTTTAGGAGTAGCATATGCTGTTTATAGACCTGATTTTTCTCAATATGATGGTAGTGAAGATTATGTAACTGTTGAATTTGAAGTTAGTACTGCTTGTGATAATAATATAGTAACTGAACAATTTAGTATTGAAGCAGAAAATCAGTCTATAAACAATGTAGAATATCAAGTGGAATATTTCTCCTTTTTCCCTGATGAAGATGAATTTTCTCACTTACTAGGAAACAATTCTGTACCTGAAATACTAGTAAGAGATGAATTCGGAGTAGGAATATGTAATGTTCCTGTTAATTGGAAGCTATATGAATCTGATTCTAGTGGCAATATTCAAGGAAGCTGTGTTGATAATGATGGTTTATCTCTTCCCTACACTTCCCCTCTAACAGATTGCTTTGAAAATGGATTTAATTGGGATGGGAGTGATTGTGCAGATGACAATGGTGTAATATTGCCATATAATAGTTCAGAAACATGTCAGAATAATGGTGTTAATTGGATTGGATCTAATCCAACAGGCATATTATCTGCGGGGCTTACCTATACATCGTGTGCAACTGATTCTGCTGCTGCAACAGATACTACTATTACAATATCGGGAACAACAGGAGTAACATATATAAATCAAGATGGCGGAAATGATATGCTTGCTGCATATATCAAAGAACCATTCCAAAATAAAATATTAAAATATGATGCGATATTCTTTGAAACTAATGCTGTTTCATCAATACAAGCATGGGCTCAAGATCCTACCGTTAATGTGACAACTGTTGACAGTGTATATTGTGATACTTTATATGCTATTGCTCTAGATCAAAACTCACTAGCTTTACCCGAGATTAGCTTAAACTTTCAACTAGATGCGGATATCTATGATGGTGTTATATATCCTATTAATAATACGACGGGAATTAATAGTGAGCCTGCTTCAGCATTATACTGTCCAGAACAAGGCTTTGTAGGAAATGTTGAAATTACAGCTACGAACAACTCAGTACAGGATATTATAGAAATAGAATATGTTGATGATATACCTGAATGTGAAGATTGTATTGCTGAAATTATACTAATTGCAGATCAGTATATCCTTCCATATGGTGAAAACTTAGATCAAACTTTAACAACTATTACTGCAACCATGACTGATTCCTCTGGTTATGATCCACCAGCAAACACACTTTGTTCATGGCAAGCAATTCAACAAAATGAAGATGGTGATTGGACTGATGTAGGTTCTATTGATGAATTTTCTTATTTTGGTCCAACTGCTGATCCAAATGATGAAGAAACTGAAATGGAAGCAACAACAACATTTCAGATGTATGATGCTGCAGGATTAGTAACCATTGTAGGTACCGCAGCTGAATATGGACTTACAGATACTATGTATATCAATACAATTACAACTCAGCCATCCTATATTGAAATTGTTCCTCCTTTCCCTAATGAAATAGTAGTACAAGGTGGAGGTGGTGTAGAATCTACAGATGTTGATGTTGCAATTAAAGATGGTACAGGTAATTTTATATCAATCCCTTATTGGGTTCGTTTTACATTAATGGGTGCTCCTCTAGGGTGTAACATGGATGGTGATGATGATGAAAATGGTGTTGTGGATGTATTATCGCAAAATGGTATAAGTACTGTTTCTGTAATATCAGGTACTCGTCCTGGTGCAGTTCAGCTTCGAGTTGAGCTATATCCTGATGTAGAAGGTGTTATTGATGATTCTGACACACCAATTGCAGTTGCAGAAGGAACTCCTGTAGCAATTGCAACAGGTCCTCCTGCTGAGGGTGTTATAAACTATAGTTATGTAGATATCACAACTATAGGTGGTGGGTTATATCAAATTCCAGTATCAGTTGATGTATGGGATATTCACTCAAATCCTGTTGCAGACAGTACAAATATTTATTTTTCTGTTAGAGGAGTAGCTAATCCATACAGTGAAGACCAACTATACCTAGCAGGTGATCAAGTATATTGGAAAAGTGAAAATGATATTGATTCACTTGTATATGAATGCAAAGCTCCATTAGATGTCCCTGCAACACTTCCAGCTCCATTTAGTAATAACTTTGAAGCATTTACATGTCAAAACCCGGATAATCTTATCCCTTATACTATTGATACGGATGTTAACTTACTTGGAGGAGTTCTATGGGAAGCAAAAAATAATCCAGCAAATATTGAGCCAGTTGCGAAAACCGGAAATGAAAGTCCTCAGAATGAAAGTTTTCCAGGAAAAGCATGGACATATTTATATTATAGCTCATCTACAATGTTTGATGAGACTGTACTATTTGCACAAACATATGGAGCAGATGGTGCTGAATTGATTATCGATAGCAGGGAAAGTCATGATGGTGCTAGCTTAGTACTGCCTTTTACCCCTGAGGGAACTATTGGACTCGGTGTAAATCCTGGGTCTGGACAGTTAACTGCTGATGCACCTGAATTGTTTGTAACTGTTACAGGAAGTATAACAGATTATTATCAATATCCAATTGATAATGGAATACTAGCCTTGAATGCTCCAGGAGCAACAATTGTTAATGTCTGTAATGGTATTGACCAGAATAGTGATGGAACAGGGATATGTTTTGGTGATGATGATGGAGATGGATTATTTAATTCTCCAGAAGAAGAACTGCCTTTTAATGAATGTACAGTATGTGGTGAAAATGGTGGTACATGGATCGCAAATGATAATGACTTCACTCCACAATTAAGTCAAACTAATTGTGGTTTTCAAACAGGAACATGGTATGGAGATTCAACAGGAGGTATGTGTGGTGATGGTATTCCTGATGATGATCCAACATATGGGATAACAAATAGCAGTGGGCAAGTTACATGGACTATACGATATGATCTAGGAATTAATGTCTGTGAAAATTGTGGTGAAAATAATGCCCAATGTAATGATTTTGATTCAAATATTACAATTAATTTACTTAATCCGCAGGGAGGATCCAGTGACCCTCAAACAGTCACTGTGATACAGCCATTCCCTGAAGATGCATGTCCATAAATAATTAACTAAGGGAAATTTATAATGAGTAACAATTATCAATTCATGAAGCTAGGGGATATTCTTGTTAAAGAAAATATCATAAGTCAAGCAGATTTAGATAAAGCACTTATTGAACAAAAAGACACTCGAGAGAAGCTTGGACATGTTTTAATTAAACAAGGTAGTGTAGGAGAAGATGATTTAGTTAAAGCTTTTTCATTACAGCTAGGACATGACCATATCTTAGAAGAGGATATGTTCTTGGCTAATGAAGAAATTGTTCAATTGATACCAGAAGATTTTGCGGTACAAAACAATGTATTAGCTCTTAATAAATCTGGAGAGACCTTAGTTGTTGCAATGGAAGATCCTGATGACTTAGCTGTTACTGACTCATTAAAAGATTTAACTTCTTTAAATATTGATGTTAGAGTTGCAGGAAGATCTGCAATACAATCTGCTATTGAGAAACACTATGGTAAAATTAAAAAATCAGGTGAAGTAGAGAGTGCAATATCTAATATTAGTATTGTTAAAGGTGATGAAGAGGATGGAGATGAATTAGACTTAGGCACAGAAGAAGTCTCTGCTGAAGATGCTCCCTTTGTTAAATTAGTAAACTTAATATTAAATGAAGCTATAAAAGAAGATTCCTCTGATATACATATAGAACCTGGAAGAGAAAATGTATCTGTACGAATTCGTGTAGATGGAGTATTATTGCAAATAATGACTCCTCCGATGTCCTCCTTGAACGGTATGGTTACTAGAATAAAAATTCTTTCTAAATTAAATATTGCAGAGCATCGACTACCTCAAGATGGAAGAATGAAAATTAAACTTAAAGATAGAGATATTGATGTTAGGGTTTCCATATTGCCAACTGTTCATGGAGAGAAAGTTGTATTACGTTTGCTTGGTAGTGGATCTAAACAATTAACTTTAACAAATTTAGGTTTCCCTGATACAAAATTAAAAACTTTTAGGAAGTGGATAAGACAACCTTATGGAATGATTATCATCTCTGGTCCAACTGGTAGCGGTAAGTCTACGACACTTTATGCTGCATTACAGGAAATATACTCTGAAGGTATTAATATAACGACGGTAGAAGATCCTGTTGAGTATCAGATACCTGGAATTAATCAAGTCCAAATGCATGAAGAAATAGGTTTAGACTTTACTAGTTCACTTAGATCAATATTACGTCAAGATCCTGATGTCTTATTGATTGGTGAGATTAGAGATAAAGAAACAGCTGATATTGCTGTTAAATTTTCATTAACAGGTCACTTAGTTTTCAGTACCGTCCATGCGAATGATGCTCCATCAACGATTGCTCGTTTGTTAGACTTGGGAGTTCCCCCGTTTCTATTAGGATCTTCATTAAATCTGATTATGGCTCAAAGACTAGTCCGAACTATTGATTCTGAATCAAAAGAAGAATATAAACCAGAAAAACAGGAACTTGATTTAATTGGATTCCCTGAAGATAAAATTAATTCAACAAAATTCTATAAAGGAGTACCTAAAGCTTCAAATCATAATACTGGATATAAAGGAAGAACAGCAATCCATGAAATCATGGAAATTAATTCAGAAGTTCGAAATATGATTTATAAAAATGCTGATCAAGATGAATTGTTTCAGCAGGCTAAGAAAAATGGAATGACTACTCTGAGAGAAGCTGGTATAGGAAAAATCGCTTCTGGTGAAACAACAATATCAGAAATATTGAGATCTACTGTCCAAGATAATTAATGGCTCAATTTAATTATATAGTACGTACTAAAGAAGGAATTCGTCAAGAAGGTACTATCGATGCTGAAAATATTAATATTGCATCTGAGAATCTAAGAAATGAAGGAATGACCGTTGTTAAAATCAGCGAACGAGATACTTCCTTTGATTTTTTAACTCCATTCCTTAATCGATTAAATCTTGCATTAGAAAAATATAAGAACAGAGTTCCACTACCCACATTAGTATTTTTCACACGTCAGCTTGCTACAATGTTTGCTTCTGGATTAACAATTGAAAAAGCTTTATTTTTCCTGTCCCAAGAGGAAAAACATAAAAAATTCAAAACTATAATAGCAACCGTTGAAGCTAATATAAGAAGAGGGATGTTATTGTCTGATTCGCTAGAAAGATTTCCTGGAGTTTTTAATCAACTCTATATTGCCCTTGTTAGAGCAGGTGAAGTATCTGGACAACTAGCAGAAACATTAGAAGAGCTTTCTTTATATATGGAAACAGTTGAAGAAACACAGCGAAAAGTAAAATCTGCAATGTACTATCCAATATTTATTGTTGGATTCTTAGGAGTAACACTGTTTGTTACATTTACATTTATAATACCTAGGTTTAAAACTGTATATGATCAATTAAATGCAGATTTGCCATATTACACTATACTTTTAGTAAATATAGCAAATTGGTTTCAGAGTAATTTTATAGTATTTTTATTTATTGTTATGCTTATTTTTCTTGCTATATGGATGACTACACTAACTGATTATGGTAGTTTGGTTAAAGATAGGATTGTACTCAGAATTCCTATTTTTGGAAATTTAGTTCTTCAGAACTTGTTAAGCAAATTTTCAAAAACATTTGGTATACTTGTTGGTTCAGGTGTTTCAATTATGGATTCTATGAATTTATTAGAAAAAGTTGTTGATAATAGAGTATTTGAAATTTGTATTCAAAAAGCTACAAAGAATATCGAAAATGGAATTAATATTTCCACAGCATTAAAAGAAACAGGAGTTTTCCCACCTATAATGATTCAACTGCTATCTACAGGTGAAGAAACTGGTGAGATTGATTCTTTAGCATTAAAAGCATCCGATTTCTATGCTAAACAAGTTGCTGCAACAGTTGACAGATTGACTTCAATAATAGAACCACTATTAATTGTCTTAGTAGGTGTTGTTATTGGAGCAATAGTTATCGTCACATATCTCCCTATTTTCCAATTTGGTTCAGCACTCGGATAAAATTCTAGAATGGAAATTTTAATCTCTAATATAACTATCATAGTTATAGGATTAATTCTAGGTAGTTTTATTAATGTATTATCTTATCGAATACCTAATAATATGCCTGTTATTTTATCTCGATCTAAATGCCCTAAATGCAACATTATTATTCCTCTATATCGTAACATTCCAATTATTACATATATACTACAATTAGGGAAATGTCATAACTGCCATAAATCAATTAGCTTTCAATATCCTATAATAGAGTTATTGACTGCTCTTATCTTTTATTTTGGACTTAGTAATAATTTGACAAACAGTGAATATGTTTTATTTATATGGTGCAGTTGTATTCTAATTACAATATCAATAATAGACTTAAAAACTTTTACAATTCCATTGAAACTCATTATGTTATTCTTTATTGGTGAGCTTATATTCATAATCATAAATCATGAGAATATTTATAATATATTGTTGGGGGGATTTGTGGGATTGGGATACCTAGGATTAACTTTTCTAATTACAGCCATTATATATAAAAAACAAACATTAGGCTATGGTGATTTACTATTAATATCCTTAATAGGACTATGGATTGGCCCAATTAATATTTTAATTTGTATATTTCTATCATCTATTTTAGGAATTACAATATGGATTATAAAATCATATCAAAAGGTTAATAATGAAAAATTGCCATTTGGAACTTACTTATCATTAAATGCAATATTATTAAAAATTTTAAATATAGACTTCATATCATATATATCTTTATAGTGAACTGATTTGTCTTAATCTCTCAAACATTACAGCACTAATAGTAGCTGACACATTTAATGAGGATATTTTTCCTTGCATAGGTATTGTAGCTAAAAAATCACACTTTTCAATAGTTTTCTTACGTATACCTTTCCCCTCACTACCAAAAATCAATGCTAACTTTTCATTATAATCTATATTATACCATTCTTTTGCATTAATACTATTTTCAAATCCAACAATCCAAAATCCTTGTTCTTTTAGATCACTAATTAGTCTATTGATATTAACACATTTATATATAGAGATATGTACAAAAGCTCCTTGACTAATCTGAATTGCAGTATTTGTTAAATCAACACTATTATGTTCAGGAATAACAATACCATCAACACCTGCACACTCAGCAGTCCTAATTATTTGACCAAAATTTTGCGGGTCTTCAATATTATCTAGTATTAATAAATTGAAATTTGAATTTGCATTAGAAAAATCAGGAATTTGTTTATATAATTTTCCTTTAAAGAGTACAACAATACCCTGAGTTCTTAAGCCTGAATATCTATTAAGAAACTCTTTTTTATTAATTTTTTGCACTTTATGAGAAAACTCATTGCAGTGTTTATTAATTAACTTATTATGTTCAGCATTTCCACCTATCATGACCTGTATTGAAACAATTTCTAATTTCTTTGCAGTAAGGACATTCAAGCAACCATTAATCCCAAAGACCATATTAGGATTATATATTTTCTTATTTTTTTTCATCAATACTTTTTAATGCTGTTTGAACATCATAAATAAATGAGGAATAAATATCTGGAGTATAATTCTTTAAAATTGCAGAGGGGTAGATTCTTTTTATTTCACCATTTGCATCTATTATAATTGATGTTGGCAATGCTCGTATGCCACCATATTCATTTGAGATTTTACTAATTTGTTTATTCGAACCAAATAATATTGGATATTCCACTTTATAAGATTTTAGAAAGTTTGTTAATCCTCGTTTAGTATCATCTGTACTTATACCTAGAATAATTAGTCCTTTATCTTTATTTTCTAAATATAATTCATTAAAGTCTGGGATTTCCATTCTACAAGGACCACACCATGTTGCCCAAAAATTCAATATTACAACTTTGCCTTTTAAATCACTTAGCTTATATTTTTTTCCATCTTGGTCCATTGAATTTAATTCAAATTCAGGAGCCATCAGCATATCGTTTGTTAATGCTTCTATTTGTTTTTTCTGTTCATCAGTGATATTTTTTTCTGATTCAGTAGCACTTAAAATAGTAATAGCTAAAATAATAGCTTTAAAATATAAAAACTTATTTAACAAAATATTCATCCTTCCCCTGCTCTAAAAATTCTATAAAACTTTCAATATTTGTATCATATGCTTTTGGATCAACTAATACTGTTCCATCTCGAGGGTCTAATAGAACATAAAATGGTTGAGCATTTGAATTAAATTGATTAACTTGAAAATTAAAATTCTTTTTGCCTATAGTTCTATATTCAGCACCTTCTGATAAAGATGTTTTATCATCAACATACAATGCTATAATAACATAATCTTCTTCTAACATTTGTTTTACTGTAGAATCTATCCACACATTTTCTTCCATTCGTCTACAGTTAAAACAAGCATGACCTGTAAAATCTAAAAATAGCGGTTTATCTAAACTTAATGCACAATTTTTACCTTCATCATAATCAAAGTATCCCCTTAAACCATGAGGGAGATGTAATATATTTCCATATTTAATATCTTCATTACAGTCACCAATTGTTTTTTCTGATGATTTATATGGAGGTATTATTCCTGCTAATGCAGGGATACTTTGACCAAATAGACCTAGCCCCATATATATGCAAAAAGAAAAGGTTATTACTATTGTAGATATTCTAATAAATCCAAAGTTGATTGGTGTATCAGAATCATTTTTAAATTTAAGTACTCCAGACAGGTATAAACCCATTGCCCCAAATATAATAATCCAAATAAATAAAAATACTTCTCTACTCAATAATCCCCAATGATAAGCTTGATCTGGCATACTTAAAAATTTAATGCATAAAGCTAGTTCTAAGAACCCTAACACAATCTTGACTGAATTTAGCCAACCTCCAGATTGAGGAAGGTTTTCTAACCAACTAGGAAAAATTGCAAATAAAGAAAATGGGATTGCAAATGCCAATGAAAAGCCTAACATGACAATTATAGGCTTTATTACATGTCCAGAGACAGCATCTATCATTACGGTACCTACTATTGGTGCAGTACATGAGAAGGATACCAATACTAATGTTAAGGCCATAAAAAATGTTCCTAACAATCCTCCTCCATCAGCCTTTTTATTAATTCTATTTAATAGCTTGTTTGGTATTTGGATTTCAAAATAACCAAAGAATGAGATTGCAAAAACAAGAAAAATTATTGCAAAAATTATATTTGCAACAGCACTTGTTGCCATTTGGTTAGCTAAATCTGCTGCTCCAAATACAAAAGAAAATAAAACTCCTATAACCATAAAGATTATAATAATTGAAAGACCGAAAATTAAGCCTTGTTTTATGGAATCTTTAGTAGCTTTTTTTGATCCTTTTGCAAAAAATGCAACAGTCATTGGAATCATAGGGAAAACACATGGAGTAATTATTGCAATTAAACCTGCTAGGAAAGCAACAAAAAAGGCTCCTATCATACTATACAACTGATTCCATATAGAACCTTCATAATTATTATATTCAAGAATTTTTATATTAAAATTTATTTCATCATAATATGGAATACATCTTGTAGAATCACAAATTTGATAAATAAACTCACCTATTAAATTATAGTCTCCTGGTGGAATATTATCTTTTGGAATAATGTCTTGAATCATTTCCATATCATTGTAGTGTTTCCCAATATTCATGCCTAAAGATTTGTCATATTTCAATTTAGGACTAGGCTCTTGCATAGAATTTAAATTTTTAAAAACTGAGGTATCAAACCATTCAAATGTTGTTGGACTTAATGACAAATCTGGATTAGATGATTGTATATAATATCCTTTATCTATATCTATAGTAGCTTTTAACTTTATTATAACATCATCATTCTTAATTTCATTTTTATCAAGAGTTAAGGAATAGGACATTCCTTCATTCGAAATTGCAATCAAAGAAGATGCTAGTATTAAAATAAATAATTTAGATAAACTATTTGATATCATTTTGATTAACGACCCTAACTTTAATTATTTTAGGTGGAGCTATTGGTGTATTGCTATTTAATTGTCTTCTCACATAAGAGCGATATTCTTCTTTAGATGAATAGTCTTTAGATATTTTTGAGTATAATATACCTTTAGAACCATCTTTAACCATTATCCATTGCTCAGGATCTTCTCCATTAGCAATTTTAGAAAAACATGAACGTAACATTTGAGTTCTATCTGTTTCTGTGTTTTCTAATAAATCAATTGCATACAAATTTTCAACAACTTCTCCAAAAGCAGTATATTTCCCATCTAGCCAAGGAGCATCTGCAGAACAAATAAAAAACTGAGATCCTGCTGAATTAACATTTGATCCTCTTGCCATCGATAAAATACCTTTTTTATGCTGAATCTTATTAAATTCCTCATCAATAAGCCAGCCGGGGTTCCCTAACCCATCATTAGTATAATCATTATCTCTAGTATTAACATCTCCACCTTGAACCATAAAATCCTTAATTATTCGATGAAAATAAGTTTCATCATAAAAACCGCTATTTGCTAATTTTTTAAAATTATAACAATGATTTGGAGCAATTTTATTAAATAATTTAATTTTAAGTATCCCTCTAGAAGTTTCCATAACAACAATATCATTATCAGAGATAGGCTCTGGCTCATATCTTTGAGCTATAGTTTTTAGTGCTTCAATATCATGTTTTTCTAAATAACTTTTTGATAAAATACTATCTGGATTATTCACTGGAATTATATTTAAATTTAAATTTGGTATCTTGATATTTTTCAAATCTATCTTGAATGGGGAATCAGACTTGCAAAATACTAGACTAATCATTAATATTAATAAATAAAATTTCATTTCTTCTTGCCTGACCTACCTGGACTAGTTATTGGTATCTGTTTTAGCCAATCAGGCATATCATCCTCATCCCAACTCTCTATTGGCAATTCAAGTAAAGATTTATAATCATATTTAAAATCAGTTTTATTTAAGGATCTATCTACCAAACTACATATTCCAATAATTTCTGTTTCATATTCATTACATAAATCAATCAGTTCAATTATAGAACCTCCAGTTGTGACAATATCTTCAACTATTAATACTTTAACTCCTTTTGGGAGATAAAAGCCTCTTCTTAAACATAATTTCCCATCTATTCTTTCAGCAAATATATGCTTGAGATTTAAATGCCTACCTACCCCACCGCATAATAAAATACCTCCAATGGCTGCACTCAATACTATCTCTGCACCTTTAGTCTCAAATAATCTTGCCATTTCATTACAAACCAAGTCTAATGTCTCGGGATTTTCTAATACTCTGAATTTTTCTATATACTTATTACTATGCTTACCTGAAGTAAGTAAAAAATGTCCTTCTAAAATAGCACCTGTTTCTTCTAATTTTTTTATAATTTCATTAGTATTCATAAAAAGGACCTTATTTGCTCTGTGTAATTTAATGCAGATTTATATATTTCATTAATAGATCCATTTCCTGAATAGATAACTGATCTAGATACATTAACAATGCCTATACCATTTTGATTACCAACTTTAATAGATGTTTCTAAATCCCCTCCTTGTACACCTATTCCAGGTATCAACCATGGTAAAGAATTCTTTTCTCTAAGAGCTAGCATTTGTTCTTTATTTGTTGCTCCAACTACTAAACCAAGGTTATTATTATTATTTAAGGCTTTTGTTTTATCTGCAACGATTTCATATAACTGATTATGATTTTCAGTTATAAATTGGAAGTCTTTGGCACTATCATTAGATGTTAAACACAATATGAATGCACCCTTCGTTTCATCCTCAATAAAAGGAATAATTGCATCTGAACCCATGTAAGGTGAAATAGTTATTGAATCAAATCCAAATTGATTAAATATTGAGTCTGCATAATGTTTTGAAGTATTACCAATATCACCTCTCTTTGCATCAGCAATTGTGATTGCTCTATTACCAATATGAGATGCTATATTTTCTAATAAAGCAAATCCCTTCGATCCAAATCTTTCATAAAATGCAAAGTTTGGTTTATATACTGGACAAAAATCAATGGTTGCATCAATAATTTCTTTAGTGAAGCTTTCAACTGATTTCAAATCAGATATATGACTAGGTAATTTGTCAGGATCAATATCTAAACCAATACATAATCTATTATTAGTTTGATTACATTGGTTTAATAATCTATTATTAAATGAATTTTCCATAACTGAAATTTAATAATAATAAAACAATTATGTTTACTTCTAATATTGGTTAATAATAAATTAATTATATGACTGGAAACTCAATTAACAGTATACATGAAACTCAAAAAAGGATTCTTGCATCCTCTAATAATAATTTTCAAATTGAACTAATAACTGAGATTGGACAAGAAGACTACCCTGACTTAATAGAAATATCTAAATATTTAGTCAGAGAGTTTGGCAGTCAGGCTCTATTGACAAATCGTAATATCTCAAAATATTTCAATACAAATACACTACCATTTATTGCAAGACATAATGGTACCATAATTGGTTATATCATTGGTGTCCCAATAGAAAACTTTAAAGAGGAAGCATGGGCACAGCATGATTATAATATGGGTAAAAATAATACCTTATATACATATTCCTTCGTTGTCAAAGAACAATATCAACGAAGAGGAGGCTGTGCAAAAACATTAAAGAGAATATATCTTAATTGGGCTACAAAAAGAAACTACAAGTATATTACAGGACATGTTAAACAAGGAATTGCAAAAAAATTCTCAGAAGATACTCAGATAGTTAAAACATTCTCAGAATGGTATGGACAAAAAACACCCTTTGAGTATTACAGGAGACCTCTATAAATCATTACAATTATTAACAAATTTTTATTTTTAAATTCAATATATATTGTAATACTATATATATATGAATTATAAGCTAATATTTTTATATATATCCTTATTATACCCTGTTACATTGCAAGAAATGTATGATAATGCCGAAAGTGCATTAGGGTATGATAAATATATAGAACTTAATCAAAATCAAATATATACTGGTGGTATTGGAATATATGAAGGCAGCATATACATTAAAGGTAATGGTGCTATTATTGATTTAGAAAACCAAAATGGTATTTGGATATATTCAGATGATAGTTCTGAAGCAAATCTTGACATTCAATATCTTTCAATTATAAATGGTGCCTACGAAGGGCTATCATACTCTGGCAATGCAACTGGAAGTATAGTTAATTGCAATTTCATTAATAATGACTATGGAATAAAAGTATATGATACATGCACTTTAAATATTACAAATTGTAATTTTATTGATAATTCAAGTCTTGGATTTGGGATGATCGGAGAGTTAACCAGTATTGATTTAAGCTACTCGAATTTTTGGGATAATGGCGATGATATACTTGAAAATTGTCCTGGGTGAGGGAGTATCTGGTCTCCGTGGGAGGCTGAAGAAGATTGTACTGGATTATTAGAAGACGACCCTTTATTTATTGATTCAAGTAATTATAACTATCAATATGAAGACTCTTCACCATGTATCAATTCTGGAAACCCTAATTTATTAGACCCTGATAATACAGTTTCTGATATTGGAGCAAACTTTTACAATCAAGCTACTGATTGTGCTATGTCTGGTGATGTCAACAATGACAATACTGTGAATATCTTAGATGTAGTTGAAATAGTAAATTTTATACTAATTACGAATGAAGAATATTTAGAATGTTCTGATATGAATAATGATGGAACAGTAGATGTGATTGATATTATTAACCTTGTGAATATTATACTAAATCGTTAAGACTTTTCCATTTTTCATCACCTTAGATAATCGTGGCTTACTTCCTCCAAACCAATATGGAACTTCATCTAGACTTTTAATATCCCAGAATAATATATCTGCATCATAACCTTTATCTAATAATCCTTTTTTCATACCTCTATCTATTGCTTTTGCGCCATTACAAGTTGCTGCTTTGAAAGATTCTTTTAGATTTAAGCCACAATACAACATCGATAAAAACATAATATCTGGCATCGATTGAAGAGTACAAGACCCTGCATTGAAATCAGTTGCTATAGCAACCTCACAGCCTTTATCAATTAATTCTCTCCCTGATGCATATGTTTTCTTACCTAAAAAGAATGTTGTTCCTGGAAGTATAGTCGCAATAGTATTAGAATTTGCTAAATTACTCTTACCTCTATCTGATGTAACCATTAAGTGATCTGCCGATATTGCTCCCATTTCTACAGCTAAAGATGATGCTCCAGTATCCACAAATTCATCAGCATGAATTTTTAACTTTAACTTATATTCTAAAGCTGATTCAAATATTTTTTTGGTTTGTTCAATTGTAAAATATCCTTCTTCACAAAAAACATCACAGAATTCTGCTAAACCTTCTTGAGCAACTTCAGGAATCATTTCTTTGCAAATAATATCAATATAGGTATTTTTATCATTAATATATTCTGGTGGAAAAGCATGGGCACCCATAAATGTTGGCACTATATCTAAATCAGATTTCTCATTTAATCTCTTAATAATTCTAAGAGATTTAAGCTCGTCATCTAATGTCAACCCATAACCAGATTTAGCTTCAATAGTTGTTGTCCCATTATTTAAAAAAATATTAATATTTTTTAAGCAGTAGTTGAAAATTGATTCTTCATCTGCCTGTCTTAAATCTTTAATTGATGAAAGTATCCCCCCTCCACTAGAAGCAATTTGCTCATATGTTTCACCACTACACCTTTGTTGGAATTCATTTGAACGATTATTTATAAAGATTGGATGTGTATGCGAATCAACAAATCCTGGAGTTAGAACAGATTGATTTGCATCAATAATAGTATCTGAGTAATCATCAATGTTATTAGATATTTTTACAATAACACCATCCTTAATAAGTATGTCATTGTTTTCAATAGTTCTATCACTTGTTTCAATCTTATTAATATTAATTATTTTAGTAACCATGATTAAGGAATATTGATTCCTCGTTCTCCAGCAATTTGAATTGCTTTTTCATATCCTGCATCTGCATGTCTTGCAACTCCTATACCAGGATCATTAGTAAGGACTCTATTAATTCTTTCTTTCATTTCATCTGTACCATCAGCGACTATAACAACACCTGAATGAATTGAAAGGCCTAGCCCTACTCCTCCTCCATGATGTACAGATGTCCAACTGGAACCACCTGCAGTACTTAAAAGAGCATTTAAAATTGGCCAATCAGCGACAGCATCAGACCCATCTTTCATATTCTCAGTTTCTCTATTTGGTGATGCTACAGACCCACAATCTAAATGATCTCTTCCTATTACTATTGGGGCTTCAAGCTCTCCTGAAGCAACCATATCATTTATAGCTTCTCCAAAAATATTTCTTTCTTTATATCCTAACCAACATATTCTTGATGGCAGACCTTGGAATTTTACTTTTTTCTGAGCCATTGTAATCCATCTTTTTAATGCATCATCATTTGGAAATAATTCAAGAACTTTTTTATCTGTTTTATAAATATCTTCTGGGTTCCCTGATAGTGCTACCCATCTAAACGGGCCCTTTCCCTCGCAGAACAATGGCCTTATATATTCGGGGACAAATCCGGGGTAATCAAATGCATTATGTAAATCTGCATTCTCTTTTGCTTGCCCTCTTAGATTATTTCCATAGTCAAAAACTATTGATCCCTTCTTCTGCATTTCTAACATTGCTGCGCAGTGTGCACCCATAGATTTATATGATAAATCTATATATTGCTCTGAATTAGCCTTTCTTAATGCAACAGCATCTTCAAAAGACAACCCATTAGGAACATATCCATACAATTCATCATGAGCAGATGTTTGATCAGTTACAATTTCAGGAATAATATTGTTTTGAATAAACTTTGGGAAAATATCTGCAGCATTACCAACAAGCCCTATAGATAATGCTTTTTCATTTCTCTTAGCTTCTAATGCATATTCTATTGCCCTTGAAAATGAATCTGTTTTCATATCTATATATTCAGTCTCCAACCTTTTATCAATTCTGCTTTCATCTACTTCAACTGTTATATTAACACCTTCATTCATTGTTACAGCTAAAGGTTGAGCTCCACCCATACCTCCTAATCCAGCTGTTAATGTGATTGTCCCTTTTAATGAACCATTAAATTTTCTTCTAGCAATTTCTGCAAGTGTTTCATATGTCCCTTGTAAAATACCCTGTGTCCCAATATAAATCCAGCTACCTGCAGTCATCTGGCCATACATCATTAAACCTTTTTCATCTAGCTCTCTAAAATGACTCCAATTGGCCCAATTAGGTACGAGCATAGAATTTGAGATTATAACTCTTGGAGAATATTCATGAGTCTTGAAGATAGCTACAGGCTTACCTGATTGAATTAATAAAGTTTCATCATTTTCAAGTTTTATTAAAGCTTCCAAAATTTTATTATAAGATTCCCAATTTCGAGCAGCTTTACCATATCCTCCATAAACAATCAAATTATCAGGATCTTCTGCAACATTATGATCTAAGTTGTTTTGTATCATTCTATATGCGGCTTCTTGATGCCAGCCTTTACATTTCATATTAATACCTGTCGGTGCTTTTATTTTATTCATAATTTCCTTTAGTATTTATTATTCAAAGACTCTAAAACTGGATTGAACCAATCTAAATTATCTTTATGAACTCCATATGAGAAAATACTAATCCCATTAAATCCATTTAATCTTGTTAAAAACATTTTATCTACTACTGATTCAGCATCTTGATTATAAGCTGCAACACCCATAATAATTTTATTAATATAAATATCATTTATACTGTTTTTCATAATTTTAATATTAGTCATAAAAGTTATTAAATCAGAACTATAATTCATAGGAACAACAAAATCTACCAAATCTCTCTCTAACCAGTCCTGCCAGTTTTGATGCCATCTAACCTTAGCCTCTACTAAATTCGGTTTCACTGCAGCACTAATTGATATATCTCTATCTAGTAAATCTATATCTTCATTAATAAATTCTAAGAGTTCAGTAATCTTGTTTTGCTTAAAAATATCCCAATCATTTTTAATAGAGTCAACATACGATTGTTCCCAACCATATCTAGTTGATATAATGCCACGTGAGATATCTAATGGATCAACATTGAACAATATATCAAACTCTTTCCTTCCATCTCTATGAAAACCATAATATTCATCTTGATACCTAATATAATCTAGATGAATTCCATCAATATTATATTTTTGATATATTTCTCTAATTACTTCTCTTAAATATTGATTAACCTCTGGGTTTAGAGGAGATAGATAAATACCTTCCCAAGATGGTGATTTTGGAGACTCTAAATTGATTCTTGAATCTGATTTACCATATATGTCTGTCTCTGTCCATAAAGGATTTGTATTTAGAATATGTAATTCATTATTTGGAAAAGACTTTCCTGACCATAAAATATAACAATTTACCCAAGCATGAATTTGAATATCTAATGTGTCTGATACTTCCATAGCATATTGCAGTGGATCAAAATTGGTATCAAGCATATTATTTTTGACAACTATCTCAGAATTATAAAATGCATCACCTCGACCTCTTACCTGCAAGAAAACTTTGTCAAAGCCTACTTCATTTGCAAACAATAAGGCAGATTCAATAGACTCCTTACTCATTAAATCATCTCTAGATATCCATATGCACTTATGTTCAATTTGATCAATTTGAGGAAATATAAAATTAATTAATAAAATAAAAAGGGCAATGATATTCATCGCCCTATTTTTAACTAAATTATTTTTCATAAACTAGATTCTTTACTTTTCTTCTTTAGCTCCAGAATTAATTATTTGTGCTTTTTCTTCTAAAACTTCTTCTTCATTAATAGACTTTTTGAAATCTACAAACTCTATTATAGAAACTAATGAATTATCATTTTTTCTATTACCTAATTTAATAATTCTTGTATACCCACCATTTCTATCTTTATACATAGGTGCAATTTCATGTATTAATATATTGGCAATATCCTTACTATTACTACCCTTAATATTTTTCAGGATTAATCTTCGACCATGTAAATTATCTTTTTTAGCATAAGTAACCAATCTTTCAGCATAACGTCGTAATTCTTTTGCTTTTGCATCAGTGGTCCTGATTTGCTTATGAATAATTAATGATGAGGCTAAATTACTCATTAAAGCTTTTCTATGTGATGAGGTTCTATTTAATTTTTTAATTTTTTTACCGTGTCTCATAAAACTATGCTTCCATATACTTGCTAATATCCATTCCAAAATGGAGATTTAATTCACCTAATTTTTCTTGAAGCTCTGTAAGTGATTTACGTCCGAAATTTTTATATTTCAACATAACACTCTCATCTTTAGAAACTAATGAACCAATTGTTTCTATACCTGCTGCTTGTAAACAATTATGACTTCTAACTGATAATTCCATCTCATCAATGCTTTTTGATAAAATAGTCTTCAATTCTAATGCTTCATTAACCTCTTCTTCATTTATAGCTTTGATTGCAGATGAATCATTAAACATGAAAAATGCTAAATGCTGTCTTGATATATCCGCAGCATGATTAATAGCATCTTTAGGACTGCTTGAACCATCTGAATAAACTTCTAAAACTAATCTCTCTTGCCCTTCAATAGATGTCTCTATTGGTTGGACTTCCCATTTAACATTGTTAATTGGGTTGAAAATAGAATCTATTGGAATAGTTTCCAATGTATCATCTTTTCTCTTATTATTTTCTGCAGGTGTATACCCTTTACCTCTACTAACTCTTAAATCAATTGATAAACTAACTTTATCAGTGATAGTTGCAATATGAACATCGGGGTTTAAGACTTCGAATTCTGCTAATGTTTTAGCTATATCTGATCCTCTAAAGTCACAAGGACCATCCAGTGTTATGGAAGTCAACTCAGGGCCATCAGAAACTGCTTTAAATCTAACATCTTTTAAATTTAGGATAATATCTGATATATCTTCTTTAACACCCTTAATATTTGTAAACTCATGAGACACACCTTCAATATGTAACGATGTGATTGCTGAACCAGGAATACTTGTCAATAGAGATCTTCTAAGGGCATTTCCTATAGTAACACCATGACCACGTTCAAAAGGCTCTGCAATAACCTTAATAAAATCATCAGTTTCTTTTTCAATATTTACATTTATATCATCAAAATGTTTAGCCATAATTTTTAGTAATCCTTTTTATTTAATTATTTTGAATATAATTCTACTACCAACTGCTCATTAAACGGTTCTAATATATCTTCTCTTTTAGGAGTTTCAATGAAAGAACCCATAAGCTTCGCTTTATCTAAAGATAACCACGGCATTGGATTGTCTCCTTGAATTTTCCTTATTGAATCTTGAAAAATTGGAACTTTCTTGCTCTTATCTCTAACCTGTATAATATCTCCAGGCTTTAACTGATAAGAGGGAATATTCACTATTTTATTATTAATCAAGAAATGTCTATGAGTAACTAACTGTCTCGCACTTCGTCTAGTAGGAGAAAGTCCTAACCTATAAACAGTATTATCTAATCTTGATTCTAATAGTTCTAACAAAATATGGCCAGTAGAACCTGTTTTATTTTGAGCTTTTTTAAAGTAATTTCTAAATTGTTTTTCTAAAACACCATATAAGTATTTCATTCTTTGTTTTTCTCTAAGTTGCAAACCATAATTTCCTAGCTTTTTAACCCTACTCGAAGGTCCATGTTGTCCAGGTATATATTTTTTTCTTGGATTCGCAAATTTTTCAGATTCAAAAACAGGAAAATCTAATCTTCTACACACTCTTGATCTTGGTCCAGTATATCTTGCCATTATTACACTCTCCTCTTTTTTGGAGGTCTACAACCATTATGAGGAATTGGAGTTGTATCTAAAATTGCTGTTATCTTTAAACCTGCAGCCCTTAGAGCTCTTATTGCAGCTTCTCGTCCTCCACCAGGACCTTTAACTCTTACCTCAACATTCATTAACCCCATAGACATTGCATCTTCAGCCGCCTTAGTTGCAGCTTGAGTTGCTGCGAAAGGTGTACTTTTCCGTGAACCTCTGAATCCTAGTTCTCCAGCACTTGCCCATGTAATTGCATTCCCAAATTTATCACACAAAGTGATGATAGTATTATTAAATGATGCTTTAATAAAAGCGATTCCTTCAGAATCTACTCTTTTTTTCTTTTTAGAAATTTTTGCCAATACTAAACTCCTTAATTATGCACTTTTCTTACCAGAAACTGTTTTTTTCTTACCCTTACGAGTTCTGGAATTGTTTTTTGTATTCTGACCTCTTGTAGGCAAGCCTCTTTTATGCCTAAGCCCTCTATATGAGCCTATATCCATTAAACGTTTAACACTTCTAGACACCTGCCCTCTTAATTCACCTTCTACCTGACAAGAATCAGCGATTTCATTTCGAATAGCAATCACTTGTTCTTCTCTTAATTCACTAACCCTAGTATTAGGATCAATATTACAATTTTCTAATATAGATTTAGAATTTGTTGACCCAATTCCATAAATATATCTTAATGCAAATTCAATTTTTTTATTTCTTGGTAAATCTATTCCTGATATTCTAGCCAAACTTTATTCCTCCCTAGCCTTGTCTTTGCTTATGCTTTGGATTTTCACAAATCACCCTAACAACACCATGGCGTCGAATGATCTGACATTTATTACATATTTTTTTTACTGAGCTTCTAACTTTCATAATAAATAACCACTTTAATTATATTTTGTCAATATTTCACTACCACTATCAGTTACAACTATAGTATGCTCAAAATGAGCAGACGGCAATCCATCTTGAGTACAAATAGTCCACTGATCATTTTTAGTATATATTTTTTCAGTACCTAAATTAATCATGGGTTCAATAGCAAAACACATACCTTCTTTAATAATTGGACCTGTATTCTCTTGACCATAATTTGGTATCTGAGGTTCCTCATGTAATTTTTTTCCAATTCCATGACCTACCAATTCACGCACTACAGAATAACCTTTATCTTCAGCATAGTTCTGAATCGCAAAACCAATATCACCAATTCTATTCCCTGGTCTAGATGCCTCTATACCTAACTCTAAACTTTTTCTAGTGACTTCCATTAATTCTTTTTTTTCTTCACTAACATTACCTACTTCAAA
>CEOP01046788.1_pt1 | contig 23894 bp, 22 predicted proteins | sample 361301 | NCBI WGS metagenome assembly CEOP01 (sample SAMEA2619548, study PRJEB7988) | marine metagenome | biome: marine biome (ENVO:00000447); feature: deep chlorophyll maximum layer (ENVO:xxxxxxxx); material: "saline water (ENVO:00002010), including plankton (ENVO:xxxxxxxx)" | depth 55 m
AATATATCATCAAGATTTGATCCAAATAATTATCTATATAATGAGTATAGTAGATTAGGTGTTTATATAATCCATGGTTTTTCTAGTACTACTTATGAAGTTAAAAAGATTGCAGAACATATGGCAGCCAAAGGTTTCCAAGTAAGAGCTGATAATTTGCCTGGACATGGAACTACGCTATCTGATTGTAATATAACAAAATATACTGAATGGCTTTCATTTGTAGAGCAAGGAGTAGCAGAAATGTATTCTTCATGCGATAAAGTTATAGTTATTGGCGTTAGCATGGGAGGAGTCCTATCATTACACTTAGGAACAATTTTTCCTTTAGATGGAATAATTTCTGCATCAGCAGTATTCAAGTTCAAAAATGAATTTAATGTTAGAGTAATTAATAGATTATTTCATAGGTTTAAAAAAATAGTTCCTAAAAAAAGTACCTTCAACCCAGACCAAGTTAAATCAAAAAATATCATTTTTTATGGATACAATCAATATCCTTTGTCTGCTTTAAATGAAATGAGAAAGTTGCTGGATACAATTAAACCGAATATTTATAAAATTAAAAGTCCTTTGTTATTAATTCATTCTAAGGTTGATCAAACAGCTCCAATAGAAAATTTTTATATCATTCAAAATTTATTAAAAACAAAACAGTTAGAAACTATGATTTTAAATGAAACTGGACATAATGTTTTTGATACTGAATTAGATGATAAACAGTTTATTTATGATAAAATAGATAAATTTGTAAAAAATATTTTTAATGAAAAAAGATAAATTTTCAATTTACAATCATCCTCAATTATATGATGATATTATGTGGTGGAAAAATGATGATATTCATTTTTGGAATCAAATAATCAAACAAAAAAAATATAAATCAGTATTAGAAATATGTTGTGGTACAGGGAGAATAGGTTTACCGTTATTAAAAAATAACATTAACTATTATGGTATAGACAATTCCAAAGTTTTCATTGACTATTTTGCATCAAAATTAAAAAATTATGATAAAAAAAAATTAGTGTTAAGCGATGCATCAAATTTTAATTTAAATAAAAAATTTGATTTAGTTTTTATTGGGTTTAATTCTTTAGCCCACTTATTAACAAATGAAGATGTAGTATCCTGTTTTAATTGCATAAAGAATCATATGCATGAAAATTCTATTTTTGGTATAGATATATTTATGCCATCTCATGAATTAATATCAAATATAAAAGAAAATAAAACAGATTTGATGGAGTTTATAGATTCAAATACTCAAAAAAAATTAAATATTTTGGAATCAAATACTTATAATGCAGATACAGAAGTCAATCACATATCCTGGGAATTTATTAATCCTTGTAATGAAAGAGAATTTATATATAGTTTTGACATGAGAATGTTTTTTCCTGACACATTGAATAGGCTATTAACTGAATCAAAATTTTATATTAACAAGTTTTATGGTAATTATGAATTTGAGCTTTTTAATCAACAAAGTGAAAAACAAATTTATCTCTGCAGTAAATAATTAATTTTATTTTCGATATATTATTTGTAACATACAATTATGAATATCACAGAAAATTTATCTGATATAAGTTTAAATTATTTTGCTTTATTAAGAAAGCTATCTTCAAAATTTGACTTAACCCTATCACAAGCCTTATTATTATTATATGTTCCATTTGATGGAATATCAGTCTCAAATTTATCTGACAAATTAGGAATTGATATTAGTACCATGACAAGAAATATTCAACGAATTGAAAAGCAGGGTCTGATTAAACGTAGTAAAGACCTAAATGATAAAAGATCGATTAAGCTGAATTTATCAACAAGAGGTATAAAATTAGTAAAAAATCTCAACCATGATATTCATCTAAATTTAGAACCAATTTTACAAAGATATGATTTTGATAAAATAGAACAGATTCAATCATCTTTAGAATCATTAGGGTGGGACTTATATTTACACAGAAAAGATTTATAATCACAAAATGAATTTTTCAAATACAGTATTAACATGGTATAATAATAATAAAGAAGATTTTCCTTGGAGAATGACTAAAGATCCATATAAAATTTGGGTTTCTGAAATTATGTTACAACAAACTCAAGTTCAAACTGTAATTCCTTATTATAAAAAGTGGATTATTAAATTTCCGACAATTTTTGATGTAGCTAACGCTTCAGATGATATTTTATTTAAATACTGGGAAGGATTAGGGTATTATAATAGAGTTAATAATTTTAGAATAGCATGCAACCAAATTATCAAAGATCATAATGGTAAAATACCTAAAACTGTAGATCAGTTAATAACTTTAAAAGGAATCGGTGAGTATACTTCATCAGCAATTTCATCAATAGCATTCAATCAAGTTAATTATGTTATAGATGGGAATGTTAAGAGAGTTATGGCCAGAGTTTTAAGATTGAAAAATTTTTCAAAAGAATCTTTAAACAAAATGAAAGATTTTTTGTCTGCAAATATTCATAAAGGATCTCCTGGAAATTTTAACCAAGGAATAATGGATTTAGGAAGAGATGTTTGCAAACCCAAAAATCCCTTGTGTTCAATTTGTCCTGTTGCATCTTTTTGTATGGCATATATTAAAAATCAAATAGAAAAATATCCAGCAGCTAAAAAGCAAACTAAGCGATTACCACATTATACAATTGGTGTTGGTATTATATGGAATAAAGATAAAATTTTAATTACTAAAAGAAAAAAGAATGCACTTTTAGGAGGATTATGGGAATTTCCAGGTGGAAAAATTTTAAAAAATGAATCAATTAAGAAGTGTATTAAAAGAGAAGTTTTTGAAGAATTGTCAATAGATGTAGATGTTTTAAAATTTATTACAAAAGTAAAACATAGCTATTCACACTTTAAAATTACATTACATGCACATCATTGCTTGTATAACACAGGTAAAATTATATGTAAAGCATCTGATAACTATAAATGGATTAGTCCTAATCAATTTGACCAATTTGCTTTTCCCAAAGCAAATCATCACATTTTTCCACACATTCTAAATCAAGAGGTTATATGATTATAAGATTGGTTAGTATTTTTTTATATTTATTAGGTGGTATTTATTTTTTTATTTTTGGTTTATATGTTATATTATTTTCATTTTTAATAGGACATAAATATTTATATCCTACTTTACCATTTTTAACAAGAATTCAATTAATATTTTTGGGTGCATGGATTAGATTAAAAAATAAAATTCCAAATGATCAGACTTATATTATCATGATGAATCATACATCATTTGCAGATGTATTTTTTAGTGTGCAGCCATTGAAAGGAAAGTATACTGCATTATTAGCGTCATTTAATTTTAGTATTCCTATATGGGGTAGTATGATAAGAGCATTTAAAGCAATTCCAGTATATAGAAAAGAAAAAACAAAAGCTATAAGTGCCATTAATCATGCAGAAAGTGTTATAAAAGATTTAGGTTATCATATAGTTATATTTCCTGAAGGAACCAGAACTACGGATGGAAAATTACAGCAATTTAAGAAGGGTGGATTTCATATGGCTCTGAATACAGGAGCGCCAATACTACCTGTAATAGTAAAAGGTGGGTTTAAATTTAAACCTAAAACAAGATGGTTTATAAAACCTTCAATTATTGACATTGAAGTTTGTAAGCCAATTGATACAAAAAAATATTCAATTAACACATTAGAGCAATTAATAGAAGACACTCATTTAGTATTTTCTGATGCACTAAAAAATTAATAATTAATTTTTATGATTAATACCCATTTTATTATTTCAAGTCTATTAATTTTATTATTAGTTATTTTTAATTTTCAATTCACGAATACAATAAGATTAAATAAGATTTTAAAGTTATTGCTTATAATTAATTTTTTAACCTTTAATATTTATTTAATTTATGAACGTTTGTTTGATTTTAATATTCATCTACCACTACATTTGTGTTATTTGACTGAATGGGGAATTTTTTTAAGTATATTATTTAAAAATAAATATTTTTACCCACTGTTAGCTTTAAATGCTTTAGGAGGTGGAATTACTGGGTTTACTAATTCAAATCTAACTAATGATTCATTAATAATTGAACATGTGCATTTATACTTATCTCATTTTAATCTTTTATTATTTTCAATGATTGTATATAAAGATAACTTAATAATTACAAAGACTGATTTAATTAAAAGTATATTTTTAAATGCAATGATATTTTTTTCTATTTTTTACTTTAATCATATTAATAAATCTAATTATTGGTTTACACATTATAGACCAGAAGGACAAAATTTAACTCAAATACTACCTGATTGGCCCTACTATTTATTATGTTTGATTGTAATTGGCTTAACTTCTTTTTTAATTACATATAAATTATTTCAACAACCCATTAAAGGAAGGTAGGCTATTTTATATATATATTATTTTAAATAATAATTTTTATACTTAATCATTCCATATAAAGTTAAACCAAAAAAGATTTCAAAAATAATAAACACTAGTAAATTAAAAGCAGCACCATCAGTAAATCCATAACTATGTAATCCAACACTTAGTAAATTCACACCAAACCATGCAAGGGCAACAGTAATATTTGCTAAAACTAACCCTAGAGCATACCCTTCACCTTTTACCATTCCAGAAATTTTTAGATGAATCATCATTAATAACCACATTACAATTAATAATGCACCATTTTCTTTTGGGTCCCAACCCCAAAATCTACCCCAAGATTGATCGCCCCATATACCACCTAAGATAGTACCAAACATTGTAAAAAATAGTGCTATAAACGTCATAGCTAACATATTTTTATAGATAGTTTTTAATTGTGATTTATTATTTGGATTAAACACAGCTAAGATCAAATATAGATGCCCAATCAAACTACATATAACTGTAGCTCCATATCCAGAAGTAATGGTAGTTACATGTGTTGCTAACCAAAAATTTGAATTAAGAACTGCGACTAATACCCCTAAAGTATCTCCATCTGCTGCATATCTAAATGAAATATAATGTAAAATAATACCACCAATTGTACCTACGAATAAACTTAAATGATCTTTTTTAATAATTTCTAAAATGATGCTAAATAATACAGTAATTAATCCAACGAAAATAATAGATTCATATAATGTTGAAACAGGAGGTCTTGCCATTATAGTCATTCTAATTACTATACCTGCAAGATGATACAAAAATCCTATTATAATTAATATTACAGGTAATAGGTTTAAATTGATAGAATTAAATCTAAAGATAGATATTATTAATAAGCTTGTGAGAGTTAAAATATAAAAAATTAAACTCCATAAAAATAAATTAGATTGATTATAATTCACTTCTCTAATTAAAATATTAGAATTAATATCAGTTACAGCTTCAATAGTTAATCTATATTCGTATAAGTTTTTATTATTTATATCTTTATTAGATTGTGAATGATTTAATAGATTTTCTAAGATAGATATAATTAACATATTTTCTTCAGATATTGCATTACCAATCTTAATTTGATCAACAATATTCCATGGTGATTGCCATTCAACATCATCTGGAATTAATTTTAAGATATCTGAACTTCTAAGTTTAGATGAGTGGTTTCGCATAAAAAGTTCATTTTCATAAACTGAAATAATATCCATTATTTCTCTCAATTCAATTAAGATTTCATTAGAAGTGTCTTCTGTATCTATTACATTTATTAATTTTTGTAAATTATGGTGTATCTTGATTTGATTATTTAAATAGTAGAAATAGCTAATACCTTGAGATTCTGAAATTTCAAATGCTTTGGCTAAAAGAGGATTGGATATAACTGTCATTGGTATAATACATGATGCACTATTAAATAATTTGATAAATAGATTTCTTTTTATATCAAGATCTAATATCTGTTTTTCTACTAATGAGAGATATTTTTTATCTGTTTGTTTAATATTTTGAATTAATTCTTTATTGTTATCTTGATTAAGACCATTATTAATTTGATTAAAACTATATGTAAGTTTTTTAGTGATATCTAAGTTTAAAGATTTTACAACATCTGGATTTTCAATTTTAAATATAATTTGATTTAAACTAGAAGGCTCTTGTTTTAATATAGAAAATAGCCAATCAATTGCAGAAATATTATGCTTTGTATTATCTTTTTCATAAATAGTAAGTTTACTTTTTCCGTATATTTTTAATAATTGATTGCGCGCAAATGAATCTATAGGCTTAATACGCCCCTCTTCTTGAATTGGAATATGTAAAAAACTAAATTGTTCGGCACAAATAGGAGATAAAATTAATAATAATATAATTAAATATTTTTTAATCATTTTTTTAGTAAACCTGGCATACGAATTATCATTTGTAGTAATACACCAATACACATAATAATACTTGATATATATGGAAATAATCTTCCATAATTTTGAACTACAGCAAGCACAGTAGCTTCTCTTCCATCTTGTAGTTCAGCATATGAAGCTTGATATAAGGTATAACCTCTGTGTCGTAAAGGTGCATTCATTTCGATCAATGTTCTTCTCGAATTTTCATTATCTACTAAAAATACATCTGAACTAAAACTTTTGGCAATCTTAGTACCCGGATGCATCACTTTTTTAAAATCAGTTAATTTTATTTTAAAAGGTAGGTAGGTTCTTTCAGGTCTAATTAATATTGCATAATCCATACCATTAATAGTAATTATTTCTGGCATTTTTTGTTCCAACTGATAAATGTAAACCCCATTAATCATATTGTTATTAGATATAATTTTATATGTGACTCCTGAAATATTTTCATTCATTTCTTTTTCAGGTAATTTCTCTTTTAACTCAAACTTAATTGCATCACCTCTTAGTGGTGTTAAACTATTATTAGTTCTTGATTCAATTTTTGAGTTTAAAAAATAATTTATAATTTCAATTTTAAAAGGAAGACTTTTATATTCAAGAATATTATTATTTTTTAATAAATTTTCTTTAAAGTTAATTACTTCAATACTATCAACATATTCGTCTAAATTTAAAATTGTAAATTCTTTATAGTAAAAACTATGCATATAATCAGATTGGTCCTTTTCAATAATAATCATATTACCTTCTTTACTGAAAAAACTAGTTATACCAGAACCAATTAATAAAATTAATGCACCAATATGAACTATCAAAACGCCTAACTTTTTTTTATTCCATATATTTGGTTTAAGAAAAAAAGAAAAAAGATTTAAAGATAATACAAGCATTGTTAATAATCCACCTGGTAAAGGTATTCCATAGAACCAGATAACAGTACTAGAAAAATATTTATTTTGCGCTGCAAATAATCCTATATCTTTTTGTTCAATAGTTCCAATAAAAACTAATACCATTAACCAAATGTTAGTAAAAACAAAAACTTTAGGATTCGATATAATTCTAATCAATTTTCTATTCATTATTTTGACCAATGTATTGATTTACAAAACAGTTCAAACTCATATTTTAATTCTTGCATTAAATTATAATTACCGCCCATTTTTATAAATATAGTTTCTGAAATAATACTTTCATTATTTAAATAAGGTATTAATGCAACAATAATAGATTGATTAGTAATATTATTTTCTAGATCAAAAATATAGTATTCTCCTAACATACTAGATTCTATTTTAGCCATATTCATAATAGTATTAATATTTTGTGGATCTAAATTTATTTGTCTTCTCCAGCGATTCACATTTTGTTCTATTCCGCCAGCATCACCAGGAAAGCTTGTAATTGACAAATCTATTATTTCTCCACTTTTAGCTAAAATATCAAAACTTGCTAATCTAAAATTTGTTGGAGGCTTTTCCGACCAATTAGTTGGTGTATTCCAGTTTAAAGTTCTGCTTACTAGATTAGTGTTTTCAGTAGAAGAAACTGTAGATTTATTTTTTTTTAGTTTATATACAGTAATATTTGATTCAGATTTACAACTGAATAGAAATAATAATGATATTATATATAAAAAAAGTCTATGATAGGATTTCACTGCTATATAATTTATTCAAAATATTCCCAACGCACATCACGTAGAAAATATTTTATTTCCTTTTTATCCAATGATTCAATAACAACATAAAACTCTGCAAAATCTCCCGGATTGACTGATGCATCTGAAATAATACCTGAATTGAAAATTTGTTTTGAGCCTGATATAAATGCAGAATCAATGGCAATTAAATTTGAATTTTCATCATGTAAGGTATACACAACTCTTACAAAGTCAGCTCTTTTTAAGCCATTATTTTTAATTGAGCCTCTATAAGCTCTTTGGTTTTGATACACTTCTTCAATTGCGTCTCCAATAAACTCTAAATTTGCAAGAGGAGGTAGTATATCTAAAGTATTTAATACTTCATCTTTATTTATCTGTAATTGCCCTATTTGTGTTTCTACAATTAACTGATCTGCATTTTCATATATAATAACACCTTGAATTATTGTCCCATTCGAAAGTTGAATTTCATGTTTTATTCCAGGACTTCTTAATAATTTTAGAACTTCAGTATTAAAATTAGGAGTTGTATTTTGAGATTGATATTGTATTACTTGTTCTTTTAATAGTGCAATTTCAGACTCAATTTCTTCTAATTTTGGATCAACAGTATAAAATGGTTTTGTATCTTCATTAAAAAGTGTGCTAGTTTTTATTTCAGTCTTAACAATTTTGTTAGCATTATTAGATTTCTTTTTAGAGCTTGAACATGCTGTCATATTCATCACTAACACAAAAATCATTAATATCTTAAATTTAAACTTCATTCTTCTAGCTCTTTTTGATTATTCATAGCATTAAAAGATGCCTGTCTTAATTCTCCTTCGTAATCTGACATTACATCCATTGATAAAATTAAATTAACTATATGATCATAAAAAATATAGTTTTTAGGTTCATCTAGTAAGATAATAATTTTATCAATCACTGAAGGGTCGCCAAAATTAGCTAATGATTTAATTGCTTTAATTCTTATGTGATATGGCAAATGTTCAGTTAAAGCTACTTCAATAATCACGGGTTTTAATTGAACATTATTTTGTTCACTCATTATATCCATTAATCTAATCAGCATGCTATAATATTGTTGTTTTCCTATTTGATACGATTCTAGTAATGCTAATATCATTTGTTGATTATCTAAATCGCCCATCACTTCTAAAGCAAAATCATTCATGCTTTGTCTTGTGCTTGGATCACCTAATAATTCAATGAAATAATCAACTAATTCTATTGCTTCTTTTTTTGCTAAGATATCAACAGCCAATTTTCTTGTAATTAAATTATGTTCTTTATTTTGAGCAATTTCCATTAGTACCGGAATTGCTCTATCATCACCCATATTACCTAGAGCTATAGCAAGAAGTTGACTATTTTTTTGATGATTAATTCTACTGATTTCATATAATTCAAGTAACGTAATTATATGGTCATCAGAACCATTTTCCCCAATGGCTGTAACTATTACTTCTCTTAAATCCATAATCTTAGCTTCACTTTTTTTAAGAGCAGAAGTTAATGCATTAATTGATTCTGTATCACCGTATTTTGCAAGTAGTGCAATTGATTTAATCATCATATCTAAATCAATTAATTCTGCGTTACGTATTGATTTTTGTATAGCCTCTATTACTAAAGGGTCTTTACTTTCGGCTAGAGCTTCTAATGAAGCCATTCTAACATCATAATTCAAATTATTATTATTATAAGCATTTATTAATAATGTAATTGGCGCTCTTTTACCATCAAGTAATAAATCTCTTTGCGTATTAACATCTTCCATGGTTTCTATTTGTCGATCATTGAAAGAAATACGTTCTACTTTACCATCACGCATAACACACGAGCTGATAAATAAACAAATTAAAGCTAATATATATATAGTATTTTTCATATTTTTTCATTCATATTAGGTATATAAAGGTAAGGAATATACCTTAAATCCTCCAAATATAGTTATATGAATTATTTTACCATCTTTTTTGACTCCAACTTTTACTTTCATCTAATATTGTAACTGTAAATTGATTTATCCAATCCCCTAAATGTATAAACTTTTTATCATCATCAACAACAATTCCTGTTTGATGATAATGTCCCATTAATAATACATCAAGATTATCACTGTTCATTTTTTTAAAAGCAAAATTTTGTAATTCCTCTTTTTGCTGCTTATTAATCCCCATATAATTTTTATCAAATTTCTTTTTTGTGTCAGTTATCTTTCTTGCAATCATAGTCATAATTGATATAGGTATCAATCTTACTATTAGAATAAACACTTTACTTCTAATAATTTTTTTCATAAATCTATACATTTTATCATTTTTTAACAAACCATCTCCATGTGTAATGAATATAGACATATCATCTATTTTTAAACTTAAATCGCCTTTATGAATTATACATTTATATTTTTTATTTAAAATACCAAAATCCCAATAGTCATGATTTCCCAAAACATAGTGAATGACAATATTTTGTTTACTTAATTTTTTGAGAGCCTCTAAAAGATCATTGTAATATTTTGGTACACCTACAAATGATTGTAACCAAAAATCAAAAAAATCTCCTCCAATAATTAATGTTCCTCCTGTTTTACTAATATTTTCAAATAAATTAAATAATTTTTCTCGTCTTTTCTTTTCAGCAGAATTTGTTTCTAACATAAAATGATTATCTGAAATAAAATAAACGGGTAATTGCATTTTTATTTGCACCTCTTTATAAATAAGTTATTTATTAATAATATTGTTACTAATTTTGGAAACCTTTAGTATTTACTATATTATAATAAGTATACCATGAAATTTACAAAATATATCATTTTAATTTTTATAATTCCTATCTATAGTCAATTTGGCAAGAATGTTGTGCAATATAAAAGTTTTGATTGGAACTATATTCAATCCAAATATTTTGATATATATTTCTATGATTCTGATTCTTCAATTCAAAAGAATGATCAAATTTCAATAAATAGCAATGCAGAATTTGTTGCTAGCGAATCACTCATAGCCTATGATGTTATATCAAACGCAATTGGCTGGAAATTAAAAAATCGAGTTCCTATTATTGTCTATAATTCACATAATGATTTTCAACAAACAAATATAATTGATATGTATATGCCTGAAGGAGTTGGGGGGGTTACTGAACTATATAAAAATAGAGTTGTAATTCCTTATGATGGAAATTATAAACAATTTCGAAATGTTATTCATCATGAATTAGTTCATGCTTTTATAAATGATTACATTTATAAGGGAAGTGTTAAAAATATGCAAAATGACGATGTTGTTTTAATACCCCTTTGGATGAATGAAGGTTTAGCAGAATTTTTAGCCGCTCCATGGGATTCTGAATCTGATATGTGGATTAGAGATTTAGTAATTAATAGTGATAAACTACCTTCATTAAATGAGTTAAATGGATTTCTTGCATATAGAGGAGGTCAATCTATATGGAAATTTATTGTGGAAAAATTAGATACAGCCTATAATGCTAAACAAACAGAAGCACCAACTATAATTGCCTCTATATTTTCAGCTATTGCTTCTTCTTCAGATTTAAATTCTGCTCTTAAAAAATCATTAAATATTAGTTTAGAAGATTTAGAATCTGATTGGCATAAATACTTAAAAGAGGAATATTGGCCTGATATTAATAATAGAAAACAAGTTGAAGAAATTTCAAATACAATCCTTAATTATGATAAAATTAATAGTTCATATGATATTGCACCTTCGATATCACCTAATGGAGAAAAGTTAGCCTATTATTCAAATCAAGATGGTTTAATGAGTATTTGTATTGTTCCAAGTGATTGTAAAGATTGTGCTAAAACAGCTATTAATAAAATTTTAAATAGTGGAACTAGTATAGATTTTGAAGAATTACATATTTTGAAGCCTGGTATTTCTTGGTCTAATAATAATAAAAAGATTATTATTGCATCTTCATCAAGAGGAGAAGATGTATTATATATAGTAAATATTAATTCTAAGAAAAAAACTAAAATACAATTTGATAAAAATCATTTAAGTTCAATTTCTCAACCAATTTGGAATCCGATTAATAATAATATAATTGCTTTTGTTGGTACTAATGACAAGCAAAGTGATATTTATTTGTATGATTTACAAAACGAAGTTCTTACTCAATTGACAAATGATATATTTAGTGTCAAAGAAATAAATTGGTCAAATAATGGTGAAAAGATTTTATTTAGTTCTGATAGAGGTGAATATGGAAATACATTTTGGTCAAATCAATATGATTTATATTCTTTAGATTTAACTTCAAAAAATATTTCCCAATTGACAAATAGTCCATTTAACGAACATTACCCTATATCAATAGAATCAGATAGTTTAATTTTATATATTTCTGATCAAAATGGTATTAATAATATTTTTCATAAGGATTGTGTTACTAATCAACATCATATGGTTACGAATGTATATACTGGAATAACTCATATTAGCGCTAATGATACTACTTTATTTTTTTCAAGTTTAAATGATAGACGTTTTCAAATTTCAAAATTAGAAAATTCTTATTATAACTCTAAAGATACATTGTCTATCAATAAGGACATTGCAAATTGGAAATTAAACCAGGCAACGTATGATTATACAAAATTGAATTATGAATTAAATCAACGAACAAATAGTTATAGAAATTATATATTTGATCAAAACATAATTAAAAGAAAAGAATCATCCAATAATATTGATTTTAAATCAACTTCTTTTAAAGATAGCTTAGATAATTATATTGTTAAAAAATACAAAACTAAATTTAGTTTAGATGTAGGTCAACTTTCAGTTGGGGTTGGTATAAATAATGCTAACAACAACTATAGTCAAAATGGTTTAGGTGTATTTCAGTTTAGTGATATCTTAGGTGACCATAAAATTTATTTGGCTACTGAATTAAATGTAAATTTTAAAAGATCTGATTACGCGTTAGTATATAGATATTTACCAAATTTGATAGACTGGACATTTTTATTTTCACATGATGGTTATGCAATTGCAACTAGCGCTCCAGAGTACAATGATGACAATATTATAACTCAAGAGCAGAGATTATATCAAAATATAGCTGTTGGTATTAATGCAAATAAACCCTTATCAAGATTTAATAGATTTGAATTTAATGTTAACCATTATTTAATGTTAGTACACAATGAAATTATTAATCCTGATACATATGGAGGTATAGAAAGTAGTAATCATATTTTTACTGGTAACCTAACTACATTAAGTAGTAAATATGTTTGGGACAATACTAGGTGGTTTTATACTTATCCAATTGATGGAACGCGACTATATTTAAATTATAAAACAGCTCCAACTTCTAGCTATGATATAAATTTAGTAAGTTTTGATGGTAGATATTATAAACCATTATTTAATGGGGTTAGTTTATTATTAAGAAACTTTCTAGGTCACACATGGGGTAAAGATAGACAAGTTATGTACCTAGGAGCAGAACCTTCTTTTTACTCATCTAATCCAAATATTTCATATTTTTATGAAAATGAATTTTCCAATGATAATGATAATTTATTAACTTTTTTTAATTTTACTGAGAATGTTACTCCAATTAGAGGAGTTCCATTTATGTACAAGTATGGCGATAATATCGCGCTTTATAATTTTGAACTTAGAGCTCCATTTTTATTATATTATTTTCCTGCTATAAGTTGGTTTGGTCAAATAAATGGAATAATTTTTGCAGATATAGGCGTTGCATGGTCAAACAATGAGTCTTTACCAGATATTACAAAAAAAGAAAATTGGATAAATCGTAATCCTGAAAATAATCAGCATCATGGATGGGTTATGTCATACGGTTGGGGGCCAAGATTTATATTTTTGGGCATGCCTTTTAAGTTAAACTATGCATGGCAATATAATCCTATAACAAAGAAAAAATCCGATAGACGTTATGAGATTACTATTGGAATTGATTTATAATTTGCAAATTTAAACAAAATATACTTATATTAAAACGTGCAAATCGTGCGCATGGAGGCTATTATGATTAAAATACTATACACATTATTAATTTCATTGGTTATTCCGAGTAGTAACTTTTCAATTGACGATACTAAATCATCAATTAAATGGAAAGGGACAAAATCTACAGGTTCTTTCCATGATGGACTTATATCTGTTAATACTAGTTTGCTTAAAATAGATAATAATAAGTTAATTGGAGGCGAGATTATAATTGATATGAACTCAATTATTTGTACAGACATTAAAGATGAAGGTTCTAACAAGTATCTTGTAAAACATTTAAAAAATGAAGATTTTTTTAATACACCAACGTATCCTGAAGCTAAGTTACAAATCAATAGTGTCAACTTGATAGAGAATAATAACTACAAAATTGAGGCTGATTTAGAGATAAAGAATCAGATACACCCTATTATATTTACCGCTAATATTGTAATTAATGAAGGTGTTGGATTGGCATCTGGATATATAGAAATTGACAGATCTAAATATGGTATTAAATATAAATCTAAATCTTGGTTTCCAGATATTGGAGATAGATTTATAAATGATACTTTTGAATTATATTTTAATTTATTATCAACTGAAATAAATTAATTAAAGCAAAGGGAAAACTATGAAAGTAGCAGTTTTTGGCAGCACAGGTTTTGTAGGAAAATATATTTTAAAATCTTTATTAAATCATAAGCATGAGGTTCATACGTTAGTACGAAATGGAAGTGAAAATAAATTAAAAGATATAGATAATATTAATATATCTACCGGAGATGTAACAAATAATACATCTTTAGATCAAACCATGATGAATTGTTCAACAGTAATTTATAATATAGGTATCATTAGGCAATTTCCATCAAAAGGAATTACTTACGAAAAATTACATTATCAATATGCAAAAAAAATAATTGATAGAGCGGTTTACTATAAAATTAAACATTTTATTTTGATGAGTGCTAATGGTGTCAAATTGGATGGAACAGGATATCAAAGCACAAAGTTTAAAGCTGAAGAATATTTAAAAAAGTCAGGTTTAAATTATACAATCTTTCGTCCATCATTAATTTTTGGCAAACCGACTAATGACCAAGAATTTTGTTCTCAATTAAGGGATACAATGTTAAAACTACCCATTCCAGCACCTTTATTTTTTCCAGGAATGAATATTTTTGAAGCAGGAAAATTTAAAATGTCTCCGATTCATGTTGAAAACGTAGCTGATTTTTTTGTCAAATGCATTCAAAATGAAAAACATTTTAATATGACTTATAATTTAGGAGGTAGCCAATCATATAATTGGAAAAAAATAATTCATATTATAAGTAGCGCTTTAAACAAAAGAAAGTTAATGATTCCAGCGCCAGTATTACCTATTAAAATAGTAGCCTTCTTTTTAGATAGATTTAAGTTGTTTCCAATTACTAGAGATCAACTAACAATGTTACTTGAAGGCAATAGTTGTGATATAGGCAATCTATTTCTAGATTTCAATATTACACCAATAGAATTTAATAAAAAAAATCTATCATATTTACGTAACAAATGATGAAGTATATTAAAATATATGATATTATTGGTTTTAAAATTTGTTGGGTACTTTGTGCATTCTGCTCAGTATGGGGTCAACCTTACTTAGGTCCATTGGCAACATTAGTATTTATTTTAGTGCATTTATTTTTAGTTAAATTTAAAAGTAAAGACATCAAAGTAATTTTAATTGCAATTACATGTGGTTTAGTAATAGATAGTTTATTTTCAGTCTTTAATTTAATTGATTATAAAGGTGGATTGTTGGCATCTTATAATTTATCACCACTTTGGATTTTATCTATGTGGGCAGGCTTTGCTATTACGCTACTTTACGCATTAGATAATCTAAAAGAAAAATATATAATATCTTCTCTTTTGGGTTTTATTGGAGGCCCGCTATCATACAGCGCAGGTTTAAGTATTGGGTCACTAGAGATTCAAACTAATTTTGCTTATGTGTTACTTGCGATTTCATGGGGTATGGTTGTACCATTATTATTTAAGTATATTAACTCTTTTGATTAGATGTTATCCAAATGGCTGCCCTAGTTTTATTCAAAAATAATTTAAGATATAATGACAATCCAGTATTGTTTAATGCAGCTGCCAATCATGATATTTTACCCGTCTATATTAAGGATGATATAAATACTCATAAACCAATTGGGTCTAGCTCTAAATATTGGTTATTTCATTCTTTATCTAGTTTAAATAAAAAATTAAATAATAAGTTACAATTTTATGCTGGGGATACATTTTCTATAATTAAACAACTGGCAATTACACATTCAATCACAACAATCTATTGTGAAGAACCATTTTTAGATAATGATGTAATGTTTTTTAATGAAATTAAAAAATCATTAGAATTCATTAATATTAAATTAAAATTTTATAATTGTACTTTATTATGGAAGCCTTATGAGATTTTAAAAAACGATAAAACACCTTACAAAGTTTTTACACCGTATTACAAACGTGGATGTTTAAGTGCTCCTATGCCAACCAAACCAGAAGGCAAACCTTCTAATATCAATTTCATTGATATTAAAAACAACACATCTATAAATGATTTGAATTTATTAGATGAATATAAATGGTATGATAAATTTGATAAAATTTGGAAAATTTCAGAGGACGATGGCTTAAATATATTTAATAAATTTCTAAAAAATAAAATCAATGATTATAAAGAAGAACGAGATTTTCCTGCATTAGAAAAAAACTCTAAATTATCACCTTATATTAGATTTGGTTTAATTTCTGTTAATAGGATTTGGCACGAGTTAAATAAATTAACGAGTAATAAAGGTATAGATCATTACAAATCAGAAATAGGTTGGAGAGAGTTTTCTTACTATTTATTATATCATTTTCCGCATATGGAGAAAAATAATCTTCAAACTAAATTTGATAAATTTAATTGGGAAAATTCCAATGCTAAATTTGTTGCATGGACAAAAGGAGAAACAGGATACCCAATAGTTGATGCTGGAATGAGAGAATTATGGCAAACTGGCTTTATTCATAATAGGACTCGTATGGTAGTTGCCTCTTTTTTAGTTAAAAATTTATTAATTGATTGGAGGCTCGGAGAAAAGTGGTTTTGGGATTGTTTGCTTGATGCTGATTATGCGTCAAATATTGCAGGATGGCAATGGGTTTCAGGTACAGGTGCAGATGCTGCCCCATATTTTAGAATCTTTAATCCTATTCTTCAAGGGAATAAGTTTGATCCGGATGGTACATATATAAAATATTATGTACCTGAATTAAAAAATGTCCCAAACAAAATTTTAAATGAGCCTTGGAATTACATTGGTCAATTAACATATGCTAAACCTATAGTTGATTATAAGTTTTCTAGACAAAGAGCACTCTCGAAATATGAGGAAATAAAATAATGATCAAACTTATTTTAATAATTTCTACTTTATTGTTGAGTGGATGCTCTAACTTATATTTAGGTTCAAAAGATTATACCGATTTTGATCCTCAACTACAAGCAAATCAACTAGGTAATACTATTTTACCATATGAAGATGGCTTAAGAACAAATAGTAAAAATAAAGAATATGAATGGTGGTATTTTGATGCCAAATTAGATGATGGAAGCATAGCTGTAGTTTATTTTTGGAAAATAAAAGCAATAAAAGATTTTTATTATATTGGTGTTAATTACAATAAACCTGATGGAACAGAATATAAAAAAATTAAATTTTTTAAAAAGAATGACACCTTTTTTGAAAAAGATAGTTGTAATGTTCAATATAACAACAATCATTTTATAGGTAACTTAGAAAAATATAAAATAAAAATTAATCCAGATGATTTTGATGGTTTTGGATTAGATATAGAATTAAATGCTACAATAAAACCTTATAGACCTCAGGATGGAATTATAAACGCAGGTAAAGATTATTTTGCATGGTTAGCAGCCGTACCAAATGGATTAGTCAATGGTAAATTAACATATAATAATGAAGAAATAAATATTTCAGGTTCAGGTTACCATGATCACAATTGGGGTAATATTGAACTACAAAAATTATTTGATGATTGGTTATGGTTTAGAGGTACAGTAGGTGAATATACTATAATAGGTTATGAGCTTAATACTACATCTGCAAGAGGAGGATACTCAATACCAGGTATATTTATTGCAGATAGTACTGGAATTATTTATGAGAATTATGGTCAAAATGGTATTTTTACATCTAAAGAAAATCTTATAACAGGATTATATAAGAAAAATAATGAAGCATTATTTTCAAAATTAAAAATTTTAACAAATGATAATTTTTATTTAGAAATAGAAGGTGTTGAAGTTATTGAAAATTTATATTTATTTGATGTACATAAAACACCGTTTATACCTTTTTTATTTAGCCTCTCAAACATAGACCCTTACTACACTAGATTTAAAAGTAAAGTTACATTGAAATTACCAAATAAAAATCCCATGATCGGTGAAGGAGTTTTAGAAATTATGGATTTAAAATGATTACTCACTTCCCTTTTGAAGAGCTAGGGAACCATAATTATGGCTGGTTAAACGCTCGATACCATTTTAATTTTGCTAACTATTATAATCCTAATTTATTACCAAAAAAACCTCTACTAGTATGGAATGATGATTTAATTCAACCTAATTCTGGATTTCCTATGCATTCTCATCACAATATGGAAATCATTACTTACATAAGAAAAGGTAAAATTTCGCATAAAGATAATTTAGGTAATAATGGAGAAATTAAAGAAGGTCAGGTTCAGGTAATGTCTGCAGGTTCAGGAATTACACATTCTGAATATAATTTATCTTCCGAGGAAACTTTATTATTTCAAATCTGGATTGAACCTAATAAGAATAATATTAAACCAACATGGAAAAATATTAATTTAGCAAATAATAATAAAGCTATTGAAATTTTAGCATCTGGAGAATTAAAATATGAACAATCAGATACTTTAAAAATACAACAAGATGCTTCAGTAATTAGAATTGTCGGTGAGAAAGATATAATAAAATATAAATTACACAAAAACAGGCATTATTATGGTGTTGTTTCAGAAGGGTTAGTTAATATTAATAATATTAATAAAATTAATAGTAGAGATGGGTTTTATATTCAGTCTGAAGATCAAATTGATTTTAATTTTCTTAAATCTTCTGAAATTATTTTAGTTGATATGCCAAAAATAATTTAGTAGTTATCGATCAATTTTTATTTGATCAAGATTTTCAATAAAATTAGCGTTATGATCTGTGATTTTTTCATCTTTTATTTCCATAGCTCTAGTAGCAAGTGATGAAATAAATTCTCTATCATGACTTGAAAAAATTATTGTTCCTTCATATGTAGCTAACGCTGAATTTAAAGCTTCTATTGATTCCATATCTAAATGATTTGTAGGTTCGTCCATAATTATTATATTAGGTTCTTGAAGAATTATTTTTCCAAACATCATTCTTCGCTTTTCACCTCCAGATAAAACATTGGTTGTTTTATTAATATCATCTTTTGTAAACAGTAAACGTCCAAGGATACTTCTTACTTTTTGGTCATCCTCATCTTTTGTAACCCATTGCCCCATCCATTTCATTAATGTCATCTTATTTTCAAAATGAAAATCTATATTTTGTTCAAAATAAGCTATATTGGCATTTGATGACCATTTTATACTACCATTATCTTTAAAATTATCATTTATTAAGCACTGTAACAGTGTAGTTTTTCCTACACCATTTGCCCCTAAAATAGCTATACGATCTCCAACATCAATTATAAAATTAACTTTATTTAGAACGTTAAGAGAATCATAACTTTTAGTTAAATTTTTAACCTCCAAAACATTACCATGGATTTTCTTAGTTTGATTAAATTTTATAAAAGGGTAAACTCTACTTGATTTTGCAATATCATCTAATTTTATTTTATTAATTTGATTAGCTCTTGAGGTTGCTTGTTTTGCTTTAGATGCATTTGCTGAAAATCTTTTAACAAAGGCTTTTAATTCATTTATTTTAACTTCTTTTTTTCTATTTTCATTTAATAAATATTCTCTAGCTTGAGTGGCTGCAATCATAAAATCATCATAATTTCCTGTGTATAATCGTATTTCTCCATAGTCAAGATCAGCTATATGAGTACATGTTTTATTTAGAAATTGTCGATCATGAGAAATCATTATAATTGTACTATTACTCTTAATTAGAATATTTTCAAGCCAATTTATTGTTTCTAAGTCTAAATTATTAGTTGGTTCATCAAGTAATAATATATCAGGATTACCAAATAAAGCTTGTGCCAGAAGTACTCTTAATTTCATACCAGGCGCTAAAGTATTCATATTTTTTTCATGTGCATTTAAAGGTATACCAAGCCCTACTAATAGCTTACTAGCATCTGTTTCTGCAGTGTAACCATCTAAATCAGAAAATTCTACTTCTAAATCTGCAACTTTCAAGCTTTCTTCAACACTCATATTATCAAGATTATAAATTCTATCTCTTTCTAATTTTATTGTCCAAAGTTTTTGATGTCCCATAATAACACAATCTACTATACGAGTATCTTCATACATAAAATGGTCTTGTTTCAGTGTTGCTATTCTATATTTTTTATCAATAGATACATTACCATTTGTAGATTCTAATTCACCGGATAATATTTTCATAAAAGTAGATTTTCCAGAACCATTAGCACCAATTAGGCCATATTTATTTCGTTGAGAAAAATTAATATTAATATTTTCAAATAAGGGCTTAGAGCCAAATTGTTTTGATATATTATTTGTTGAAATCATTTATTAAGAATTATAAAGTTCTATTTTTTTGTCCAGTAAGTATAGAGTGCATTATTTGAAAGTTCAGTAGTATTTTTTTTGATAAATTTTTCTTTTATAGTATTACTGTCAATTGGAAAAAACGTATCAATATTATTCGACTTTTTATCTATATATGTAATATGTAAATATGTGGCATAATTAAAAAATAATTTATAAATACTTGAACCACCTATAATAAAAATTGTTGATAAAAATTCTTTTTCTAAGCTTTGAATACATTTTTCAACATTATGATATACTTCAACATTATTTATTTTATTTTTTGATAGAACTATATTACGTCTTTTAGGTAAAGGTTTAAAGGGTAAAGAATCCCATGTTTTTCTTCCCATTAAAATTGTTGAATCAAGAGTGATTTTTTTGAAATTTATTAAATCTTCAGGAATGTGCCATGGTAATTGTCCATTTATGCCAATACCTCCATTATAATCTTGAGCCCAAATAAGGTGTATTTTCATTAAACTGCTACAGGGAATTTAATGACTGGATGATGTTTATAATCGTGTAATTCAAAATCTTCAAACTGTAACTCCCAAAATGGTTTTTTTTGAATTGTGAGTTTTGGAAGAGTATAAGGCTCTCTTTTTAATTGTTCTTTCATTCCATCAATATGGTTAACATAAATATGTGCATCATTAATATAGTGTGAAAATTCGCCCAAATCTAAATTAGCTTCCTGTGCTATCATTTGAGTTAAAGTAGCATAACATGCCAAATTAAATGGAATACCTAATGCAATATCACCACTTCTTTGTGTTAAATGACAATTTAATTTATTATTAACAACACTAAATATGAAAAAGGCATGACAACTAGGTAGTGCAATTTGATCTAAAACTGATGGATTCCAAGCAGATACAATAATTCTTCTGGAATCTGGATTATGTTTTATTAATTTTAGTGCTTCATCAATTTGATTGATATATTCCTTACGAATTTTACCTGTATCTTTATCTTCAGTAAATTTTTCCCAATTAACCCATTGATAGCCGTACATTTTTCCAACTTCCCAATTTTTATCTTCAGAAGTCCAAGCATCCCAAATTTTTGTATATTGTCTTAAATTTCTTATATGCGTTTCTCCAGATAAATACCATAAAAGTTCTCGTATTACGGAATTAAAAAAGACTTTTTTTGTAGTTAGTAATGGAAACCCTTTAGACAAATCTACTTTGTAATGATACCCAAATGACATTAATGTATCTGTACCAGTACGATTTTTTTTTAATGTACCATTATCTAAAACATGTTGAACTAAATCTAAATAAGATTTCATTATTAGTAATTTCTCTTCGATCGTCCAGTGTAAATTTGTCTTGGTCTATTGATTCTGTTTTTTGGGTTTAAAATCATTTCTCTCCAGTGCGCAATCCACCCAGGCAGCCTACCAAGAGCAAACATTACTGTAAACATATTAGTTGGAAACCCTAAAGCACGATAAATAATTCCTGAGTAAAAATCTACATTTGGATACAAACCTCTTTTAACAAAATATTCATCATTTAATGCAACAGATTCTAATTCTTTAGCAATATCTAATAAAGGGTCATTAATGTTTAGTTTATTTAATACTTTTTCAGTCATACTTTTGATTACTCTAGCTCTTGGATCATAATTTTTATATACTCTATGGCCAAACCCCATTAATCTAAATGAAGAATTTTTATCTTTAGCTAAGTCAATATACTTTTTATAACTCCCGCCATCCTTATGAATCATTTTTAACATTTCAATTACAGCTTGGTTAGCACCTCCATGTAATGGTCCCCACAAAGCAGATATACCTGCTGAAATAGTAGCATAAATATTAGCGTGACTACTTCCTACCATTCTCACAGTTGATGTGGAACAATTTTGTTCATGGTCAGCGTGTAATATTAATAATAAATTAAGTGCTTCAATAATAATGTTATCACTATGGTGATCTTCTTGAGAATCAGCAAACATCATGTGCAAAAAGTTTTCAACATATCCTAGCTCAGGTTCTGGATAAATAAATGGTAATCCATGTGACTTTCTATATGAATAGGCTGCAATTGTTTTAACCTTTGCTAATAGTCTCACAATATTAATATCAATTATTTCTTCTTTATCATGATCACTATCTTCATAATATGATGACAAAGCTGTTACCATTGAAGATAAAATTGCCATAGGATGGGCATTTGGAGGAAAGCCATCAAAAAATCTTTTCATATCCTCATGAATAACAGCATGCTGTCTCAAATTCTTTTTAAATTTTATTAAATCACTATTATCTTTTTGGTCACCATATATTAATAAATGTGATAAATCTGTAAAATTTGTATTATGCACAACTTCTTCAATCGGGTAACCTCTATATCTCAATATACCACTTTCACCATCAATAAATGTAATATCGCTAGTACAAGCACCAGTATTACCATAACCAGGATCTAATGTGATATAACCTGTTTGACTTCTTAACGCAGATATATCAACAGCTTTTTCAGATTCCGAACCTTCAATAATTGGTAAATCTATAGATTGTTTTTCATTTAGAATTAATTTTGCTTTTTTCATTTTTTAGTCTTTTTTATGTTGAATGTATTATGATTACTTAACGTTGGAATAATTTAATAATTTTTTACTTAAAAATCTCTTCTTAAAATATTTTTTTTTATAAAAAATAAAAATAATGTTTGGCGTACAAACACTATATACAGTATATTTTTATTAGTATTTACTATATCTTGTATATCTTTTGTTTTAACTCCCCGACGAGAAATAGATTTAATGCACTGTAACAAAATGTAACGCTCACTAGTACGCTTGCTTGTGAATTTTATAAAAAAATAAAAACTATTTAAACGAAAGGACCGTCCGTCGATTATGAAAAATTTCCCTCTTATGTTCGCTCACAGCGGCAAAACAAACAAAATTATTGGTAAAAAAAGAATTTCTACATACAAACGTTTATATGAACATATGAGCAA
>CEOP01243863.1_pt1 | contig 23813 bp, 7 predicted proteins | sample 361301 | NCBI WGS metagenome assembly CEOP01 (sample SAMEA2619548, study PRJEB7988) | marine metagenome | biome: marine biome (ENVO:00000447); feature: deep chlorophyll maximum layer (ENVO:xxxxxxxx); material: "saline water (ENVO:00002010), including plankton (ENVO:xxxxxxxx)" | depth 55 m
TGTTGTACCACTTGAAGTCCAGTCAAAGAAAACATCAGGATCTCCACTGGAATGTCCAGTTCCAAGTCCTAATCCTGTACCAGTTTTTATTACAAGGTACTGTGGGTGAAGTCCAATTGAAGTACCAGTGTTGTATACAATGCCGTCGTTTGGAGTCCAATTGGTTCCATTATACGTAAGAAATTCACCAGTTGCTAAACCAGTTGTATCTACATTTCCGATCTGATTAATATCAGTTATACCACCAGCAGCAAGTGGTGGGGAAGCATCAACCCACTGAGAACTATCTGCATCTTCATAGTAAACTTTAAGGCGTCCTTTATCACTTTCCCACCACAAATCACCAGCAACAGGCGAACTAGGAATAGTATCACTAATATTTACTACCCCTGCTCCCGGTCCTGCTGGTGATTGCCAAGTTACTGCACCAAGACCATCACTTGTAAGTAACTGTCCTGAAGATCCATTAGTAGTTGGATAAGTTAAACCACCAGCAGTCAAAGCACCAGTGATTGTTACACCATTAGTAGTGGTTTCAAATTTCTTGCCACTATCGTAATAAAGTTCTACAGCACCAGATTGATTAAGTTTTAAAGCAGTTTTATTTGCACTAGAACCAGCAAACATTGTGGTAACATTCGCACTTATATCAAGGTTGTTGCTACCAGCAACAGCAATTTTTAAGGTGTTAGAACCATCCCGGTATATTAAGGTGTTAGTATCTACAATTGTGTATCTCGATGCAAGAAGTTCTCCAACTTCAATATTATTTGTTGTAACTGCACCTCTACCAGTTACACTATCAAGTGTATCAGATGATGATATTGACGTTAAATAACCTGCTTGACTGTGATCACCCCATCCATATGCAGTATCCCAATTGGATATCTGAGCATTGGTAAGAGGTTTGTATTGTGATAGATCGGGTGGGGTATATGAAAATATCCCGTTAGTATTATTATAAGATAATCCTGCAGTTCCTACAGGGTTTACCGTAACCGAAATAGAATCCAATGTCGCCGCATTATTTAAATCGCTAGCGATTTCGTTGATCTCAATTCTCTGTTCATCTAGACTAAATGTCTTCGCTACGTTCCTAAGTGCCATTGGAATTAATTAACTGGTGTAATAGGGATTTGATCTCACTAATTTCACTTTTTACATAATCCAGTTCCTGCTCCATATTGCGAAACTTATTTCTGGATTTTTTATACTTCTCAAAAGCTGATCTGTCAGTATTTATGATTGCACCTGTATCAATATCACGATACAGGTTATTCTCATCTTGCACTTTAATATATGTCATATCAATAAGATGCAACAACTCTTAGATCTTGAATTTTTGGAACAAAAGCGGGGTTGTTTGATTTCATTACAATTTTAATAGCAAACGATGAAAATTCGGGAAGATCTTCAATGCTATAAGAAAGTTCTTGATATGAAGATTGCTTTTCAGTAATTCCACTAATAGAATTTTCTGAAGTAGCAATAACCTCACTATCAGGTACACCAGTGTTATTAAAATAATTCCATTCGATATCTTCAAAGTTTTCTTGAGATGAAGATTTTTTAATTCTGTAAAGAATTTTTATATTTTCAATATTATTTGTATTAACTGTTGTTTTTACGTTAATGGATGTTCCGGGATTATTAATTGAAACTTCCTTGGTAACGTATTTTGCAATATTTGAACTGTTTTTTGATTGCAGATCGGAAATGTAATCAACACCAGTTTCATAGGTTACTTTAGAAACTTCGATGAATTGATATTCATCAGATGGTTGATCCACATAAGATAGGATATCTCCGACTCTGAAAATATCAGAATCTTGAGAATCTACAGAAGCATTTCTAGTAAATTCTGCTCCTTCTACAATAGCACTAGTATAATCATCCGAGATTGGTTGCTTATCATTTACAACAGTAAGAGTACTTGTCTTTTGATTCCACAGAGTAATTTTTCCATTAATTTTATTGTCGTATGTTTGTGCTAATACTGATGGATTTCTTGCTGTAACATATGATGGTGGTGATACGACATTTGGAATTTCAAATATTACTTGAGATGCTCCGGATGCTGCTACTGATACAGTTCCGCTAAAAGTATCATTTTCAAATGATAACTCCTCATTTGGAGTAAACGCATTTGTTGTTTTTAATTTAACCCATACTGTAGTTCCAGAAACTTTTGTAATCTGCCCGGATGCTTTAGTGGTTTGCCCAGTAATAGATTGTCCTGAGGTAATTGCTTCGCCACCAGCAGTATCAATCCCTTCAACGAGGAAAGTATATACCGGATAGAAGTTAAGAACTTGATTTCTACGACCAAATCTATTTTCAAAACCATTAGCAGATTCAATTTTGTTGGAAATGGTCTTTACTGATGCTTTTGAAAGATCAATAATAGGAGATAGATATTTTTTAGTGCTAGACAAATCTAGTTTATATGTTAATGATCTATCAATATTATTGATAATTTCATTTACTCTAGATGCTAACATTTTTTGATTGATAAAAAAGAAATCTTCATTCAAAAATGTTTTTTCATATTGAGATTGTGAATATGAAGTATATGTGTTTAGATTATCATCTACAGGAGAAACATTAGTTGTTTTAACAAATGCGTCAATTTTTGTTTGACTGAAAGATAGATTGGGAATTAATGCATATAACTTTTCAAATTTTCTATTGTAAGAAGCCATTACCGAAGTTCCGCCACCAAAAGAATTTACAGACGCCCTAGACGAAGATGTAATTGCATAGTAATCAACACCAGTATTTGTTACTCGGAATAACCTAGAATTTAACTGGGAAGCATTTATACCACCGACATCTTTACATCCTCTAAAGAATACGTAAGAATTTTCATCAGAATCAAATCCATTATCTTCATGAGAAATTTTAACGACAAAATTATTATTTTTAAATAGTTTTGATGATGCAGTTGTATTAGAAGATGCATTTGTTTCAATTGGATTTACATCTAACTTTTCGTAACCTAAATTAGAATTGGTTAGATGTAAAGATGCAGTTCTAGAAATATCAAAATCTGCACGATACAATTTGAACTTTAAATCTTCAAACAGATCTTCTGTCCAAGCATTAGTATTTTGAGATTTAAATAGCGAACCTAGTAGCGGTTGTGTTGTGACAGTTGTACTGGTAGCAATTTCGGTTTCTCCTAATTTAGATGCCCAAATTTCATAATCGCTAGAATCAGTTTCAATTGAAACTGCATATTCAGTATCATTTTGTAGATATACTGGATAGTCAAATTTAAATTTAGTGGGAGTAATAGATTTAGTTCCAGTGTCACTATCAACTGCAATACCCATACGAACAGCCGGAGTATCTATTGTAATAAATGATTCGATTTCAGCTCCAGCATTTCCAGTTCCAATTCCACGAAGAACTACTGCAGGTGGTTCTGTGTACTCAGATCCAGAAAGAACAATTTCTGTGTGATATACTTTTCCGTCAGAAACTCTTACTGTTGCAGTAGAATTTCCCCCTCCTGGCAACTGAGGACTTTCAATTGTTAGAATTGCTGAATCATATCCAGATCCAGTATTTTTAACTCGTAAATCAGTAACCCGTCCAGAATCTTTTGCAATTTTAATTGTTGTGTTAGTATTAGAGGTATTATTAGTTAATACTAATGATGGAATGGTTAGTCCTTCATCTTGTTGGAATGAAATACCATTATGGTTATTAAGAACAATAGTATAAACTTGATCACTTGTTAATGTAAAAACACCGGATGTTGATGCTGTCAATGCAACATCATTTTTATCAAAAACTAAATCTACAGGACCAGATGCATTTGAAGTTGCTCCTGTTACTGTCTCTCCTTTAGTGACGGTCAAAGTATCACTAGCAATAACACGTAAATATGTACTAGGGTTAATTACTTTCTGTGTTCCTGGAATAATATTTTTTCCGGGTTTTCCATTAACAACATCAGTTAAATAAACTCTAATTGGAATTGTGCTACTTTTCTTAGCAAAAAATAGATCTAAACTAGTAGCAAATAGTCCACCTTCATAATCATCAATATTGAATGTTTGTGCAAGTGGATTTGGTTTAATGGGATTATCAGTATTACTTTCTGTAGTTTGAGTTCCTTCGTTTGCTTTAAAATATGCAGGAGATGTTGATATAATTGAGGCAGGATTTTCTGGTAGAAGACCAGTTGCATAATACTTTACCTCTGCATATGAATCAACTTCTTCTTTAGGTGCATCAGTAGAGCTAGATGTAAATCTAATCGTTTTAGTTCCAGTAGTAAATCTCACTTCATCGGCATCTGTATCGTATGAAACTGTATCAGTATTACCAGTCCATACAGCATTTTCTCTTGGTGGAGTTCCTGCTGGTATTAAAATAATACCACTAGCATTTCCATTTTCGTCAGTTTCAACTTGACCATTAAATGCAGATAAAGAGTTACCTGCAATGCCGGTATATTTAAAATCAGGATTTACCCAACGGGAAATATCTTGCCCTTCCATGAAGACATATACTTTCGTATTTGGTTTTAATCTATTAATAATAAATTTAACAGGGACACTTCTCGCGAAGAAAGATAGTGATGTGGAAACTATGTTAGATCCGACACCTCTTGTGTTTAAACCTTTTCCAATCTCATTATTTTCCGGACTGATATTTGAAGAAGATCCTACAGACGCTGTAGTAACACTCGAATCTGCAATGTTGCTATTAACATCCGAAAAAGAACCAATGTTAAAAAATGCTCTATTTACACCTAACCAATTTACTTTATATGAGTTATGTAAACTTGTAAAAGCATCACTAATATCATCCTTTGCTAAGAAAATGGAATATAAGTTTGTGTTGTTATCTGTTACTAAAGGAGCAACAGTATCATCATACCAAGAATCAACACTTGGAGATATGAATGAATCTCCAACATATTGAATAACAACAAATGGATTTGGATTTATAGTTTTAGTAGCAAATGCATTTCCAAGAAGTTCCAATTCTTCATATGGTAAAGTTATAAAATCTCCAGATCTTTGATATCCATCAATGGACCTTTGATCTTTTCTTGTATTTACTTCCACTAAATCAAAAGAAGATTCTTTTGATTGTGGTCTCATTACCGACTGTTGAGTATCAATTGAACACTTATAATCAAGAGATCTCAGTGATCCGATTCTATGAGTTTCAAAATTATCTACAATAAATCCACTCTTGAAACGATTCATTCCACTAGCATCAGTAACTTGCATGTTTAATGCTTGTTGTTCTAGAATACTCAAAGTTGTATAATATTCTAGACGATCAATTCGTTTTTCTAGTTTTCCAATGTCACGCATTGTATATCGACGATTGTCGATAGGCGTAATTCTTACATCTTTGCTGCTTTCAGTAAAGGCAGGGATATACATGTAATACAATGGAATTGCATCACTAATTAAATCTGGACGAGATGGATTTAGTGAAGAATTTCCTTCTTTAACAATAAATTCTCCTCGTTTGCTTAAGAACAAACCGTCGATACGATCTAAGTATTGGGATTGTGTGAATGAGAAAGTAAATTCTAAATTCTTATCTGGAGCAGGAGTGCTTGAGACGATACCACCAGTTCCAGTAAATGATCTTGTATTAGATGCACCAAGCAATGAATTATTCTGGAAACCAGAAATAATAGAATCATTATCTACTTTTGGTCTAAAATCAAGAACATCCTTTAGTGATACTTTACCTAGTGCAGGTGAATTATATGATGGGATATCTTCTGCTCCTACGCCTGCTTCATGTAAATAGGAATCTACTGTACAAAAATCTCCTTGAGTGTGCTCAAAATAATTGAAAGCAACAACTAGTTGTCCTGTTGGAGAATCAAATCCTGGTTTTAATACAATCCTAGAAATATCATAAATTGTATCTCTTTGACCATCATCAAATGTAAATCTATTTGAAATATCAGTTCCACTAACTAAATTTCCATTTCTATCTACAGTTGGTGGTTCTGATGGAGATCCTTCATAGACATAATGAAGTTTATAAACATCAGCATAACTGTATACTGCTAAACTTTCTGCATCATAATCTCTTCCCCTTAAAGGAATTATTCTGTCGCCAGCAGAATCAACAACAATTCTTCTATTAACTACAGAAGTTTTTAATCTTGGTTTTGCTTTAGTGACCTCTAGAGTCGCTGTCAATTTCAGTGTAGGATAAGCACCACCTACAGCAATAGATCCAAAATAATCAGAAGGAAGATCTATTTTAACACTTCCTGAAGTTAAACCGCTTGCCGAGTCTGTAGATGCTTTAATCGTTACCTGAGAATCTGTAATGTATACAATATCACCAGCTGTAATATTAGGAGCATCTCCTGGATTTAATACAGTAACAATAAAATTACTTTCGTCAAAAGTAACGAATCTTTGAGTTCCAAATGGCAATTGTGCGGCAAAAGTAATTACACCTTGCCCACCAGCACCAGTGCTAACAAAATCGCGTCTTTGATAGTAAATAATTTTTGAATCTTCACTGTCAGCAACAATAGAACTTACCTGAGAAGTTCCAGTTTTATAAAGCAAAGTTCCACTATTGAAATTATCAATAGATGGTCTTACACGTACAACACTAGCATTACTTACATTTTCTGGCAAAGATCTATCAAAATAAATTCGCGACTTCAATACACCAGCAGGTTTTGTTGCTTGCTGTACAATACATCTAATAATAATATCTGATGCTGTACTAAATTGTACTAAATCTCCCTGCTGTAAAAACTTACTAGCATCTCCGCCAAATCCATTACAATCAATATATTTTCTTCCTACTTCTCCACTAAAAGTAAAATCCGTTATAGGAGTAATTTCGGAATACTTTTCTTTATTTACTTCAATATCTGAAGTGAAAATATTTGAATTGCCTGAACCGTATCTACAGAAAAACGATTTTGCATTCTGTGGTGTGTAAGTAGTTACAGAATTTCTTACAAGAATTGGAGTAATTACAGAAGCATTTGGAGATCCCCCACCTTGTCCTTGTACAACTTCTACTAAAGGAGGTTTTGAATACTCAGTATCTACGAGTTCTCTGTTTGAAACAACAGCAGATACAACAGCTCCACCACCCGAAATATTTAACGTAATTTTTGAAGAGTCAAACTCGACACCATCAATTCTTAGTTTAGAAGATTGGACATAATTACTACCTCTATTAGTAACAACAAAATGAGAAATGGTGTTATCTTTTGCAATTCTTAGGGTGTTGTTACTTTCATCTCTAATTGCTTCTCCGGATTTAAAATTTCCAAATAGCATTTTAACCATCAAAGTTTTAGTAGTAGTAAAGGTTCCAGTTGAAGAACCCTCTACAACTCCATATGCACCACTTTCAATACCATAAACATATTGACCTGGAGTAAAACTATTAACTACCGTAATTCTTTCATCTAATAGAATTTTTGTAAAGAACTGCGGATCAAAATATGATAATCCAAACGTGCTATTGTATACAAAATCTCCATTTTCATCCCTTCCTTTTGAAAGTACAACATCGGTATCTGCATCAAAACCAGAACCAGTTTCAATAAAATTAAAATTACTTGGTTTAATAGTTCCAATAACAGGAGTAATTGTTTCGTTGTAATCTATAATTGTTCCAAAAGGAGTTGAGGAAGAACTTTTCGCATCATTTTCTGAAAGATAAACTTCTCTATATCCAGATGGAGAACTTGCATCATACTCAAGGAAATATTGATCTAATAGATTTTTTGCAGCAGTAATTGTTAATTCGAGATAAGTAACTCCAGTTGATGCATTTACTTCAATACGATTTACCTTAGAAAATGCAATAGCAGCAACGGAGTTTGCAACAGATGGTTCACCTGCGTCAGTTCTTGTTTGTACAAACCAAAGAGTTCCAACTTCACTCTCAAAGTTAGAATCATTTAATGTAGAAAATGTATTTGCATACGAAGTATCTACATTAATATAGATTGTTTTTACACCAGAATTCTCATCAAGAACTAATCCCCTGCGAGATAAAGTTTGTTTAAAATCATTTGCATCTTCTGTATCGTTTAACCCAATAGATCCATCATTGAATGTGGAACAAATAAAAATATTTGGATATGCAGTTAACTCAGATCCTTCTGAATTTAAAGGAATTGACCCAAAAGTATTTGTAATTTTATAAGTTGGCAGTCCCTGTGTCTTTAATCTAATATCTTCGCGATTTAAAGTTTGTCTTGCCTTGTTTATATCAAGATATTTTGTTTCTTTATTGACAATTTCAAATCCTTTAATGTATGCTTTTCCAGGACCAACACTAGCTACTAGTTTTTCCTTCGCATCATTTTCAGAAATTCCATTAACAAGACCAAATTCATCTGAAGAATATACACCAAAATTTCCATCCTGTTGATAGTATTCTCTAACATCTAAGGAAAAATTATCAACTACATAATCTCCAGATTCATCAAAAGTTCTTCTTGCTAATGTCTGTTCCAATAAGTTATAATCTGTCTGTACTATTTGTTTCTGTACAGATCCACTTTTAATAGATAAAAGTTGAATAAAATTTTTATCTGAAGTTTGGTTTAAGTTATACTTAACGAGGTCTAATGAAATTTTTAACCTATGCGCTCCGGGAGCAGTATAATTGGTAGAACCAATGGCATTATCGTATAATGACTCGTCTTCTTCTGGAGTGATAATACTTTCACTAATTTTAAAACCAACTTTTGCTGATGGTTTATCATAATACTTATTGACAATTAAAAGTTGTTCGGAATTTCTTACAAAATATCCATTAACAAAATAAATTCCTGCTTCTACTTGAACAGCAGAAGCATAACCCATTGCAGGACTTTCTAGAGAAGTTACTTCTGAAGTGTCCGGATTTGTTATTGTAATACTAGTAGGTAGAACGCTACCATCTGTTCCTACAACCAGAAGTGGAGTATTTACTCCGTCTATTACTTCTAATGTTTCTCCTTGCCTAAAAGTATTTTCATTTCCAGAATCTCCACTATTAGTGTAGTTAATAAAAACTACATCAGATTCTGTTTCTGATGCAATAGTAGCATCTACAATAGAACCAATAACCCCGGAAGTTAAACCTCTTAGTTTTTCTCCTTTGAGTTCTCGAATATCATATTTTTTATAAACCACTTGACCATCTTGGTTTACCGGAATTTCCGAGACCGAAGATAGTTTAACAAAATGTAATTTTTTATTAAACCCCACTTCACCAGGAATGACAAGTTCGCCTTGTTTAAAAGCGTACTTGCCAAATTGCTCAACCTGATTCTGCAGAATAGATTGAAGCTGAGTTAACTCTCGCGCCTGGATGGAGTATCCAGGTCGAAAGAGCATTTTATAAAAGTTTTTTTCCTGGTCGAAATTGTCGTAGTATGGATCTACGTTAAGGTTCGTTTTTTGGGGCATCTCAAACCGTCGTTTCTAACTTGTGTAAAATTAGAATTCAATTACTAGTTTGATGTCCTCGATTTGGTCAGGAGCTCTAGTAATCTGTCTTCTATTCTCTATGTATACGACCTCTCCCGAGTTTGGTTCGATTTCTGGGGATGCTAATCCACCAGTAAATGAAATGTCCGCGAGAGGTGCGTCCTGTGTGGTGTCTACGGTTCCTGAAGCAGTTGAAACAGCACCGTCTACACTATTTGCAGCGTCAGATGCAAATGCTCTTACAACACCACTATCTGCATGCAGAGACGGTGTTTGGAAATACTTAAGAATACCATTAGTGGCATCCCAAGAAACTACTGTTCCTTTTGCAGTTCCACCGGCAACGGTTTGTGTAACCATTTCATCTACAACATAATTTGCTGTAGCACCATTGATTTTTGCAACTTTTGTTCCGCGAAGAGTACCTGAAGAAGCAAATGTTGTGGATCCATACTCGTATGGATCTTGGATGATACCAATACGACGGAAGTCATTATCAACCGGGAAGTCACCTTGACCTTCATCATAGGTAAGGCGAATACTTGTCATGATTCTCTTTGCGAAGAGTTCATCTTCAGCGTGTGATCCATGACCACCACGCGGAGAAATAACAATTTCAAGTGCTGCTGTTCCGGTGAATGCACCAGCAGCTGCTGTTAATCCAGCATCAGTAAATACTTTACCTGTTTCTAAAACAACATTTCCATATGTATATCCAGATCCGGGCGTTAAAATCATTGCTGATGTGATACTTCCAGATCCATCAGTTTCAAACTGTACTACACCATTGGAACCATCACCATAAACTGCAGTATACAACGTAGCACTCTGTGGTAAGTTAGCACCAGCATCTTTTACAACAGCAACATCAACAGAACCATCAACAGCGTTTGCTTCTACAGCAACTCTAGATGCTTCCCCAACCGCAGCAATCGGCATGAAATCTGAAGATAGGAAAGATAGAACATCACCGGTAGTTAATGAGAACATATGTCTCCAAATATAACCTGCTGTTCCTGATGGTTCTGTGTAGATACCACCAGCAAATGTTCCTTGACCACCTACTGGTTGAGAAGATGGTTCGTAAGTAGCATTTTGACCAGTTGGGAAACCGGGAGTTTCACCATTGTATATACATTTGAATACTTGATACTGAGAATTCATCACATAAAATTTAGAACCAGAAAGTGATGTAGATCCAAGAGCAGTTTGCTTACCGATAGCACCGCCACCACCAGGAGTTGGTGAATAGTTTGGGCGATACATATCGAATTTTGGATTCAGAGTCAAGTTCCAGTTGTAACGGGGAACTACAAGACGTGCAAATGGGGTTGTAATACGCTTGGCAGCAATCAATTCATCAAAGATATCTTTGCGTTCAGATTGATTGTCTAGAGGTGCTGGAGGTGCTTCTTCGGTTCCATATCTATATACACCAGTTTTGGCAGTTTTTGCTGAGGTGGATCCAGTAATAGTAGTGCCAAATGCAGGTGCTGAAGTTGGTGTTGGAAGAATGCTATTAAGTAGTAAGCTATTGCTATGCACTTCAGCAACTACTCCACTCCATCCACCACCACTAACGGTCTCTCCAACTTGGAAAGCACCGCTTATGTTAAAGATTTCAAGGTAAGAATCCCACCTTGCAGATCTTCCAACAAAAAAATACATTCTAGTTCTGTCTGTGTCAGCGTCATTTGCACCTTCACCTAAAGATTCTAGAAATTGTTTCGCATTAAAAATTCTAAACTTTTCTGAAATAATAGCTGCCATAGCACTTGTCTCTGTATTGTAATACTGAATCCGAGTTATTTATATTTATAAAGCATTTCTGATATAATCACCTATGGAATGACTAGTAATGAGAGATTGATCAACACCCCTTGTACATCCAATGAAACGATCACTTAATTTATTGGTATAAGAAATTTTTTCTTTTCCTATCAAAATAGTTCCAGTAGAAGCAAAATTAGTAGTATTTGCATACACCACTGCTCCTGTAGCAAGATATCCAGCATCTCCCTCTGCAGGCAAATCATCTGTATCTAACTGTATAATATAGTTATTAATAGATGGGTATGCTAACTTAAACTCTCTATTAGAATTTAAGAGAGATCCGTCTGCTTGAATATCAAAGTATCCGAGATCTTCTACAGTAACTTTAGATACGGGGAATCCCCCGGTAGAAAGAATGTCTCCAGTATTCATAAATTTAGCAAATTCCCATTGATCAAGTGTATACGAAATTGTTCCAACCGAAGTGGGATACGCTTTTTGAGATTCAACTATAGTAGTTAATGATGGTTGAGAAGCAATGGTTTGATCTAATTCAAGAATAACTACTATATTAGAATTTTGTTGATTCGTAGGCATATCAACACTTTGCTGTGACTTAATTCTCCCAAATACAAATTCTTGTGAAACTGCAAATGTAGCAGAAAAATTCAACTCTTTATAAATTTCTAAATTAATATTTGAATCCACACTAACGGCAGAAGACAATACAAATGCAGTTGTGCTATCAAAATCTTGGAAGAACTGGAATATTGATGTTGCTTGTACTGGTGATTGTTGTTGGATTTGTGATCTTACTTCTAGAGTAACAAAACTATCAAACTTTCTACCTCTTTGCTTAATTATTTCATATTGCTTTGCAGTTACCACTTTAGGTGGTTTTGTATATCCAGATCCAGGATTGACAAGAACAATGTCAATAATTTGACCGCGTGATACAATTACTTCAGCTCTAGCACCACCACCCTGTTGATCAACAGGAATAAAATGTAAAATTGGTGGACTTTCATAACCATATGCTGTAGTTGGTTGAATAATACCTTCATCAAATAATAGTTGCAAATCTTTCTTATTCCATTCTAAAGATGAAATTTTTCCATTGGTTACATTACAAGTAACACTAAGACCAACACCTTTAGTTTCGCCGTTATAATTTGATGTTATAATTGATCCAAAGAAATCGTTAGATACATCTTTACCTGGAATATAATTTTTTGGAGATACAAATTGCGGCAATCCTGATACCGTTCTAAAATCATCTTCTCCGGAAATTTTAATAATATCTCCAGCAGTTAAGTTTGCTAAAAGTTTTTTCTTTACATAGAAAGATTCTTCTGCTAATTTTGTACCATATAACCACTTAGTGGAATTTCTCTGCATTTTATAATTTTGATCTTCATCTCTTGAAATAGAAATAGTGTTTGTCGTGAAATCTAATTCATATTCATCACTATAGTCAGTTGTTCCAGTAAAGAAAATTGAAGAATTATCTAGATTCGGATTTACGCCAGCAAAAGTAATAATCAATGATTGATTTGTTGTTGTGTAACCTTTGATATTACCAATAAATTTATTAACACCATTTATTTTCTGATAGGCAACTTGGTATCCATCATACGAGTTTCCATACCAAGATTTCCAATCCGTAAAATTGTTTTGAGATCCTGCATCACAAGTAAGTGTCAATTTATTATAGTAAGAATTTCTTTCAAAGTCATACAATGTGATGGTCTGATCAATATCTCTTCCATATAGTAAAACAATTTCTATATTGTTATCAATACGAATATTTCTACTAAATTTAATACTAGGACCAGTAATATTATAGGAAATACTTTCTCTTTGTAGAACACCGTCAATAAAAACGTATACAAATCTTGTATCGTTTATAGTTTTTACTTCATTGCTTTCAGAATCTATAATTAAGAATGGTCCAGGAGAACCAGTTAAAATACCAGATGCATCAATTTGACATCTAATATAATTGCCTACGCTATATGCAAAGAATTTTTCTACTGCTAATGGTTCTTGTACTGTCTTAGTATTTTCTTGCTGCGCCCAAATTGGAGGGGATGCAAAAACAACTTTATTTGGTATTGATGTTCTGTCAATATAATACGAACCATTATGTTGCAGAACACCATTTAATCCAATAAATAAATCCTCATTTGGATCCGTATTTAACGGAGTACCATCTTCATAATATAACTCAAATATTTTATTTTCGTTATCAATATAATCGGCATAACTGATAGTAGATGTTCCTGCTCCAGTAATTAAAGTTTGACGAATGTTTTCATATAGAGAATCAATTGCGGATGCAACTTCTTCGCATTCCTTAAAAATGCCATTGGATAATTCTGGATCTGGGAGAATATTAATATTTGTATATGTTCTTAAATTAGTCCAATTTCCTCTTGAATTTTCATTTGGTTCTATAATAGCAATTCTATTTGGACCACCCTCTAGGATAGATTCTACAACATTAATATAAGTTGTAATGCTGCTTTCTACTTCTATACAATCTGGATTGACTGAATCATCTGTAACGTTATCATCAGTAACTACTCCTTGATTCCTCATAGCAAGAATCATTTGATCTCTAAGATGATTGTGTGCAAATACAGTTTGCATCAATTCATTATTGATAAACGTCAGTTCATTATCAATAAAATAACTATTACCAAATTCAACAATTTTTCTATTACCACCAAAAATTAAACATTGCTTGACAGCATCAATTAACAGTCCTAGATCTCTAGCACACTTAGACGGGTAGTTATTAGCATTTAAGTTTGGATACTCCGAATCAATTGCATTGATAGTTGACGTAATCATTGCAGATCTATTCTTTTCAATTAATTCTGCAGCATCAACAAAGAATCCTGCATTAATTCCACTCCAAATAAAAGTCATCTGGTTATTATCTCCAGTGACTGATGCGTTATTACTTACTTTAATAGTTCTTCCGTTTACAATCTCAGTAATTTTTGTTCCTGCAGAAAAAGATCTGCCAGAAGATACTTTCATGCCAACAGTAATATTATCGGTATTACTGAGCGTAATCTCATTAGATCCCTGAGTCCAAGACGTTTGTCTGTCAATAAAATCCCAATTTCTCATTGCTAACTTAGACAATCTAGCAACAAACGCAAATGCTTCTATGGTCGCTTCAATTTCTCCTGAAATATAGTCAAGAACACCAGACCTAAAATAAGATTCAACTGAAGAAACCGTTTTTTGATTTCCCCCAAATCTCAAGTCGTGTTCTAATGCATCAATAATTAAACCAATATCACGATAACATTTAGATTCTAATGTTCCCCATGTTAATGCTGGATACTTTTCTTTAATATATCCAAGAGTTTCGGATTGAATAAATCTTCTATTTCTACCAAGTTGATTTGCAGCATCAATCCAAGTTCCACTTCTTTGGAAAATATTTCTAATTTTCTTAAGATATTTTTGATTTAATGAATCTGTTTTAAACTCAAATAATCTACCGTAGAAAGTAACACCAGGAACTAATTGACCATCCTTTAGTGATTGACCTAGAGGAGGTTGTGCAAATATAATTTTATCATCTTGTATCGTATAAGATTCTCCTGGTTCTTGAGCGATACCATCGAGAGTGATAGTTAAAGATTGATTGTTATATGGTTTAATTGAATTACCATTAGTGTCTACCATGGTAAACATAGTAGTTCCAGTCAAGTTTCCTTTATCAGAAAAATTTCCATCAAAATTTGCAGTTAAGAATACTTCCTTTGCTCTGATTTCAGAGTTATTTGTACTATCAACAGAAACAGAACCAACACCCTTTTCGATGTTGAGATTTTTCATCAAAATTATATTTTGAGTAATATTTTTTCTAGTACTCTCTACAGTAACTTTGTTTACTTCTGGATTCCAAACCTGAATAACACTTACTCCTTTAGTGAAGGTATCATCACTCATTCTTGCTTGTGATGAAGTTTCAATATCAATTTCGCCAAATAATTTAAATCCGGAAGGATGAGTAGTTTCTTTAACTAATTCTCTCCAAATATTAATTGGGGTTTTTGATTTTACCAAATATGAATAATCTTGATAATAAAAAGAATCGTGAATTTTTTGATTCGCATCACTAACTTTTCCATAATCCGATTCGTAATATCCCATATTGTCATAATAAGATCTTATTGAAGCATTAAATTCGGTGTAGTTAATAGCATCAACAACTGCAGTATTATTCCTTGATAATCCAGTTATACCAATACCTTCTCTGAAAATTCCTGTTACTCTATCAACCGATAAAATATTAGAACCCTTCCTCCATGAAGAAACTCTTGCTCTAGCAACTTCTTTTGACCCGATGCTTTGAATAATTGTTTCTCCAACGGCAAAAGCATCTGTTACAAAGGATGATACTGTAAAAATGTAGTTTGATCTAAAAGATGATCTTAATGTTTGATCGCTGTAAAATCCACCCCCATTCGCAATAACTTTCATATTTCTTGGGATTCCAATATCGTCACTGTTTAAGAAGCATTCAATTTCAGATTCGGCAATAGTAATAGTTGGGGTATTGCTATATTCAGAACCAAAGTTATCGATATTAATGCCAGTAATTTTACCAGAATCTGAAACTGCACTAAGTTCTGCATTGCCATCAATAACAATAATAGGATTTACATAGTCACTACCTGATTCCGTTACTGTTACGCTAAAAATTCTGCCGTCCCTGACAGTAGCTACTGCTTGTGCAGGTCTTGCTGGAATTGCACCTCGGATAATAGGAATTTTTTTATAATCTCCTCCAATGTTCGTAATTTTTACCGTATTGATTTTACCAATAGAAAAACTCGATTTGGTTGTATAAACAATAGTACCACTTCCGTCATGTGGTGCTTTAATTGGAGTTGAGTATGCAATTGAAGTTGGAGTTACATACAGAGGTAGTTTTTCTCCCTGTAAAGGATCATCAATCAAATTAAAATATGAACCTTCCGAAGAAACAATATTGTTTTTATCAAAATAAAAATATCTAGAATATTGTACTTCTTCTTTTTTATTGTAATTATTTGAATTGATTCTAGATCCAAATCCAATCTTTAAATCTACAATATTTCCATTATCTACTTTTTCTATGGTGATTAAGTTTAAATTGATACTTGGAGATATATTAAAATTAATACCAGTCATTGATGAGTGGGATACATCAAAATTATATTTGTAGAATTTCTTAATATCAATAATTGGGTTGCGAATAAATGTTGAATTGTCTTCCGAAAATTCAAAGTAAATTTTAGGATCTGAAATTGAAGAAAATTTAACTAACCTCGGATCTACACTTTGATCAAAAAATACTGTACTGAGTACTTGTCTATTGATTGAAGTAAGAGTTTCATTATAATCATATACAAAAACTACTTTTTGAATAGCAGGGTCATAAGAAAGAACAGTGGGATCTTTAGATGTTGCTCCCAATTGATATCCAAGGTTTAAATTATATCCGGGATCATATAAAGAAATTGTTGCACCATTAAAGTGATCTACTGCAGATGTTTCTTTTTGCGCTCTTTGAACGGTAATTTTATTATCGGTTTTAGAAAATACTTTGACAATTTCATTACCAATTTTTAAATAATCATTATTAGTGATTCCAATTGCACTATCAACGTTAATAATAGAGTTTTGTAATGAAAATCCAATATGATCAACACTTATCTGTAAATCTGGTGTAGTGGTGTCAGTTTTATTCAACGCTGAGTCGCCTACCGTTAATATATCAAATTTTTCATAACCAGATCCTTTATCTGTAATAGTTACTTCAGATACATGCCCCAAGGAGTTAACCACTAATGTAGCCTTTGCATCTTGACCTTTACCCCCAACTAAAGCAATATCATTGTAAGTATTTGGAGTATAATCTTCACCACTATTAAGAATATCAATTCTTCCAACTCCTGTATCAACAAGTGTTCTTTCTACATTTGGAGTTTGAAATATTGCTTCTTGATAAATTCTTTTTCTTACGAAATATGTTGTAGTAGTTACGGAATCATCGGGAAAAATATCAACGTTGATATTTTCGCTAACGCCAACACCATGTGCATCCGAAGTTTTTATTAATGCAACATTATCAGTTATTTGAAATATGGTTAAATCATCGCTTAATGAGTTAATTGCAAAAATTTTAGAACCGGTAGTATTAATTAAGTCAGAACTTGATAAAAATAAACTGGTACTAGGTGTGAATGTACCTGTTAAGATTTTAATTTTAACAGAATTTTGTGAGTTCGTTTCTTCTAGAATTTCAGCTGTTGCAATCGGTGGAGTCAACCCATCGCCAAGTGATAAAATTGCTCCTTTTGTATATGAGGAATTCTGATCCAAGATTAATGCGACTACATTCGTACTAGAAGACAATGTATCTGTGCTATTAAAAGTACCAGTAACATTTCTCAGTACAAAATTGTTAGAAGTAAACACGTCTCCAACAATTTCTCCTGTAGCTCCTGTATTTGATTGCGTAATAATATCACCATCAAACAAATATGCATTTTCTTTTAATCGGAAAAATAAACATTTTGTTTGTTGTGATTCAACTGATAGCACATTTCTACCAACTACCGAATCTACTTGTGCTGCAGCACCAGATCCATCCGTTAAGTTATCATCAACAATTAATTGAGATCCTACAGAATAAACTGCAGTACTATCATAAACCGTAGCAGAAGAAACACTTCCTCTAATAACATCTTCAATCTTTGAAATTACTGATGAACCGTTAGAAGGAATATCAGAAGTTCTTAATCTTCTAGCAAATTTCGGTAAATCATATTGAGAAATTTCTGAATTGTAATTTGAATCCAACGGAAGCGAATAATAATTCACTCCAACAATATAAGGAAACTCGGGTATATTTGATGCACTTACTGTCATGAAGTAAGCATATGTTCCATTGGGAAATTCTGGTGTTACACAAAACCTACCATTATTTTCATCTAAAGATCCCGATTCATCATTATATGTGTAATCATTGATAAATGTGCCTAACGGATACGTTCCTGTATTTGGACCGATATCTCTAGAAATGTTTTTAGAATAACTAGTTGTCATTCTAACGATGGAACTTTGAGAATCTAAAGGATTGGATAAACCATAAGGACCATAAATGGGATTTCCATCATAGGCAAATCCTAGGATTGGTGAGTGTGTAGATCCGGTATCATTTACTCTTAATGTTGATGGTGGACCATAATATGCATAACCATGTCCACGCGAGTTAACATAATTTTTGAAAAAATAACCGTTATCCGAATCTAAAATATCTTTGTTCTTATTAAATTTATCTTTTCTCCATTTTTTAATTCCAGCAGTTGCAACTGCTCCAGAACCCACTGAAATAATATCTACAACAACGTTTTCTGCAGTATATAAACTTCCGCCATTGATTTTTTCAAATCCTACAATTTTTCCATCCGTAGAAATTATTGCGGTATAATCTGCAAATCTACCTTTACCCGCATTATCTGTAATTCTTACTTCGGGTGAAGATGAATAATATTCACCTTCATTCTGAACTACAATACTTGTAATCTCTCCATTGGTTACAATTGCCCTTGCTTGTCCATTTCTACCGGATAAAATCTCAACTGTTGGAGTACTAGAATAATTTCCTGGGGTATCTAAAATTACAGATTCTACTACTTGTCCAGCAAGATTTATTCTTGCTAGATTGGAAATGCCATCAATTAAAACAAATGGTGCTTTTTGATAACCATTACCTCTTGTGTCAACAGTGATTGTTTCAATTGGACCAGAGAGGATAAATTCGTCATCCTTATATGAGAGATATGGAATACCATTCAATGCAATACCAACATCGCGATATTTTGTTTCGTAAATCTCGGTAGTTTGAATTGGAGATTTTCTTATAATTTTTAATAATTTTTGGTCTTGAACATCACTAGGAATATTTGCGTTTGAAGAAATTATATTATGTGATGGAAAACCAGAAGATGTTATGTAGTATCCAGTTTCATCTTCAAAAATAGCAGAAACATCAGAATTTAATTCTGCGATAGTGGCACTTAATCCAGCATTATTTGAAGAGAATGGAATTGATGATGATAAATTCCATCTTAGGTTATTTTGATCATCTACAATTTTTACATCATTCGTAAGAAATCCTGATTCGGAAACTTCAATTGATTCTCCGGGATTTGAATATGGTGTTTGACTTTGATTTTGTAGTCCATATAAAACACCATAAACAAGAATGTCAACTCCATTTCCAGAAACATTAGCACCAAATGTTATTTCGCTTCCTGATAAATGACTTCCTGTCCCACTACGAGTTTTTAAAATAAACTGATTTACGTTTTTATCTTCAAATGTAAATATTTCATTATTAATTTTAAATTGACCTTCTTTGTTCCATGCCAATGTGGAGAACACATCAATTCTATCACCGGAAACTAAAGTAGCATCAATATCTTTTGTTAAGATAGTTTTAGCAGCAATAGAAAATTTTCCATTAACACTTTGCTCTGCTAAAATTAAATCATATAGATCTTCTCCGTTGTATCTACCAGAAAATCTGACATTATCGACAACAGCAGAAGCGTAGTCACCATCTACGTTTTGAACGATTTCTTGACCAATTAAACTGTTTGGATCACCGGAAACAACTTTTGCTCTTAGTGCATATACATTGATCCAATTTGAATCTGAGTTCTTTAAAGTAAATTCTCTTGGATATTCAATTTCAGGTGTTGGAACGTGTTTAATTAAACACTTGAACAAGAACTTGATAGAATTATCAGTTCCTTTTGATTTATAAAATGTTGAAATATTTTTGATAAGAGTTCTCTTATCGACATCTCCCTTAAGATATGCTTCAGGAAATTCGCTAAGGTATTGTTTCTCGAAACTCTTAACTAAAGAATATAAAAATAAATTGCTGATATTTTGTACAGAAGATCCAGCAACATGATCTGCAGATTGTGTAGTTATAAAATTACTACCAGAATATAAATCACCAAGTTTAGTGTTACCACTAATGCCACGACTAACTTCTAAAAATTGACTATCGGTTCTTTGATTATAAAAACAAATTTCATCATCAATTTTGATATATCCGCCATTTTTTGGAAATGACGTTGCATCATTTACAGTAATAGTAGAATCTGTTTTTTGGATGAACCCAGTTAATGATGTAGATTGTTTGAGAATATTTTTCTCGTAAAAATCAATATCACGATATGTTTGGATATTATTAATAATATCCAAAGGTTGCCCTTGGAGTTCTAATTGCTCATAATATTTTTGTATAAACTTACTAAAAAGTTCATACTCTTCATTAATGAAATCCGGTAATTGAGATTCTATCAGGAATGAGACCTGATTAGCAGTTCTTTGCATTTAAAACTACTCTTTATATGCTACAAATGTACTTTTTGATATATCTACATCCAAATATACCTCACGTTTTACTTCAATATCATTTTTAGCGGGTTTCACTCTCAATTCAACGCGATTGTCTGAGAAGGATCCCTTTAAGATAGTAAAGTCATAAAGTTTAATTTCACCTTTGTCATAATAAACATCACCAACAGAATCGTTTAGGAGAATTTTTTCTCCTGTTGTCGAATCTATTCTATATAGAACCATTTTACCAGATCTATCTTCAAGATAGGTAGTATACTCTGGATATTCAAATACAATCATTCCTGTTGATGATACTACAGGACCATCACAATCTTTCGCAAACTCATTCTGATAACAAACTTCATAATACGTAGAACTGTTGATCTGAGCGATAAAATCTTTTCTTAAAGTAATATCAGTGATATTTGAATTAATTGCAGGATCAGAACCATCGATAGTTCCAACTAATTTACTATATCTAAACTTACCATTAAATTTTTCTACAGATGAAGTTTTTAGATACTCTTGAACACCAAGAGTTGCTTTTGCTGCCATTTGTGCTGGCAGTAATTCTGATTTAGATCCGCTGTAATAAACACTACTTGCAATTTCAATATAGAGAATCGAAACATCAATAAATTCTGGTTTAACTGAAGCAACTGTATATTGCTTTAATTTTTTTGATAGATCAGATTTTGTGAAAGAAGATAAGGAAGAAGCATTTGTTGGTTTTAATGCAATAAAAACCTTTCCGTATGCAGGGGGTTCCTGATCCTCACCACCAAAAACAATAATATCACTGACAGCAGGATACAACTCTCTCACAATTGCACCATAGTCAGCAGTTGTTACTGCTCTATTCTGAGAACCATAGAATTTTGGAGCATTATATTTGATCTTGTCAATGCTTTCAATATTAGCACCACCGCTAGCAATTGATGTAGTAGTAACGTTATTAACAGAAAATGGATAAGTTACTGGAACATAGTTCTCATCTACAGTAATAGCATTGTAACTAAACTGTTTGGCACCATTTGTTGTAGTTCCATTAGTAACAATGTAACTAATTTCTACAACCTCACCATTTTCTAATTTTCTTCCTAATACTCCATCGCCAAAAAATAGTTCATATGCTTCATCTTCAATCTCATTGATGAAGTATACCTTATCATTAGAACCAACATCTAAGATATTATTAGCAATCTTGTATTCATCAAATACAGATGAATTGTTAGATTGAAATACTTTTACTTCTATAGTAGTAGTATCAACCGAAGAATTTTCAATCTTAAATCTTTGATTATTTGAAGCACCATTAACGGATGTTCTAGTCGTAACTAATGATCCCTCACGAAAAGAAATATCGGTGAATGTTGCTGTTCCATTTATAACTTCTGCTCTCTCGTCTGCTCTTGCAATATAACGATAAGTTCCATTATCATAATTTGTAAGAAATCCAGACCCTGCTTTAAGTATTACTGCTTGGGGAGCAGTTCCTGGAAATACCATTTCAAAACTAATTCCTGCTGTTGGAGAAGCAATTGATTTAGGTGTATACCCTAATTGCTTTGCCAATGCCACCACGTTGTCTCTTAACGTCGATGAATCTAGGAACAGTTCATTAACTACCATGTTCGTATTGAACGCGGTATAATACGTATTATATGCTAATACGTCAAGCAACTGACTTAATGCAGAACCTTCAAAATCATAGTCAGTAAATTCTGACTGCGCTCTCATGTAATCTTTGAGTGCAGTTTTAATATTATTAAAATCTAGGTTATTTAACTGAGTATATGGCATTATCTCGTCCTTGCAAGGAAGAATTCTACGTTTACGGGAGGTGTGTTAGCACCACGAATGACATAAGACAGTTCAACATCAAAACCATTATCGTCGTAGTTGGGAAATACAGAAACGTCAGTTACCCCAATTCTAGGTTCAAACTTAGCTAATGTACTTTTAATGCTACCACTTACTTGTCCAGCAGTTGCAAAATCAAGAGGTTCAAATAAGTATTGTCTAATACTAGATCCAAATTCAAAGTTAAACAGTCGCTCTCCTTTGTTAGTTAGTAATATATTCACAATTGCTTGTTTAATGGCAGAAGCATCCTTACTGAGAACAATGTCGTCAGTAACAGGATGCTTTTTAAAACTGATATTAATGTCTTTAAATTGTATACCCGTAGTTGCCATTGACTGTCAACGAAGTCAATAGTTATTTAGTCAGTCCGACCAACGTTCGACAAAATCATCCATTTTAGATTTCTGTCGTTTAATCTCAGCAGATTTTTTTAAATGACGCTCACTATCAACTTCAGTGATAAGAGTCATGCCACTTTCAATAAACATATCACCTTTGTCAACAGATCCATCAAGGTGTTTGGGATGCGACATCATTTGATTCTCCATTTTACTTATTATCTAGGTTTTTAATTTCGTACATAAAATGATCCGATGTTTCCAGTTTACGCTTGTTTTCTACAGAGTAAATGGTTGAATCGATTTCATATCCGGGGTTTGTTTCAATTCGATTGAATACCCATGAGTTATCGTACCATATAATACGATTATTTGGATACGCATAAAAGTTACCTGTCTCTACTTTGAATAGATGGGCACATTTATGCTCAGGTGTCTCAGAAAAGTTTAAATCTGGTATGCCTTTATTCTCCCATGACCAATCAAGAGTAAACATATAATCACCCGTGACTTTTTTATTGTCCGGACGAATTAACTCTGCCTGAAGACCAGCAAGACGTTGGCGTCTCTGTACGTCCACATAAGGCGAGAAACAGTCCCAGTACATTATGTCCTCTATGGGTTCAATAACAGCATCTGGACGCCAACAGAAAGCATGTAGCGGTCTTCGAGTCCAATTGACGCCATTCTCTAGGAATGCTTCAAATAATGGTACTCGATTTTCCATACTAGCAACAGTATGGACGCTACATTTAGTTACTTCACCATGCCCCTTTTTGTGATTATATAAAAACTCGTTACGTATGTAACAAGTCAAATCGGGTAAACTATGATTTAAATATGCCATTAATATAATTCGGCGCTTTCGGCGTCCGCGTTCCGGAAATTACTTACCTTGTCCACGATAACGCTTCTTAGCGCCATTACGACTCGTAGATGCATACTT
>CEOP01057623.1_pt1 | contig 23681 bp, 24 predicted proteins | sample 361301 | NCBI WGS metagenome assembly CEOP01 (sample SAMEA2619548, study PRJEB7988) | marine metagenome | biome: marine biome (ENVO:00000447); feature: deep chlorophyll maximum layer (ENVO:xxxxxxxx); material: "saline water (ENVO:00002010), including plankton (ENVO:xxxxxxxx)" | depth 55 m
TAAATTTAGGGCATAGTGATTTGCCAAAAGATATTATTGAAGAAAAAGCATTATCTGTATGGGCATTTATGCATGGCATAGTCGGTATCTTAAGAAAAACTGAGACTGCATCAGAAGATGCTCCTGCATCTGAAGGTCCAATGAAAATTATGAAAAATCTTTCTAAGAATTGGGATGAATTTATTGAAAAGTCTATTAAAAATATCCTTTCTATTTAATTGGTTTTACTTCAATTTCTATTTTTTCAGAATAGAATTGTGGCATATGTGCAAAATTACCCATTAGCAGTCTTAGTGTGTGCTTGCCAGGAGATAGCTCAATTTCTGTTTCAGTTTGCCCGCCACCAAAGTGAATATAATTCTTACTGGTTGGAATAGGAAGTTCAAAATTAGGAATATCAGCGTCAATAATTAAATGATGATGACCTGCATCACATTTATCTATGCCTGCAGGGGATATATTAAAATTCTTAATCCCAAAAATAACTTTTACAGGCGAAGTCAGCACAGCGCCTTTTTCTGGGGCAATGAAATAAACTTCTGGATTTCCAGTTCTGCAATCCTCTGCAATTAATGGGAAAACATGGAAAGAAATTAACAAAGCAAAGAAATAAGTAAAATGTTTAAATGCGATATTGGGATAGAGTTTAATATTCATGTAATGAATTATACTGGTATAAAAATATTTTTATGAAAAATAGTATAAGAATTTCTGGCGGCTTTTTAAAAGGAAAGAAAGTTCCATTTGATTTTAAAAGCTCTCTAAGACCTACTTCTAATAAATTAAAAGAAATTCTTTTTAACTGGCTTCAATTTGAAATGAAAAGCTCAATCTGTCTTGATCTATTTGCTGGAACTGGTTCAATAGGTATTGAGGCTGTTTCCAGAGGTGCAGCTAAAACGATCTTTGTTGAACTTAATAAAAGAAATTATTCTCAATTATCAAAAACTCTTATATCTTTAGATTTAAAAGAACAAACAAAGGTCTATTTTAAAGATGCAAAAACCTGGATTAAAAATAATGATCTCTCTGATTTCGATCTTATATTTCTAGATCCTCCATTTGGAGAGAATTATGAATTAAAAATCCTTAATCTCTTAATTCAGGATAAAAATTTAAAATCCTCCTGTAAAATCTATCTCGAATTTAGTAAATTTACTGATTTAGTTATTCCAGATTCTGTGACTATACTTAAAGAAAAATCAGTGGGTGACGTAAAAGCTTTATTACTTTGTATAAATGAAAATTAGAATAGCAACAAGACAATCAGAGCTTGCTTTATTTCAAGCTAATTATGTGGCTGAGAAATTAAATCAGCTAGAGGGAGTTACTACTGAACTTATTCCATTGTTATCTGAAGGAGACCAGACAGATAAACCGCTTCACGAGATTGGTGGTAAAGGTTTGTTTGTAAATAGACTAGAATCAGCTTTAATTTCTGGAGATGCTGACATAGCAGTTCATAGCTTAAAAGATGTACCAGCTGTGCTGGATAGTAACTTCGAAATTGCCTCAATTTTTCAACGAGAATCTGCTTGTGATATCTTATTATCCAAAGAGGGTTGGTCTTTAGATACATTACCTATAAATTCAGTAATTGGAACTTCTAGTCCCCGAAGAAAGTCGCAGATATTAAATTTAAGACCTGATCTCAATACTATTCCAGTAAGAGGGAATATTGCAACAAGAGTAAAAAAGTTAAATGATGGTGCCTTTGATGCACTAATTATTGCCAAGGCTGCCTTAAATCGTTTAAACCTTAATTTTACAAATGCATATGAGTTTACTCTAGAAGAAATGTTACCAGCTGCCTCGCAAGGCTTTATTGGTATTGAATGCATAAAATCAAATACAAAAATACATAATATTCTTAAGCAAATTAATAATGATACCGCCTATCTCCTAGCGGAAGCAGAAAGAGCTTTTGTAGCTAAACTTAATGGATCATGCTTATCTCCAATTGCAATATATTGTTTTGAAGAAAAAGAAATGGTTCATATTATTGCAAAGGTCTTATCTCAAGATGGGCAAAAAAAATTATACAAAAAAATTATATCAAGCAAGTCTGAATTAAAAGACGATATATTAACCTTGGCTAATGATTTTGTTTCTAAGGGCTCTAATACGATAATTCAAGAGTAATGATAATTAACACAAGACCAACAATCTTATCCAGTAAGCTCAATTCTATTAGTAATGAGAAAAATTTAGAAGTTATAAATGCGCCTCTTTCTTCGGTCGAATCATTACCCTTTAATGTTGATAAGGTAAATTTAAAATCTAGACTTAAAAAAAATGGCTATTATAAAAATATTATATTCACCAGCCAAGCTTCAGCAATTTTTGGACTTGCTAATCTTAAAGAGCTTGCTGAAATGAAAAGCTTTAATATTTTTGCAGTTGGGCCAGCTACAAAAAGTGTTATTGCAAAAGCAGGAATTAATTCTTTGACTCCTAAAGAACCCTCTTCCAGAAGCCTCTTTACCATGATCCAGAAACACTATCCTGGAAGAAATCTGATACTTTGTGGTGAAAACTCTAATAAATATTTACAAGTAAAGCTTGAGGGAAATATTGATGAAGTAATTTGTTATAAATTAGTTTATTCAAAAGCTAATTTAGATCTTATTGAAGATGGTCCGAAAATTACTTTAATTTATAATTTTCTAACCTTTTTATATATGTTTGAGTCGCTGGATTTAGCAATAATTAAGAACAAAATATTTGTTGTAGCTTCGATACGAATTAAAGAGAAGATATTAGAAATGACTAAAGATGTAAAACTTGAAATTTTTGTTGCAAAAGACCCTTCTGATAATTCAATGCTAGAGAAAGCAAAAGAAATTATTTAGATTTCTTTCCATTACCATTCTTCATGGATGAGAAGAATTCATCATTAGTTTTAAATGATTTTAATCTGTCAATTAAGAATTGAATGCCTTGGGCATCTTCCATTTCATCTAAGATCTTTCTAAGAACCCACATTCTTTGTAGTTCTTCATCTGAGGTCAGCAGATCTTCTCTTCTTGTACCTGACCTTCTGATGTTGATTGCAGGATAAATTCTTTTTTCAGCAATTTTTCTTTCTAAATGAATTTCCATATTGCCTGTACCTTTAAACTCTTCATAGATAACTTCATCCATTTTTGAGCCGGTATCAACAAGCGCGGTTGCCAGAATTGTAAGACTTCCACCTTCTTCTAAATTCCTTGCAGCTCCAAAGAATCTTTTAGGTCTCTCAAGGGCATTTGAATCAACTCCCCCACTTAAAATTTTTCCAGAAGCAGGTTGAACTGAGTTATATGCTCTTCCAAGTCTCGTTATGGAATCAAGTAGAATAACAACATCTTTCTTATGCTCTACCAATCTTTTTGCCTTTTCTATAACCATATTGGCAACCTGAACATGCCTAGTAGGTGGCTCATCAAATGTACTTGCAACAACCTCACCTTTAACAGTTCTGGACATCTCTGTAACTTCTTCAGGCCTTTCATCAATAAGTAAGACGATTAATTCAACTTCAGGATTATTATTTTTTATTGAATGAGCGATACTTTGAAGCATAAGAGTTTTACCAGCTTTAGGCGGAGAAACAATTAAACCTCTTTGACCCTTTCCAATTGGAGCTATTAAATCAATGATTCTAGAAGATAGATCTTCATTAGAACCACTTCCTTGCTCTAAGCCCAATCTTTGATTAGGGAAAAGAGGTGTTAGATTTTCAAACAAAATCTTGTTCTTGGTTTTATTTGGAGCTTCGCCATTAATTGTATCTAAATGAACTAATGCAAAATATCTCTCTTGATCCTTAGGCGGTCTAATCTTCCCTTGAACAGAATCACCTTTTCTTAGACTAAATTTTCTTATTTGACTTGGTGATACATAAATATCGTCTGGACCAGCACAGTAAGAGCCTTCAGGAGATCTTAAAAAGCCAAAACCATCGTTAAGAATTTCTAAAACTCCACCACCATAAATATCAATACCTTCACCTGATTGATGCTTAAATATTCTAAAAATAATATCTTGTTTTTTGAGCCTACCAACATCCTCAAGACCAAGCTCAGTTGCTATATCAACTAACTCGCTAATTGGTTTAAGTTTAATATCTGTTAAATTCATGTGTTATTTTCCTAATGTCAGTGGGATTTAAAACAGGGATAGCCACGTGGCTTGATATAAAAATGATAAGTCTTTTTTATGAAAGATGCAAAGCTTGTGTATTAAATTTATATTTCAGAATTTACAAATTCAATAAGCTGCTGCTTTGATAATGCCCCTATTTCAGTTCCTGAAGGCTCCCCTTCTTTAAATATTATTAATGTAGGTATTGAGCGAATGCCGTATTTTGCAGCTATATCTCTACTTGAATCTACATCCATTTTACAAACTTTTATCTGTTCAGAATACTCAGAAGCAACTTCTTCGACTGTAGGTCCAAGTTGTTTACATGGGCCACACCATTCTGCCCAAAAGTCTACAAGAACAGGTTTATCAGAAGATAAAACTTCTGATTCAAAATTTTCTAGATTTACTTCGACTACATTACTCATCTATTTAACTCCTTGATTATTTCTTTTGCTGCATAAGTTAAGATTGCATCGGCACCAGCTCTTTTAAAACATAAAAGAGATTCTGATATCACTTCTGGTTCAAGCCAGTTATTCTCGATTGCTGATTTAAGCATACTGTACTCTCCACTTACTTGGTAAGCAAATGTTGGCACATTAAATGTTTCTTTAACTTTGCTTATTATATCAAGATATGGCATTCCGGGTTTTACCATAACAATATCTGCTCCCTCATCAATGTCTAATGCAACCTCATGAAGCGCTTCATTTGCGTTAGCTACATCCATTTGATATTCAGCTTTACTAGATTTTCCAAGATTAGAACTTGAGCCAACAGCGCTTCTGAATGGTCCATAAAATTTTGAATTATATTTAGCTGCATAAGATAAAAGAATAGTATTTTTAAAATTACTTTCCTCTAAGGCATTCCTTATATGTTTTATTCTGCCATCCATCATATCTGAAGGTGCAATAATATCTGCTCCACTCTCAGCAAGCGCTAATGATTGTTTTATTAATTGATCAAGGGTTTTATCATTGTCTACATAACCATCAAATAAAATGCCGTCGTGGCCATGGTTTGTATATGGATCAAGAGCAACGTCTGAAATAATAATAATTTCAGGAACAAGATTTTTTATTTTTTTAATCGCATTACAGATAAGATTATTTTGATTAATAGCTTCTGTCCCAAATTCATCTTTTTTGTCTGGATTAATTACAGGAAATAATGCTATGGATTTAATGCCTAAGTTTGCTAGCTCTTCTATCTCATTTTCAATGGAATCAAGGCCAAATCTTGATATACCTGGCATTTGAAGAATATCTTCAGTTCCTTTTAAGTCTTCCTTTACAAATAGTGGTTGAATTAAATCATCACCTGATAAGACATTTTCCCTAACTAAATCTCTGATAAAAGGTTTGGAGCGAAGGCGTCTCAATCTGGTTGATGGAAATTTTCTTTTTATAAACATTTTAATCAGTTATTGCTCCAAGGCTTGCTGATTTTACACTTTTTGCATATTTTGCCAATACGCCTTTTTTTGGATGGTTTACAGGATTAGTCCATTTTGACTTTCTTTTAGCTAGATCTTCATCAGAAATATCTATAGACAATAAATCTTTATCTGCATCAATAGTTATTTTATCTCCATTTTCAACTAGAGCTAGAGGTCCTCCATCAAAAGCTTCAGGAGTTATATGACCTACAACAAAACCATGTGTTCCTCCTGAAAATCTTCCATCAGTAAGAAATGCAACTTTATCTCCAAGTCCTTGACCCATAATTGCAGATGTTGGCTTTAGCATTTCTCTCATTCCAGGACCGCCTTTTGGTCCCTCATATCTAATGATTATTACATCGCCTGGTTGAATTGCTTTGTCTAGAATTGCTTTGAGGCCGTCTTCTTCAGAATTATATACTTTTGCAATACCACTAAAAGAAGTTCCCTCTTTACCAGTAATTTTTGCAACAGCGCCTTCAGGAGAAAGATTGCCATAAAGTATTCTTAAATGGCTAGTATTTTTAATAGGCTTATCTAAGCCCATGACAATAGATTGCTCTTTTGTATAGCCGTTAATATTTTGTAAGTTTTCTTTTACAGTCTTGCCGGTTACTGTCAAACAATCCCCATGAAGCAAGCCCTGATCGAGTAACATTTTCATAACGGGCTCAATACCGCCTTGAGCATTAAGCTGAGACATAAAATGGCTTCCAAATGGTTTTAAGTCTGCAAGAACTGGGGTTCTCTTTCCTATTCTACTAAAATCATCTAAATGAAGATCAACATCGACTGCATGTGCCATAGCCAGCAAATGTAATACAGCATTAGTTGACCCACCAAGAGCAATTACAACTGTTATGGCATTTTCAAATGCTGCTTTAGTCATAATATCTGAAGGTTTGATATCTTTTTCTAACAAATGCATAACTGCTTCACCAGAAGCTTTACAGTCATTGATCTTGTTATTAGATAAAGCATCTTGACTGCTGCTTCCTGGAAGACTCATGCCAAGCGCCTCAATTGCAGAAGCCATAGTGTTTGCCGTGTACATTCCACCACATGAACCAGGCCCTTTAACTGAGATTGTTTCAATTTCGATTAATTCTTCTTCAGATATATCCCCTTTTGCAAATTCACCAACTTTCTCACAGACGGTTACATAATCTGTATTCTTTTCACTGGGTCTAATGGAGCCGCCATAAATAAAAATAGAAGGTCTGTTTAGTCTAGCTAAACCAATTATGCACCCAGGCATATTCTTATCACATCCTCCAATAGCTATAACACCATCATATCCAAGGCAGCCAACAACAGTCTCAATAGAATCAGCAATTACTTCTCTTGAAACAAGGGAGTATTTCATGCCCTGTGTTCCCATTGAGATTCCATCTGAAACTGTGATCGTATTAAATAAAACTCCTTTGCCACCTGCATCACTTATTGAATCTTCAACAATATCTGCCAATCCATTAATATGCATATTGCATGGGGTAACTTTAGCTCCTGTAGATGCAATTCCAACAAAAGGTTTTTTAAAATCTTCACTTGTAAATCCTGCACCTCTAAGCATAGACCTAGATGCAGCTTGATTAGGTCCATCAACTAAATGTTTTGAATACTTCCTGTTTTTCATAGATTTTTAGTTAGTTGCATACTTAAGGGCAGCTGTAAGTAGTTTATTTGTATAGTCTTCTTTTGGGTTATCAAATACTTCATTTGCTTTTCCTGATTCAACCAAATTCCCATCTTGCATAACAAAAATATAATCAGATACTGATCTAATTACTTTTAAATCATGGCTTATGAATAAATAAGTAAGTTCATATTTATCTTGTATATTTTTAAGCAAATCAATTATTTGAATCTGTATTGATCTATCTAAAGCTGAGGTTGGTTCATCAAGAATCATGAATGCCGGTTGTAATATTATAGATCTAGCAATAGCGATCCTTTGCCTTTGGCCACCAGAAAATTCATGGGGGTATTTAAATTTCATATTAGGATCTATACCTACATCAATCATAGCTTCATCAATTCTTTTATTCTTCTGATCTTTAGTTAGATCAAAATGAACATCTAAACCTTCTCCAATAATTTCTCCAATTGTCATTCTTGGAGAAAGTGATCCATACGGATCTTGAAAAACAATCTGAATATCTTTTTTTAACTTTTGCATTTCTTTGCGGTTATAGGATTGCAAATCTTTACCTTGATATAGTATTTTTCCTTCATATTTCAGCAGATTAGCTATAGCTCTTCCTAATGTAGATTTTCCAGATCCTGATTCTCCAACAAGTCCAATAGTAGTATTTTTCTGAATATCAAATGAAATATCTTTGACAGCATGAAACCTATTTTTCTTCAGAAAATTAATTGATGGAATGTCATAGAATATATCTAAGTTTTCTACCTTGACCATTGATGAAGTTTCTAATAAGAGATCGGTTTTAGGCAAAGGTTCAGAGTTTAGTAATTTTTTTGTATAGTCATTTTGAGGATGATCAAAAATTTGTTGAGTATTGCCCTGTTCAACAATCTTTCCATCCTTCATAACACTTACGGTATCTGAAAATTCTCTAACAAGACCTAAGTCATGGGTTATAAAAAGAATGGACATCCCAAGTTCTGATTTTAATTTACCCATAAGATCTAATATTTGAGCTTGAATTGTTACATCAAGCGCAGTGGTGGGCTCATCTGCAATTAGTAATTTAGGTTTATTTACCAGAGCCATAGCAATCATAATTCTTTGTCTTTGGCCTCCAGAAAGTTCATGAGGATATGCATTAAATCTCCTATCTACATCAGGTATTTCTACCAACTCCATAAGATTTTTAGCTTCTTTTTCAGCCTCTGATTTTGATAAACCAGAATGCAGTAATGATGATTCCATGATCTGTTTTCCAACTTTATGATAAGGATTTAGTGAGGTCATTGGTTCTTGAAAAATCATGGAAACCTGATTACCTCTAATGGATCGAAGTTGACTTTTTGAAGCATTGAGAATATCTGTGCCATTAAAATAAATTGATGATTCGTTGCTATAAGAAGATTTTAGTTCTGGCAGAAGCTGAAGTATGGACATAGCTGTAACAGATTTACCTGAGCCTGATTCTCCAACTAAGGCCATAGTCTCATTCTTATCAAGACTAAGATTTATAGAGTCTACAGCTCTAAATTTTGTATCTCTTACGTTAAAATCTACTGATAGGTTTTTAATGTCTAATAATTTGCTCATAATATTTTTTTATAGTCTTTTAAAAAATCTTCAGCTGCATATTTGGCAGCCTTTAATTTAGTCATATTTACAAATCCATGAAACATATTTGGATAATGGATATGCTCAATATCAACTCCAGCTTTATTTAATAGAGCTGCATACTCTTCACCCTCATCAGATAAAGGATCAAATCCAGCAGTAATAACTAAAGTTTTTGGATTTTCTAAATTATTTGGAAATTTACTTAAGTTAAATCTTATATCTTCATTGTTTTTATTAGAAGCTTTAAGCTGATCCCAAAACCAGACCATTGTATCATTTGTTAAGAAATATCCATCTCCAAATAACTTATAGGACTGAGAAGAACAAGATGGATCTGTCATTGGATATATCAAGCACTGACTAGATGGCATTGGTTTATTGCAAAGAGCTAGATGATTTGATGTTGCTGCTGCTAAATGAGCACCTGCACTGTCTCCACATAAACTGATGTCTCTTGTTTCATAACCTAAATTATTTAACCACTCCATAGCTAAACATGAATCATCAAGTGCTTTTGGAAATTTATTTTCTGGTGCTAATCTATAATTTAATGAAAAAACTTTAGCTTCAAGTATATTTGCCATTGTTGAAACCCATCTGTCATGAGTCATTACATCGCCTATGACATAACCGCCTCCATGAAAATATAAAATAACTTTTTTTGTAGAAATTCTATCTGGCTCATATTCTCGCAATAATATACTAGTGTCTTCAGATAATAATTTATGATCAAGGGTCTTAACTTTCTTATTAGGTTTTAAAGAAACTGGTGACGCAATTCTAGCCTCATTGATAGCAACCCTTAAGTCATCAGCAAATTCTACTTTTGTAAGAAGACTCGATGGAGTCATGGCTATCAAAAGTGAAGACTTAAAGTCTAGGACTTGTCCTCTGATATATATATCCTTTTTCCATACAAAGATTCTTATTACCCATGCAGGTAAAAGAAAAAATACATTGAGTAATATTCTTCGATATGGCATTAATAATAAACTTTATAAAATTAAATAAATAATCTCTTTCTAACATTAATTTCATATAATGATTAAATGTCATCAAGAGCCTACTCACTATTATACTTTTTATTGATATTTATTCATGGAAACCTTTTTAGCAATGATCTTTTAGAAGAATTGAGTAAACAAGTCGATATCTTGAGTGTTGAAGATGCATTTATGGTTTCTATAGATATTAATAAAAATAGTGTAAATCTTAAATGGAAAATTGCTCCAAAACATTATCTTTATCTCAATGATATTAAGACAAAATATAACGGATTAGACATTGATTATCACGAAGTAAACAGTAATAAAAGTAGATATGATGACGCTTTCTTTGGAAATGTGCTGATCTTAAAAGGTGAATTTGAGATTTCTATCCTAATTCCTAATATGGATAAAAGTTCTCAAAATAAAATTAGTGTAGATTATAGAGGCTGTGCTGAAGCTGGTTTTTGTTATCCAATGGAAACCTTATCATTCAGAATTTCTGATAAAATCCTATAATAGCAAATAAAATATAGCTAAAATCATAAAAAAATGAAAATACTTTTGCTCAATGGTCCAAATCTCAATTTACTTGGTAAAAGAGAAGCTGATATTTATGGAAGTATGACTTTAGATGAGCTCAATTCTAAATTAATAAAAATAGCTGATGAAAATGGATGTAATTTAGATGCTCTTCAGTCTAATGCTGAACATGAGTTAATTAATGCAATTCATGAAGCACCAAGCTCTGAAATAGATGTAATCTTAATTAATCCAGCTGCCTATACTCATACAAGTATTGCATTAAGAGATGCCTTGCTAGGAGTAAAAATTCCTTTTTTTGAGATTCATATTTCAGATATCTTTTCAAGAGAAAAATTTAGGCATAAATCCTTTTTTTCAGATATTGCAGAAAATACTTTTTCTGGAATGGGTATAGACGGTTATGAGAAAGCATTAATGGAAGCAATATCAAAATTTAAGAGGCTTTAATATGGATATAAGAAAAATAAAAAAATTAATAGAGATGCTACAAGATTCTGATCTAAACGAAATAGAAGTTAGTCAGGGAGAAGAATCTGTAAGAATATCGAGAGACAGTAACAATACTATAAGTACTCAAATGCCCTTAAATAGTAATCCAATTCAAGTGCCTGAGATTGGCAAGGAAGAAATACAGCCAGAACTATCTGGCAATCAAATCAAAACTCCTATTGTTGGAACATTTTATAGAAGGCCTAATCCAGAAAAAGCAGCATTTATTAATGTCGGTGATATTATCGAAGTCGGTGATGTTGTTTGTATTGTAGAAGCTATGAAAATGATGAATGAAATAAAATCAGAATATAGCGGGAAAGTTGTTTCAATCATTGCTGAAGATGGTCAGCCTGTTGAATTTGATCAGACTTTAATCATCGTAGAATAATATGTCTCATAAAGTACTAATTGCCAACAGAGGGGAGATAGCCTTACGAGCAATTAGAGCATGCAAAGAGCTAGAGATTAAAACGGTTGCTGTTTATTCTTCTGGCGACAAGAATCTCAAACATCTTAAATTTGCAGATGAAACTGTTTGCATTGGGCCAGAAAGTCCTCTTGAAAGTTATTTAAATGTGCCTGCAATACTGTCAGCTGCTGAAGTTACTAATGCAAAAGCTATATATCCAGGTTATGGTTTTTTAGCAGAAGACTATAGTTTTGCTGAAAAATGTGAGGAAAGTAGTTTTAAATTTATCGGTCCAAATTCAGAAACTATAAAGATGATGGGCGATAAAATTACTGCTAAAAATATTGCTGAAAAGGCTGGCATTAAAGTTGTCCCTGGTTATAAAGATGCTCTTCCAGAAGATCCTGAAAAGATCCATGCTATTGCAAGCGAGATAGGTTATCCGCTGATGATTAAAGCTACTGCTGGAGGTGGTGGTAGAGGCATGCGTCTTATTGAAAATAAGGATCAGCTTATAGATGGATTAGAAGTAACAATGCAAGAAGCTATGAATGCTTTTGGAAATAAGATTGTTTATTTTGAAAAATTTATTTCTGATCCAAGGCATATAGAAATCCAAATAGTAGCAGATGGGAAAGGGAATGCGATTCATTTAGGAACTAGAGACTGTAGCATTCAAAGAAGACATCAAAAAATAATTGAGGAAGCTCCTGCATCTAATCTCAATTCAGAATCACTTTTAAATACTTTAAATTCTTGTCTGAAATTATGTAAAGATATTAATTATGAGGGCGTTGGAACATTAGAATTCTTATATGAGGATGGTAATTTTTATTTCATAGAAATGAATACAAGAATACAAGTAGAACATCCTGTATCTGAAATGATTACTGGTTTTGATTTAGTTAAGGCTCAATTAAAAATAGCGCTTGGAATTCCAATGACATTAGACCAATCTAAAATATCTTTTAGAGGCCATGCTATTGAATGTAGGATTAATGCAGAAGATGCTAAAACTTTTACACCTTCACCTGGACTAATAACCAAGATGCATCCACCTGGTGGTTTTGGAGTTAGATTTGATTCCCATATTTACTCTGGTTATGAAGTTCCGCCATACTATGACTCTTTACTAGCAAAGATAATCACAGTAGCTAATTCAAGAAGTTCGTGTATAAAGAGAATGACGAGCGCCTTAGATGAGTTTTTTGTTGAAGGCATTGAAACTAATCATTCTTTGCATCAAGAATTAATGCATGATGAGGTTTTCAATAAAAATAAACATACAATAAATTACTTAGAGAACGAATTTTTTAAAAATTATGAATAAGCAATACGAGCCAAGTCTTATAGAAAAAAATATTCAATCAACTTGGGAAAATGAAAAAACATATGAGGCTAAAGCTGACAATAGAGAAAAATTTTATTGCTTGTCAATGTTTCCTTATCCATCTGGTAAGTTGCATATGGGTCATGTCAGAAATTATACAATTGGGGATGTAATTTCAAGATATAAAAGAATGAATAATTTTAATGTATTTCAGCCAATGGGTTGGGATGCATTTGGATTACCTGCAGAAAATGCAGCTATAGCTAATAAGGTTAGTCCAGATGACTGGACCAGAGAGAATATTGAACATATGAAGGTTCAGCTAAAGTCTTTGGGTTTAAGTTATGACTGGTCAAAAGAACTAAAAACCTGTGACACAAGTTATTATAAATGGGAGCAATTAATTTTTAAAAAATTTGCTGATCAAGGCCTTGTATATAGAAAAAAAGCGATTGTGAATTGGGACCCAGTTGATAATACTGTTCTTGCTAATGAACAAGTTATAGATGGCAAAGGATGGAGATCTGGCGCCAAGATTGAGATTAAAGAAATTGATCAATGGTTTTTAAAAATAACTGACTATGCAGAAGAATTATTAACATCTTTGGATGCGTTAGATTGGCCAGAAAATGTAAAAACAATGCAAAGAAACTGGATTGGAAAATCTAGTGGAGCTGAGATCAAATATCAATTAGAGAATTCTGATGATTTTCTTACTGCCTTCACAACAAGACCTGACACTTTATTTGGCGTATCTTTTATAGCAATATCTCCAAATCATAAAATTTCTATAGATTTAGCTAAAAATAATGAGTCTATTTCTGATTTTCTTCTTCAGTGCAATGAAACTTCAGCCGCTGAGGCTGATATGGCCAAAGCTGAAAAATTAGGTTTTCAAACAAATTTAAGGGCAATTCATCCATTTACAAAAGAGCTAATTCCAGTCTGGATAGGAAATTTTGTTTTATTGGATTATGGAACTGGTGTTGTGATGGGTGTGCCTGCTCATGATCAAAGAGATCATGAATTTGCTAAAAAATATAATATTCAAATTAATCAAGTTATTGAAATAGATAAAAACAATGAGTTGCCTATCCTTGAAAAAGGTAGATTAATTAATTCTTCACAATTCAACGGGATGAGTTCAGATGATGCCATTGAAAAAATTAAGGAGCATATTAAAGCCCATAATCTTGGAACAGAATTAATTCAATTTAGGCTAAGAGATTGGGGTATAAGTAGGCAAAGATATTGGGGCTGCCCTATTCCAGCTGTTTATGAGGATGGTGTTCCTAGGATACTGGAAGAAAGTGAGCTTCCTGTTGAGCTACCAAAACTAAAAGAAGGATCTGCGCCTATTCCATTAAGTAAAAATCAAGATTTTTTAAATCTTTCTCCTAATGCAATAAGGGAGGCTGACACCTTTGATACGTTTATGGACTCTTCTTGGTATTATGCTAGATTTCCATCAGCTGATAATGATGATGAGATATTTGATGAAGATTCTAATTATTGGTTACCAGTAGATTTGTACATTGGTGGTATCGAACATGCAATCCTTCATTTACTTTATTCAAGATTTTTCCATAAGGCTTTGCGAGATATGAAAATGGTAGATAGTGATGAGCCTTTCAAAAGATTATTAACACAAGGTATGGTTCTTAAAGATGGAGCCAAAATGTCAAAATCCAAGGGTAACACAGTTGACCCTCAATCTTACATTGATAAATATGGCGCGGATACTGTTAGGCTTTATATGATGTTTACAGCACCTCCTGAACAAAGCTTAGAGTGGAGTGAATCTTCAGTCGAAGGAGCATCAAGATTTCTTAAAAAGGTTTGGAATCTTGCAGAAGGAAGGAAATACAATGAATTTAAAGATAATTTTGAATTCACAAAAGAAGAATTAGCTCTTAGAAGAAAGTCACATGCTACTCTTAAAAAAGTAGCAAATGATTATGAAGTGAGATTTGCATTTAATACTGCTATCGCATCCATCATGGAACTACTAAACTTTATACCAGAAGAATTCAAAAGAGATGATGCTTCAGATGCTCAAAAATTTTGTTTAGATGAAGCTATTGTTTTTATCCTTAAAATGCTTTCTCCAATAACGCCTCATATTACACAATATCTATGGAGTGAATTTTTTATAGATGATTTCTCAGTTGATTCGTGGTGGCCAGAGTTCAATGAAGACCTGTTAGAAGTTCAAGAATTTGAATTGGTGGTGCAAGTTAATGGAAAAGTAAGAGGAAAAACAATTATTAATAAGAATTTTTCTGAAGAGGAAATTGAGCTTGAGGTCCTAAAGATCAAAAACGTAGCATCTACAATTGCAGATAATAAAATTAAGAAAGTAATTTATATAAAAGAAAAAATAATTAATTTTGTTATATAGTTAAAGATAATATTTTAAGTTGAAATAGAAACTATATGTCAAAAAAAATCATAGCTCTGTCTGTACTATTATTAGCAATTTCAAGTTGTGGATTTCAGCCTATGAAAAATCAAGGTGCCATTAAAGTTGGAAGTATTTCCTTTGCTAACAATGTTCCAAGCTCTGTTAAAGATAAACTAAAAATATTACAAAATGATGAATCTAATAATCTAAGTTTGATTATCCAGAGTTATGAACTCAAAGAAAGAAAAACTTATGGTGGCAATGCATTAAGAGCGCTTGAATCAGAGATAAAGGGTGAAATAGGAATTGTAATTTCTAATGGAGAAGATACGATCACCAAAAAACTTGTTGTTGTAAAAAATTATAGTGTAAGTGAATTAAATCCATTATCTGAAAGAGAGACTGTGAAGAAATTAGAGCAAGCAATTCAAGTTCAATTAATAAATCAAATAGCTTTTGAGGTACGTCTCCTTGAAATGTGAAGCTATAAATCTTAGTAAATATATAGGCAAGTCTCCTAATATTTTTTTTATTTTTGGCTCAGAAATTATTCTAAAAAATCATGTAAAGTCTAGAATCTTAGAAACACTTGCATCAAGAGGCTTCTCAGAGAAAGTTATATTAAGTGATGAAAATTTCAAAGAAATTAAATCTATAATTGCAGCTAATGCAGGCGGATCTTTGTTTAGTTCTAAATTAATTATTGAATTAAGACATTCAAGCGGAAAAGTCCCGGAGGTTGTTTCTGAGATTTTTAGTGACGAGTTAAATAATTATGAAAATATCAGTATTATTATTTATAGTCATTTAGATAAAGTAAGTCTTGTTTCTAAATGGGCAAAACAAATGGAATCCAATTCTTTGGTTGTAGAGTGCAAAAAACTAAAATCATTTGAAGAGCAGATATGGCTAAAGAAGAATTTAAGCTTTATACCAGATAATTATAGGAATGAAGTTGTAAAAATTTTATCTGAGATAAATTCAGGAAATCTTGTGGCTCAGCAAAATGAGATAGAACTACTTAAGTTACTATATCTAGATTCAGATAAAGACAAAAAGGATCTATCTGATATTACTAATCATATGATTAATTCTGCTGAATTCAGCCCATTTGAGCTTGAGGATGCCATCTTACAAGGTAAAACAAGCAAGGCATTAGAAATTATAAAGTCTTTAAGAAAAGCAGATAGCTATAGTGGACCTCTTTTGATATGGATTATGGCAAAGATAACAAATCTTGCATCTATAGCATCAAAGCATAAAAGTCCTCAAATGTATTTAAAAAATAGCGGGGTTTGGCAGTCAAAAATTAATGATTACTTATCTTTTATTAAAAATCAGACTAACGATGATCTAAATTCTATGCAAAAAAAGATTTATGAATTAGAGCTTTCGCTTAAAGGTTTAATCAAGAAAGACTTTTGGATAGAGTTAGAGTCTCTAATATGCCAGCTAGGTCCTAATTAACTACTCTTTGTTGATATAAAATCTGGCATTGCTTCATAAGATCATTATCTAGATCAAGCTTTGTATTAAAATTAATCACTTCTTTTACAGGAGCCACTCCTTTAGTTGAACTTGTGAACCATATAGATGCTGCCTCTTTAAGAGTATTAATATGAAAATCACTTTCTTGAAAAGGGAGTCCTTGCTCTTTTATTGCTTCAATTAAGATTGCTCTTGTTATGCCCGGTAAGATTTTATTAGATAACTTTGGAGTACATATCGTATTTTTATGCACAAAAAAGATGTTGCTTGCCCCTCCCTCAGTAATAATATTGTTGTCATGCATTATGATTTCATCACAATTTTGATTGGCTGCTGTATTCATTTGTAATACATTGCCCAACAAAGATGTTGTTTTAATATCACATCTATTCCATCTTATATCTTCACATACTGCCGCTTTTAATGGTTTAGATACAAATTCTAGTGGTAAAAGGTAACCAAAAGTTTCACATTGTATATTTGAGTTATAAATATGTGATCGAATTGTATCTATACCCCTTGAGATCTGATAATAAATATAGCCATTTTTGCAATTTGTGTTTTTAAAAAGCTGATTAATTTCCTCTTTAATTTTTTCAATATTAATGGGTAGATTCAGCTGTGATGCACTATAAGTAAGTCTTTCAAAATGCTCTTCAGAACAAATAAAGCTATTATTCTGAAAAGGTATGACTTCGTAGATGCTATCTGAAAATAGAAAAGCTCTGCTTAGAGGTGAAATCTTAATATTATCAAGATCATCAAAAGAGCCTTGATATACAGCTTTAATATTTTTAGTCACTAGCTAAACCAAAAAGGCTAAGTACCCACAACCAAATACTTGACCACAATCTACCAAAGAAGCCTTTTGCTTCAACATTGCTTAAAGCAACAAGCTCAGTAGATGAAACAACTTTATCTTGACTGACTATATCTATAGAACCAATAACTTGGCCTTGTATTATCGGTGCCTTTAAATTATTTTTATAATTATAATTTACAACTAAGTCCTTAAAAGCCATCCTTGGAAGAGTTACATAAACATCTTCAGCGGACCCTATCTGAACTGAATCAGATTGACCTCCCCAAATAGTCACCTCTTTAAGTGGTTGATTTTCAGCTAATTGTTTTTGGGTAGCAAAAAATCTAAATCCATATTCTAATAATCTTTGAGAACTATCAAAGCGTGCATTATCCGAAGGGCTCCCTGCTATTACAGTAATAAGTCGCATGTCACCTCTTTTTGCAGAACCTATCAAGCAGTAGCCAGCGGATTCAGTATGTCCTGTTTTCACACCATCAGATGAATCATCTTTCCATAACAATCTATTTCTATTTAATTGCTTTATATCGTTATATGTATATTGCTTCTCTTTATATACTGAATAATGATCAGGAAATTTTTTAATGAAACTTGCAGTAAGTTTTGCTAAATCTGCAGTACTAGTAAAATGATTAGGATCTGGTAGACCTGTAGCATTTTGGAAAAGTGTGTTTCTTAAGCCTATGGACCCGGCATAAGCATTCATCAAATCAACAAAACCATCTTCTGTGCCCCCAGCATATTCTGCCATTGCAACAGATGCATCATTACCAGATTGAATGATAATACCTTTTAGTAGATCTGATACTGAAACTCTTTTCCCAGCTTCAATAAACATTCTTGATCCTTCCATTCTCCAAGCCTTATTTGAAATCAGAACTTTATCTTCAAGCTTTATCAAATCGTTATCTATTTGATCAGCAATAACATAACTTGTCATAACTTTAGTCATGCTAGCTGGTTCAATCTGAGCATCTGAATTAAATTCAGCTATGACAGTGTTTGTATTTGGTTCAATTAATATATAACTTTTAAGATCTAGTTCAGGTGGATTTGGAACAAAAGATTGACCCTCAAGAAAGAATGAATAAGAAATTATTAATATTGAAAGAAGTTTTTTCATGATTTAAGCTCTAATGATAAATAATATACTGCCATAGCGTAGAAGTGGCTAATATTATATTTGGTAATGGCAATAAAATTATCATCGCCCATAAAATAAAGATCCTTTTTAGTATTTAAGAGAAGTTTTTGACCAACTTTTATAAGATTTTGGTCATTTAAACCATTCATTTTCATTAATTCTTTAATCTTCATATTATTTTCAATAGCAATTTCTAACAAAGAATCACCTTCTTTAACTATATAAACTTCTTCTTCACCTTCACTAAAATATAATGGTATGAATTTATTTAATTCACTATTGTGTCTATATGGCTTTCTTACATTATTAAACTCAACTGGTTGAACTATTATTCCATCCCTTTTCCAGCCGTGTACTTTTAAGTAATTAGCTACGCTAGCAACAGCATCTGGAATTGAATTAAAAAGATCGGAATATCCATCTCCGTCATAATCTACTGCGTAAGCTCTATAGCTTGATGATATAAATTGACCATAACCCATAGCGCCAGCATAAGATCCCTCAATAGAATATATGTCTAGATTATTTTCTCTAGTTAAGATAAAAAATTCTATTAGTTCGCTTTTAAAAAATTTTGAGCGCCTCGGAAAGTCAAAACCAAGTGTTGCAAGACTGTCTAATACTTTGTAACTTCCTTTTATCTTTCCATATCTTGTCTCTACACCAAGAATTGCACCAATAACTTCTCTGGGAACTCCGAATTCCTGTTCAACTTTATTGAATAATTCATTGTGTTCATTAATAAAAATCTTCCCATTTACAATTCTCTTGTCTTCTATAAAAAGTTTTTTATATCTATCCCATGTCCATGTAGATTCAGCTGGTGATGACATGGACTTCAGAATATTATCTTTCTTTTGAGCAGCTTTTAAAACTTCGACTACATATTCCCTTTCAAAGTTATGATCCTTAACAAGTGAATCTATAAGATCTTTTGCTTCAGGGTGATTCGAATAATCAGCAAAACTAAAACTAGCAAAAAGAAGAAAGATTGGTAAAAAAATCTTCATTGTTGAATTAATTTTTTATGAGATGCCATAGAAATAATAATACCAAAAGCTATATAGAATGATAGTAAAGAAGTTCCTCCCATGCTGATAAACGGTAAAGGCATACCAACAACAGGAAGAATTCCTACAACCATGCCTAAATTTACAAAAATTGTTGTTACAAAAATTAAGCTTAATCCTCCTATTGTTAATCTACAGAATCTATCTCGAGCATTAAATGACAAATAAAAACATCTAAATACAATAAAGGTGTAGATAGAAAGTAAAATTAAAGTTCCAAAGAAGCCAAACTCTTCAGCTATTACTGCAAATATAAAGTCTGTTTTAGTTTCAGGTAAAAAGTCTAGATGAGCTTGAGAGCCTGATCCATAACCTTTGCCAAATATACCTCCTGAACCAATAGCTATTTTTGATTGGGTAATATTCCACCCTGTTCCAAATGGATCAGCATCAGGATTAAATAGTGTAGCTATTCTTTGTCTTTGAAAAGGCGCAAGGAGATTATTCCAAAGGAAAGGCAGAGAAAGAATAAAGACTGCAAACGCAGATCCAATAAACCTCCAACTTAAACCAGCTAGAAAAAGAACATAAGAGCCTGCCAGTAACACTACGATACTTGTACCTAGATCAGGTTGAAACACTATAAGTCTAAATGATATTCCTATAATCAATAACGAAAAAATTGTATCTTTAAGATTAATGGGTAAAGATTTATCATATAAATATGATGCCAAGAATATAGGTAAAGCTATTTTTACAAGCTCTGATGGCTGTAATGTGAAAAAACCAAGATCTAACCATCTTTTTGCTCCATTAACTTCATTCCCAAAGAGGATCGTGAGAACGACTAAAACAATCGAAAAAACTAAGAAAAGACCTGATAGATTTTTATAAAAGGCAGGATCAGGTTGACTCACTGCAATCATGAGGATTATTCCAAAAAAGACGAAAACTGATTGTTTAATTATAATGCTTGAGCTTTCCTGAGAAGCGCTATAAAGAACTATTAAACCAATACAAGATAGCAATATAATTGAAATTAGCAGATAGGGATCATAAAAGAAATTAAAGCGTCTAAATTTTAAAAGTCTCATTATTGAATTAATTCCTTTAAAACTGATATTGCTACAGGGCCAGCAACAGCACCCCCGCTCTCACCATTCTCAATTACAACACTTACAGCATATTTCGGCTGTGGCATTGGCCCAAATGCTATCATTATTGCATGATCTCTTTGGGTCTCATTTTCTCTTACTAGAAGGTAGTCTTCCTTGCTATCTAAACTTACTAACTCCGCAGTTCCTGATTTTGCTGCAACTTGAAATGATTTAAGATTCTTTAATCTTCTAGAAGTTCCCTCAGTTGAGTCAATGACATCTGTCATTGCTTTGTGAAGTTGAGCCCAGTCCCTATTTTTAAAATTATTAAAACCTATGGTTGAATTTAAAGTATCAGTAGTGTCCTGAACTAAAGATAATGCATTCATTGATCCTTTCTTTGCAAGGATGCTGCTGTAGTATGCTAATTGAATCGGTGTAGCCACCATATAGCCCTGTCCAACTCCCATATTAACAGTATCTCCTCTTGACCAACCTGAATTCAACTTATTTCTCTTCCATTGCGGACTTGGAATTAGGCCTTCATCTTCATCAAAGCAGTCTAGGCATACCTTTTTTCCAAAACCAAATTTAGATAGATGCTCAGCCAGATCATCAATATCAGATCTATATGCTAAAGAGAAAAAGTATGTATTTGAGCTAACTACTATAGCTTTATCTAGATCTACTTTGCCATGTCCTCCTTTCTTCCATCCTCGATATATTCTTCCATCCTCAGGTAACGTAAAAAAACCTGGATCATCAATAGAAAAATTCCAGTCAATTAATTGATTCTGAACACCAAATATACCTAAAGCTGGTTTAATGGTTGATGCGGGTGGATACCTTCCCTTTAACGCCCTGTTAAAAAAAGGTTTTTTTGGATCCTGAATTAATGCGTTAAATTGATTATTTGAAATTCCATTTGATAAATCATTGATTGAATACGAAGGTGAGCTAAATAAAGTTACTATAGCCCCTGAATCAATCTCTACAGCAACAACGGCGCCCATTCTTCCCTTTAAAGCTTCATTCGCTTTAATATGAGATCCAAGATCTAAAGATGTAAAAATATTTTTACCTTCTTTGGGTTTGGTATAACTTATTTCTTGTAAAAGTTTGCCCCTTGCATCAACCTCATAAATTTTTTCACCAAATTCTCCCCTTAAAGAATCATCAAAAGTCTTTTCTATTCCACTTTTACCAGAGATAAAGCCATTAGCATAACTAAAGATAGTCTCTTGTCTTGGATGAATAGCTTCAGAGAGGATACTTAAAAGCTCATTGTCTGAGGGTGAGCCAATGTATCCGAGCACGTGAGATAAAATATTGGGATAATCACTGTATCTACTATAACGCTTTTCAACAAATAAATTTGGGTAATTATGCTTCCTCACTTGAAAGCTTGCAATTTGCTCTTGATCCAAGTCAGTCTTCACAACTAACTCCCTGTTATATCTTGCTTTACTCTTAAATTTTTCATAGAAAATATTTTCTTCTTCTAGAGTTATATCTATAAAATTTTTAATGTCTTCAATAAATAATTCTGGATCATCAATGTTATTGGGAATGGATATAAGATTAAAAGTTGGGATATTTTTTACAAGAATTTTTCCATCTCTATCATAAATAATTCCTCTTATAGGCTGAATATTCATCTCATGAGTTTTGTTTTCTAAAGCAGCTATTTCATATTCAGAATAATTAGCAATTTGAAGTTGGAAGATTTGATATAAAACTGCTAGAAAAAGGCCACCGAACATAAAATAAACAATAAAAAGTCTCAAAATAAAACTTCTTCTTTCAATAAATCTTTCTTGTAAATCAATCATTTATGGTAGGGCTGGTTATTAAAAATAGAAAAAGATCTATATATTTGTTCAATGAGAATTATTTTAAACAGTCTATGTGGAAATGTTAATGAGGATATCGAAAGCAACATATCAGCATGATTTAAAACATTTCTTGATAATCCAAAAGAACCGCCTATAACAAAAGAAATATCTTGATTAATCTCAATACTATTATTAAGAACTCTACTGAATCCTATTGATGAAAAATTTTCTCCATTCATATCGCAGGCAATAGTTTTACCCTTACCACTTAACTTATCTAAAATAAGATTTTCCTCTAATTTTAGGATTTCTTCCTTTGACATCTTGGGATGCTGCTTTCCCTTCAGATCGATATAATTGATCACAAAATTCTTAGGAAGTTGCTTGGTATAAAAGCTTAAACCTTCTGATTCCCATTTAGACGGCTTGTGACCAACACTGATAATATTACATTTCATTACTCAGGCGTTTGAGTAAGAGTAGTCTCTCCCCAAAGGCCTTCAAGATCATAAAACTCTCTGATTTCGTTCTTCATAATATTAATTACAACTTCACCACAATCAATTAATATCCATCCTGATTCACTCTGACCTTCTACCCCTATCAAGGATTCTTTGCTAGCTTTCACGCTAGCAACTACTTTTTCTGATATAGATTTAGCATGACGATTTGAATTTGCAGAAGCAATAATTATGGAGTCAGCAAATGTTGATATTTTTCTAACATCAAGAGCCAGAATATCTTCAGCCTTATTATCCTCAAGTGCATTTAGGCAAATTTCTTTTAATGTTGATTGGGGCAAGATTATTTAAAGTTTTTTGATGAAATAAAAATTAAGTTACAAATTAAGGTCATAAGATATACTAAAACATTATATGTTAAAAAGATAAATTAATAGTGGAATTTGATCTTATAGATAATATTTTTGGCTGGTTTAGCGAGTATCCTGAAATATTGGTATGGCTAGGTGGATCATCAATTTTAATATTTGCTTTCAGTCTTATTGGTATAAGCTGGCTTGTAGCCCAAATACCAGAAAATTATTTTTTGCATGAAACGAGACATCCCTCACTTTGGAAAGTTAAAACGCCTATTTTAAGATTGATAATTTTGATTATTAAAAATGTTTTAGGGGCTTTTTTGATTATTGGTGGTCTAATGATGCTTGTTCTTCCAGGTCAAGGATTGCTAACAATTGTTACAGGTTTTTTGTTTGTAGACTACCCGGGGAAATTTAAGTTAGAACGAAAAATGGTTGCCTATCCTGCTATTTTTAATAG
>CEOP01067186.1_pt1 | contig 23455 bp, 20 predicted proteins | sample 361301 | NCBI WGS metagenome assembly CEOP01 (sample SAMEA2619548, study PRJEB7988) | marine metagenome | biome: marine biome (ENVO:00000447); feature: deep chlorophyll maximum layer (ENVO:xxxxxxxx); material: "saline water (ENVO:00002010), including plankton (ENVO:xxxxxxxx)" | depth 55 m
GGCACACTGTATCCTAAAAATGAAAGAAGCAACAGCAATTAAACCCCTTTTTGATGGTGAAGAACGAATGAAAAACAGTATGCGTAAACACATTATTGACAAATTATTAGAATTCGGGACATGGGATACAATTCAACATAAAGGAAAGAATGAGAATGGATTAATTCGTTGGGGGCAAATCCCCGAAGAAAGAAATGAATTGTTAATAGATGGAATTGATATTCTCGATAGAACACAAGTTAACTATTTTACAATAAAGCAAAATTGTGGATGGTTCAAAACGTTATGGAAAAATCCAACATTATCTATCAAAATCCATCTACGTAACAATGAGATTATCCAATCAAATATCCATGAAGATACCCTTTTTCCTTGGATTCAACCTGGAATTGGAGTGATAGAAGGGGGGTTACCAGTCATTGACATTGTAAGAGTAGATTATGGCAGAAAAACCGATGAAGACCCTAGAGATAAAGTTCGATTAGAAGGGATTCCATATTCAAATGGTGATATCGTAAGAGGAACTGTAGATGGATGGCACGACAAATACGGATTATTCATTGAATTGCAACCGAATATGAATGGTCTTATCCCAATGAGCATGATGCCCAATCTTGGGCTCGACAACCTCAAAGTCCTGTATCCAAGAGGACAATCTGTGAGGGTCATGGTCACAAAGGTAGATCATCAAAGAAATCGAATCGCATTAGATTTTCCAGAGGGAGATAAATGAGAACTACAAAGGCTACTGCTCCTACTCGAATTGATCTCGCCGGAGGCTGGACAGATGTCCCAATTTTTGCAGAAAAATATGGAGGAGAAGTTATTAATTTTGCAATAAATATCTATGCACAAGCAAATGTTGGGACTACTGAAAATGGCATGCTTACTGCAACATATAGCAGTAATTCAAGATTAGGAGCAGGCTTAGGGACTACAGGTGCAGTTAATGTAGCATTATTAGCTGCAATTGATGGAGGGAAATCCGATCCTCTGGAGATTGCAGAAAATGCATATCAATTTGAAATGCAGTTAGGAAACACAGGAGGGAGACAAGATCAATGGGCAGCAGCACTCGGAGGATTCAACCATTTACTATTCATTGGGGAACGAGTTGAAAGATTACCCTTAGAGCCCCTTCAAAGTTCTAAAAACTGGTTAAGTAAACATCTAATTTTAGTAGATAGTGGTATTGAACATGTTTCTGGAGAAATGCATCAAGAAGTTTGGGAGAAATTCAAACAAGGTGATTCTAAAGTTGAAGAGGGATTATTGTTGCTAAGAACTGCGGCAAAGAAAATGGCTGAGGGACTAAACAGAGATCGAAGGGACTCAGTTGTAGAGTCGTTAAAGCAAGTATGTGCAGGAGTTGATTTGATTGATGAAAAAATTCATGCTCCATTCAAACCGGTGATTGAACCACTTATTGAAGAAAGGCATGTCATGGGATGGAAAGCAGTAGGTGCAGGAGGAGGAGGATGTGCGATACTCTTAGTGAGACCTAGTACCCAAGATTTAGTAAAACAATCATGCGAGAATGCTGGTTGGTCAATAATTGAATGGGGATTTGATGAAAACGGATTGACTATTGAAAATGAATGAATTCAAGGTGAGATATTATGAATTTAGAACAAGCACTTAATTCCGATTCTGATTTTTTTATGATTACAACAAATGTCTGTTACTATTGCACTAGGGCAAAGAATATCCTAAATGCGAAGGGATTGACATTCACTGAAATTGATGCAAACCAAGAACTTGAGGTTCATCTTGATGCAAGAAATCAAACTGGTTGGAGAACAGTACCAATTATCTGGGATCTTAGAAGTGGCGAACCTATCTTTGTAGGTGGTTCAGATGAACTCATTTTGCTATTGAATCAATCCACTGAATAATCTCGTTTTTTTGTTTTAAATCTACCATATGTCCCTTATGGTGGCGAAGTTTCAAAATTGGACAATTCGCAGTCTCAATTACATTACATAATTCCTCAGCTTGAGTCATTGAAACAATCTGATCTGTATCTCCATGCATCCAAACAACTGGGATTGGATTCTCTAATAATTTTGAATTCAATTGATTGGGTCGCACTGTTTTTCCTGCTATCAATACAAGACCGATGGCTCTATTGTAAATTTCAGGATGCATGAAAACTTCAGTAGCCATAGCAGCTCCTTGGGAAAATCCACCTAAAATTAGTTCACCTTCTGTTGAATGTTGTTTAATGAATTTTACAATCAGTTCTACTGATTGATCAACTTGATTGAGAGATGATTTGTCCAACGGAACACTCGGTGAAGCATCTCTTAACCACCAAGCAAATCCTCTCTTAGGATGAGGTATTTTTGCCTCTGGAAGAATAAGAGACATATTAGGAGCAAGAAGTGATTCAGCAAGAGGGCGAATCAACTCTGCAGTACCGGTTAATCCATGCATCATCACAAGTGCAGGCATGTTGCAACCTCACAATGTCCAAGAACGAACAAGAGCACCTGCAACTTTGAGATGAACAAAGGAATCTTGACCTCTTAAAGTGACAGTGATTGAATGCTCACCGGAATTAGAGGGAATGGTACCGAATGAACCCTTTTCAGTTGCCCCTGCACCCCAAGCTCTAGTCAAAGGAGAAGCACCTTGGTGATCTCTGATACTAAGTGACCCGGAACCACCTTGCTCACTTATTTCTACATCTAAATACCAAACTAAAGTATCCCAAGCCTCGTTTGGAGAATACCCCTCATCGAGAAATGTATCGTAAATTTCTTGATCATTTTCCTCATAAAAATTATCATGTATATCTCCAGCTCGATAGAAGAAAACATCTCCAGAATAGCCAGTTTTCTTTTCATTGAGATTCATTTGAAGGCGATCTATACCTTCATTATCAGTCCAAAGAAGGCTCTTGATAAAACCCTCACGGCCACTAAAAACATAACTAAGAGTGTGGTCTTCGCTAGATGTTGCAGAAACTGAAACTTCTCCGTTGTAGATATTGTCGGTATTTGCACTCCAATCTTGGCCTAAGAGCCTGAAATCCCAAGTGTTGCCAACTTCCCAAGGGAAATTAAAAACTGGCTGAGGATCTCCATTCTCATAAACTGACAAACCATCCATTGTAACTCGGCCTAAGAATGGATTATGATTGATTACTGCATGTCTTTGTGCCTCTCCTTCTGAAGAAATACCTAGCATGAATAAACCATCATCTTCTCGAATATCTGCGACTACTAAGCGAGTACTGTCTTCACCAAATTCTGGAGTGATGAAAGTGTATAGCCACTGGTCACCGATTTGCCAATCAGGCAAGACTAATTCGTCTTCGGTAGTATCGCCAATTTCAGATTCGGTAACAGTATCATCGCCGATACAGCCCGTTAAGCAGACTGTCATCATCAAAAACGACAACAAGTACGCACGCATGTTACCCCCCACATAGAGGTTATTTTTCAGTATGCGGGTATGCTGCTCAAAATAGGTGCTTTCACCAAGACTGCTAGCAAATGCTACTGTGCTCATCAATTCTAAACAATTAATGGAACAATAACAAGACTGACAATACTCATCAATTTGATTAGAATATTTAGAGAAGGCCCAGAAGTATCCTTGAATGGATCGCCGATCGTGTCTCCAATTACTGCAGCAGAATGAGCTGCGTCTCCTTTCTCTGCTCCATCAATGTGCCCTTGTTCGATTGCTTTCTTTGCGTTATCCCACGCACCACCTGCATTCGCCATAAACAACGCCATTAGTACTCCAGTAACGGTAGCACCTGCTAACAATCCTCCTAGTGATTCAGGACCCAGGATAAGACCCACAATTACAGGAGATGAAATTGCAACTAATCCAGGAGCAATCATTTCACGTAGTGCTGCGTTTGTAGAAATTTCCACGCATTTTTCACTGTCTGGCTTAACCCCTGGTTTACCGTCTAGAAGCCCTTCAATTTCACGAAACTGGCGACGAATCTCTGTAACCATATCTCCAGCAGCTTTACCCACACTGGTCATTGTCATTGCGGCAACAACAAATGGAAGTGCACCACCTATCAATAGTCCAATTACGACCATTGGATCTGTTAGCTCCATTGTAAATCCTGGATTTGCAGATTCTACTGCAGACTTGAAGGCTGCAAATAGTGCTAATGCTGTCAATGCAGCACTTCCAATTGCGAAGCCTTTTCCTACTGCAGCAGTAGTATTTCCTATGGAATCCAAAGCATCAGTAATCTCACGAACTTCTGAACCCAATTCACCCATCTCTGCAATTCCTCCTGCATTATCTGCAACTGGGCCATAGGCATCTACTGTCATAGTTACGCCTACAGTAGCTAGCATTCCCATAGCAGCCATAGCAATTCCATACAACCCATCAGTTCCTCCGCCCATGACATCGTTAGCATACCAAATTCCTGCACCCATGAGGAGAATCGGTAAGAAAACTGACTTCATACCGACTGAAAGACCTGCAATAGCATTGGTAGCAGGACCGGTCTTCGACATTTCTCCAATATATGGAATATCACGGACTGGAAGACCCATTACAGGCTCAATTCCAGTGTAATATTCAGTTACTAGACCAATCAATATTCCAACCACTGAACCTGCAATTACAGCATACAATGGATTATAATTTGGAAGATCCATACCATTCGGGCCCATGATTAGATATCCGAATAACCAGAATAAACCTGCTCCGATGAATGTAGTATACCTGAGTGCTGCTGCCGCATCATCCAAATTCTTTAGGAAAGTCATCGAAAATACGCCAATAATACTTGCAAGGTAACCAGTTAGTGCTAGTGCGATTGGAAGTAGGACTAAAGCACCGTAATACGTTGCACCAGCTACATTACCTGCAGCCATTGCTGCGCTACCTGCTGCTGCTGCAATCACCATTGCTGCTATTATTGAACCAACAAATGATTCAAAGATATCTGCGCCCATTCCTGCAACATCTCCTACGTTATCTCCTACATTATCAGCAATAACTCCTGGATTCCGAGGATCGTCTTCAGGAATTCCTGCTTCAACCTTGCCTACTAAATCTGCTCCCACATCTGCTGCTTTAGTGTAAATACCACCACCTACACGAGCGAAAAGAGCAATACTAGAGGCTCCCATTCCAAAACCTGCAATAGATCCAACTGTACTGAAATCATCTCCTAACCAGAGGTACATCGAAGAGACTCCTAGAAGACCTAATCCACCTACAGCAAGTCCCATGACTGCTCCTCCGTTAAACGAAACAAGCAATGCTTCTGATTGGCCTCCATTTTTTGCAGCCATTGCAGTTCTTCCATTAGCCGAAGTAGCACTGCGCATTCCAGAATACCCTGCCATTACAGAAGTAAAGGCACCAATTAGGAATGCGATTGCTGTTTCCATTCCCAAATCACTGTTCATTTGCCCGCCTGCCATAAGTAGACCTGCAACTACCAGTACGAATACTGAAAGATACTTGTACTCAGCATACAAGAAAGCCATAGCTCCCTTTTGTATCTGATTAGTAATATCAGATACCGTCTCGTTATCAATAACGATTGAATCATTCCTTCGATAAAGGATGAAGGCAGTAATCAATCCGAAAACCGCTAATCCGACGCCTATTTGAGCTAATTCTTCTGGGGTAAATGCACTCATTTCTTTCACCTATTCCATCAATGGGAAAATCGACCTATATTTAATGGAGACCGATTTGAACTACCAGTTTCACCTTTTTCAAAGCAATTAGATTAATTCCAACAATAAAAAAAAAAAGGATTTGAAGCAGTTGGTTGATAGAGTAGGACGTTATAGGATTGATGTGGTTGACAAGCAACTAATCTTAGATTCCGTCGGGCCGGTACAAGCAGTCCTTGATGCCCATGACGGTATCGTTAATGTCGTAGATACTACCGATGGGATCATTATGATTTCATTAGAAGGAGGCTGCACAGGATGTGGATCTACACCTATGACTGCCATGCAAATTTACTATTCATTGATGCAATTAGACCAAGTTAACGATGTGGTGTTTCAAAATGGAGAGTTACCCGAATACATGCGCCAGTTTATTGATGAAAAATTAGAAAATGAAACGAATGATTCCTAAATCATTCTTCTTCTCTTTCTCGACGTAACTTCATTAAATGATGTGGGTTAGGTTCACCTTGGATTTCTTCCCCATTAATTGGAATTATTTGACTAACTATTCCCATTAATACAAGCACTAAAACGAGGAAATTAGCCAAGGGAGGAGATCCCCAAAATATCCCACCTAACTGATGAAATAAAGCCAAACCTATGGCAGTAATTATACATAAAAAAGTCATAATATTATGAGATAATCTTTCAATTTTTGCAGAACGGGCAAGCGTTCCAATAGAAATCCATATTACAATAACTAATCCACAAGACCACGAAAGCAAAGACTCGAATAACTGCAGCACTCTCTCCCCTCGAGATACTCTACTTCTAGTAGGTCTTTGATTTTGAGTGATGAAGAGATGATTCAAGACCCGTCGTGAATAACCAAGTGCATGGTGAACCTGAGTTCATGGTCAATCCCTCGTTCTCGAAGAGAACAACCGCCATTCTTCACTAAAAGTCAAATCATTACTGTACTCGAACAAGTCGGCATTTTATTGCAATTAGATGGAGCAAATCCATTTCGAGTAAGAGCATATGAAAATGCATCTAGAAGTCTGTTATCTCATGAAGAAGATTTGTGGGAAACTGTGAAACAAGGTGCATTGATAGATATCAAAGGAATTGGAAAGGGAATTGCTGGACTGATTAATGAAGCAATGAATGGAGGAACTTGGGGCGATTTAGGTTCCCTATATGAGAAAGTTCCTAGAGGATTAATCGAAATGTTAGGCGTCCCAGGTCTTGGACCAAAAAGAATCAAACAATTCTATGATGAATTGGGAATCGAAAATATAACTGATTTAAGAGCAGCTGCGGAGAATGGAGAACTTTCTAATTTACCTCGAATGGGGAAGAAAATGGAGAGACGAATACTCGAAGGAATTGATTTACTTGCTAGATTTTCTGGAAGACGACGTCTAGACATAGGACTACTTTATGGGGAGGCATTTGAAAGAAGAATTGACGGAATTGAAGGAGTTCAAAGGGCACAACTTGCTGGTTCAGCAAGAAGAAGGAAAGAATCAATTGGCGATCTCGATGTAGTTGCAGCTGTAGAAAAAGAGCATATCGAAAAAGTCACTGATTCAATATTATCGCTCCCAGGAATAGCCGAAGTAAAGGGTGCCGGTGATTCAAAAATCAGTCTAATTATAGAATCCACAATATTTGAAAATGCAGCATCAAATTCGACTATTGATGGAGGGGTATTGGCCGCTCTAGGTGGAGAAGCATGGGAAGAATTGGAAGCAAATTCTACTATCGATGCTCAAGTACGGCTAGTTCCTCCACATGTTTTCGCATATACAATGGCTTATTTCACTGGAAGTAAGGAACATAATGTAAGAATGAGACAAAGAGCATTAGATATGGGATTAAGACTTAATGAATTTGGATTATTTCCTCTAGAAGGACTAGGAGATGCAACGGGACTTCAAGCAGCAAAAAATGGTTTACCTGCATTCGATGAAGAAGAAATTTATGAACATCTCCAAATGAAATGGGTACCCCCCGAAATGAGAGAAGATATGGGAGAAATTGAAGCAGCACTATCTGGAACTCTCCCTTCTTTAATCGAACCAGTTCAAGTAAAAGGAGCGCTACATAATCATACTACTGCTTCAGATGGTACTGGTTCATTAAGCGAAATGGCTGAAGCAGCAATAGATCTTGGCTGGGAATTCCTAGGTATCGCGGACCATTCTGAGATACTAAATATAGGAGGAAGAAGTATTGGAGTACCTCAAGATAAGGTTGTTCAACAGGGAAATGAAATTAGAGATATGAACTATAAATGGGAGGAAGAAGATACAAATTTTCGACTTCTTCATGGTTCAGAATGTGATATTTTAGCAGATGGGAAGTTGGACTATCCCGATAGTATCAGGCGCGAATTTTCTCATGTAGTAGGTAGCGTACACGCAATAGGGTCATGGAGGAATCGTGATGAAATTGAAAATACTGAAATCTTAATCAAAGCCATTGAAGATCCTACGTTTACCATTTTAGGGCATCCTACTGGGCGAATAATTGGTGGAAGAGAAGGATTTCCATTAGACCTACATGCAGTTCTAAGAAGAATGGGAGAACTAAATGAAGAAGGAATTTTGAAGGCTTGCGAAATCAATGCTAGTCCTTACAGATTAGATTTAGATTGGAGATTATGTAAATTTGCTAAATCACAAGGTGTTCCAATTGTAATTAATCCTGATGCACATTCAACGAAGGGACTGAAGGATGTGTGGTTTGGAGTCCAAATGGCAAGAAAAGGTTGGCTAGAAGAAGCAGATGTTTTGAATTGTCTACCTGGAAGTGTAATTGAAGAAAGAATGATGGAAGGAAAGTGATGAAAAGAATCGATAAAGCAAAGAAAATAGGAGAAATTCTAGACGATTTATACCCAGAAACTCCTATTCCTCTAGAGCATAATGACCCTTACACACTACTGGTAGCAGTAATGCTATCAGCGCAAACAACCGACAAAAAGGTCAATGAAGTGACTCCTGCTCTATTTTCTGTTGCCCCTAATCCTTATGCTATGGCATCATTAGAAGTAGACGACATAAAGGAAATTATTCGTGAAATTGGTTTATCTCCTACAAAGGCAAAAAACCTCAAAAAAATGGCTGAGCAGATTATCTCTAATGGTGGAGAAGTAATTCCAGATTGGGATTTTTTAGAATCTCTAGCTGGAGTTGGCCATAAGACTGCAAGTGTTGTAATGGCTCAAGCATTTGATATTCCTGCATTTCCAGTTGATACTCATATTCACAGACTGGCATCTAGATGGGGATTAAGCAATGGAAAAAGTGTTGAGAAAACTGAAAAAGATCTCAAAGCAGTTTTTTCTAAGGAAACTTGGAATGCAAGACATTTACAAATCATCTTCTTCGGAAGAGAACATTGCCCAGCAAGATCTCATGATCTTGAAAACTGTCTAATTTGTTCATGGGCTGCAACGAAAAAACGTATACAAGAAGAGAAAAAATAAGAATTATTGTTCTCCTTCTATCTCCGGAGGGTGATAACTCCAATTTTCAGTAGATATGAAGTTATTATCATTAGTAGACTGAAAGAGACGGCAGAAAATTTTCGCATATTTTAATCGAGAAATAACAACCTAATGATTCTTGGCTGAGCAATAAACGAGATGTTTTTCATTTCAACTAACTACTCCCGATGATGGACGAAGAAGTTCGAACCATACAGGAAAATGATCAGATACATTTGAACTACTCATTTCCCTATCTATGCCCCACCATCCCGTGTAAGAACTAGCAATTTGTTCATCGAGAATTATGCGATCATAAGCACATCTTGTTGATGAAAATGTGGTATCAGCATCGTCAGGGACTACCCATGTAAAATTTGATTTTCGTATCGTAAGAGCGTCTAATTCGTTAAGAGATGCGTAGTTACAATCTGCATTCATATCACCCAAAATAACTAATTTCTTAGATTCTGGAAAAGTCATCGTTAGATTTGACAATGATTGCAGTTCATCCACTGCAACTCCGGGAGAAGTATGGATAGATAACATAAGGAACGTCAAATTAGAGAGTTCACCATTTTTTGTTAGTACAGTAAATTCGGTTAGGAAAGGCTCCCGATAAAATTCATCCAACAAAGTGTCATTGTATAATTTGGAATCATTAACCGGGTGAACAGCAGTATTTCGGTAATAAACAGCATATTGCTCTTGCCCACCAATATCATCTTCTTGTTGACCACTGCGTTCTGATAACAACATCTCCCAGTCCTCTGATGAACCATTCTTTAACTCGTCAAGAAACCTGTAAGGCACCTCTTGATTTATATCTTTAATTTCTTGGACTGTGACCATATCATAACGATCAAAAATTTCGACTAATTCTGAGACCACTTCCGGCTTACCCATCTTAGTAACACCGAATGTTCTGATATTGAAAGTAGCAAGGCGAACTGTATCATCACTATCTAATTCGATTTTATTTTCTTCAGTACGCTCAAAAAATATAATTTCAGGAACGGTTGATTCTTCACTAAAGATAACAAAGGAAAGAACTCCTGCAAGAATGATATTCAAGGCTATTGAAGCGGCGATAAACACTTGATTTATCTCAACCATAAATCATTATGAAAATTTCTACAATTTCAAACATTGTAAGTAAAAAGGGAAAAATTATTGTTTATGAATCAAAGTTCAAACGACGGGAAACATTCATCCATCAAAATATACAAGTCTATTTTGAATATTAACTTCCACTAATGAATAATCCTATTGAAGCATCCAAAAGTACAGCAGTTAAGAAACTAGTAAACCCTGCTACCCATAACATAGTAATCATCTGACCAATGGATAAAGCGATCCCTCCTCCCCTAATTCTAGCAGAAATCAATCCTAGAATTATTATCATCATCAACACTAGTATCGATACTAGAATTTTGAAGAGGAAAATATTCTCTTCAACTACCGTACTATCATCCAAAACTGGTAATCCAAATCCTCCAGATAATTGAGGAATACCTGCAACGTCGGTTTGTACTATTCCTTGAGCAACCCCACTAATGGATGAACCAAGACCTTGAACAATTGATATCGTAATGTTCAGACTAGTTATCATTGCAACTAGAACACCAAAGGCAACTCCTTGCATAGTACCGGAAGAAAGAGCTCTTCTTCTTCTTAAAGAAAGAAGATTCGTAGTATTTTTCGATACTAATTCCGCTACACCTGCTGGCTCCCCACTAGTTTGTGCTCCCTCAAGATAGATACGAATAAATCTAGAAACCATCATAGAATTTGCATCTGCAGCAAACCAATCCCAAGAATGGTCACTGTCAATTCTCATTGAAAGTCTACGTTCTAACTGATCAATGGACTTATTCAGTGCACCAAAATCAATGCCTTTGAGGGCTCTAACAGTAGCACTTGGCTCAGAAGAGCGAGCTTGAGCAGTTCCCCCAAGAGCACGAATAAAGCCAGGATATGATTCATCTCTACGACGAACAGATTTCTCTTCTCTACCAACTAAATATGCTGGGACTGCAAATGGTGTGACAATCACTGCAACAGCTAACAAACCATATTGATCCCAATTATCTAGAATAAAAGTAAAATCTACTAAAAAACTAGAAAACAGTGTAGATGAAATTAGCAAAACCCCAAAAATGGTAGCCAAAACCCAAGATCTTCGCATTTTTATTTTGTAATCAGTAGCCATATCATTACGTGAAAATAAATCATCATCTGGAATTAAAACCATAAATGAAATCAAGCCAAATAATTGTAATAATGTGTAAATTAATGCTGCAAGAAGAATCCACCTAATTCTAACCATTACTGTCCAAGGATCATCATCTAGAGTACCTGTCATAAACAAAACAAGATGTATACCCGAAATCACTAGTAAGAACATACCAGTTGTGGTTAGTGAAATGTAAATTTCTCGAAGTGTATCTACAGCCTCTAATCTTGTATCGTATAAAGTATTGAATTCTGATTGGAATGTATCCTGCTCAGATCTCATGAAATCTTCTAACGGCTGGCCTGCTTCAACAGAAAATGCCATTCGATCGAGAAAATCACCCCAGATTGGTGATGGGCTTTGTCTCCCAACTATTCTAGCCGCTTCTGGTAAGTTAGTATGCCACCTATCTACAAGAGTTTCAATTGCTTGTACTTCTTCAGCTAAGGCGCCATAATCCCCCATTTGCTTTAGAATATCAAACATGGATTGAGCACCTGCATCACCTAAAGATAAAATTCCCATTCTAGTGATGAACATGTGCATTTCACGCTCAATTGAGATAGCATGACGTTGAGTCTCAATTAAAGGCCATACAGCAGCTGCGCCACCAGTCAAGATTGGAAATATTAAGGCGAGGATAAGACCAGATGCTCCGGTAAATAGTCCCGATGAAATATAGAAAATTATTGCTCCGATCAATAGTCCAAAAATCGATGCCGGAAGAACAATCTTCAGAGCATATTCACCAATAGGCATTCCTAATCGACGAATTGCAATTTGCCATGTAGGGAGACGCTCCATATATCCGTCTCCTAACTACTAATGATTCACCCCTACCCAGGTGTCGATGGCGGAAGAAAATTGCTCCCATCCTTGCTGATAATAAACATCTAAAATATCGAAGACATCATCATAATGAGTTAAATCACGATCTGCCATTCGTTGAATCGCTTCCGTTCTTCGATCCATTTCATTGTAGATTTCACGTTTGTTTGCAAATCCCATCATGGGAGCCATCTTATTTTCCATCAAATGTGATTGAAACATCCCTCTGAAGTAATGCTTGTCAATTACAGGGTCCCACTCAAACATACCTCGAGTCAAAATACCATCTGCAAACTTATTGTAACCTATCACCTCATCTATTCCCGTAATTCTTCTTGCAATCCCCCCTCCAGGAGCTTCAACGACTTCTTGGAAAATTGCGAAATTAAGATTATCAAAAAATCGGGCAGGGACATTGATAGGATCTCCTGTGAATCTCTGAATCATTTTGACAATAGATGATGCGTGGAAGGTTGCAATCACAGGATGACCTGTCTGCATAGCTTGGAATGCAGTGGCTCCTTCTACACCACGTATTTCTCCGATAATGATGTACCTAGGTCTAGAACGAAGGGCTGCTTTCAATAAATCAAACATTTCAACTCTAGAATCTTCATTTTTAGAATCTCTTGTAACCAGCCTCTGCCATAATCTATGACGGACCTTTACTTCAGGAGTATCTTCAGCAGAATATATCTTTACATTGTGATCAATAAAGGGTAAAATTGCATTCAAAGTTGTTGTTTTTCCTGATGCAGTTTCACCAGAAACAAGGAGAGACATTCCGTTTTCGAGACCTAACCAGATGTATGCAGCTTGTTGTGCTGACATTGTTCCCCACTTAATCAATTGAATAACCGAAATAGTCTCTTCAGCAAACTTTCTGATTGTAAAAGATGGACCTAACATCGAAACATCATCGCTGAATATAATATTGATTCTTGAACCGTCCAATAATGCTCCATCAATAATCGGTTTACTATCGGATACTGGACGTCCAATTCTCTCAGACATTGAACGAAGATATCTTGCCAGAACTTCTCTATCTCTGAAACGAATATTAGAAGTCACCATTCCGAAAACCTTGTGATCCATATTGATATATCTAAGACCTACAGAATGTATATCTTCAAGCATCTCGTCTGAAAGTAATGCTTCTAATGGGCCAGATTTAACTAAGTCTCTTACAATGATATATTTTAGTCGTTCTAATTGCTCTTCGGTAACGGAAATTGAGGATTCACCTATTCCAAGAAAACCCATAGCAGGTCCCAGAACGCTATCTGGTTGAATCGCACTAGAACTAGTAGTAGTCATACGTGCAATCATTCCTTCAAGAATCCCTTCAAATTCAGAATCAGAAGTGAACGAAGGTGCACTTGGTGCATCACGCAATAATCGGTCAACAATTTCTTGGCGAATGATTTCTTCTTCTTCATTTAAAACTGGCTCAATTCCAAACCACAATGTCGTACCTGCTCCTTGTTCATCATCTTCAGGCGGCTTGTAGATATGGGCAAAAAGAGGAGGTTTAAGACTGTAAATCAAATTCATAGGTTCAATTTTCTTAGCACCCCTATCTAATGGGCCATAGAAGTAAGGACGTGAACCGTGTTGAGCTTCAAAATCCTCTACCCATCTACGTACGTGAGAATGGCGAGCCATTAGCCCATCAAGATCGCCTTTAGCAATCTCAAAATCCTCATTTTCGTCCACAATTCACACCTCAACTGACAGCCGTAATATCGACAATGAATCCCATACTAGGTTCTACTCTCCATCCAATTCTAGCCTGTACAGGTCCAGCCGCTCGAAGGAAACGAGTTACTGCTAATGTACGATTAAGTTGACCACCTTGAGTAGTAGACAGTAAACCTAGTACTACCTCTGCTGAACCTTTAATTTCTCTAAGTAACGCAGGTTTAACTTCATCAGAGTCAAAACATAACATTAGAGTACGGCCATCAGCAGTAAATCGTCTAATTGAGGAAAGAAGAGCGGAAGGATTTGTATCTGGAGGAATTAATTGTGATGCACGGTCGATAATTACAAAATCAGCGGCTTTAAGCCCCTCATTAGACAATAAATCATTGATAGTAATTTCTACTTCTACTTCTTCTGTTAGTACACCAAATCTAGACATAAGTAAAAATTGACCATTATCGATATAATCTGACATTCCATATCCGATACTATCGACTTGTTCAAGCCAGCCCCTAGTGGTTAATTCAGTAGTAACTAAAGCAACCTTTGTTCCATTTTCAGAAAGTCCGAATGCTAGTCTTTGAGCGATTAGACTCTTCCCCCCTCCTATATCTCCTTCAACAATCATCAGAGAACGATTAGGGATTGCTGCGCCAAGGCTGTTAGCCAAACTGTCTTGTTCTAAACCAAAAGGAAATGAGTCTTCAGACAATTCGAACCACCTCTGTAAATGAATACACACCTCTGGCTGGGTTCAAAGTATCTGATAAAATAACTACATTCAGGTATATCTCATCATTACTGGATAGAGAAATATTACCTTGAATAGTGAAATTAACTATCGACCCAGGCAACCAAACTGATGGAATGACACCTCTTTGAGACACATTCATTGTGGAACCATTGAGAAGAACAACTGTATCGGTGATATTCAACGTGAAATCACCTGTATTTTGGATTGTAATCATTGTCTGATTTGTGGTAGGATTCCAATCAATATTCATTGGATCAGTGATTAAAGTAGCCTCTGTTTTTTCATTAGCTTCAATTTGATCCGCACCATCATTCAATGCCATAGAAACGCCTGCCCATGCTTGAATTAAAACAGCGGAGACAATTCCGGCTACAATTAGACTGGCAACTAACATTATCATATCTGAAGCACCGCCATCTGCCATTGAATCACCTACTGTATCGTTGCACCTGAACTATGACCAAATGAAGAAACAAATGCTCGAACTGGGGTTCCTGTCACGGTATCTGAACCCATAACTGTCTCTCCAGGAAACAAATATTTTGTTGAGGAATAATAATCAGAAAATGGAGCGGGGTCGCCTCCATCTAGAATTATCCAAATTTCTGAAAATAAGACTGAATCCGAACCTTCATTTGTAATATTGATGAAAAGAGTTGATGTTGCTAATGTGGCATTATCAATTTGAACTTTTACATCTTTGGATTCATTGGCATCAATATCCTCAAACCGCTGGCGATTCTCAAGAGTAATGACCATTGCATTAGCAAAAATAGACAAAAGAACAGTGCCTACAATCAAGGCGCCAACACTGGCAGAACCGCCCACATCTCACTCCCCCGGCTCAAAATCAACCATGGGTGCGGAAGGAATAGAAGATTGTCCAGTTGAAGTGGAAGATTGTGAACGCCACGCTTCTACCATCGCTACAAAAGTCAATAGTGGACGGTTGGGGAGTGTTGCATTCCCACTACCTTCGCCAGGTTGAGCTAGAGAAGTAATACCACTGAGTGTTTTTGCTTCGGATGAAGTAAGGAAACCACTTTTTGCTGCAGCTTGTATAAACAACTGAGCATCATGACCAGATAAATTATCGAGAATAAGAGCCGCTATCTTTGCAGGATCAACACCTGGTCCTGAAATTTCTGAATCTTTTGAACGTAGAAATGGATTCAATGCTAAAGACTGCGCCTCATACAAATCAAGTAATCCCGGACCTGCATGAACTGCATCTATCCCACCAGATTCGCTGTCAGAATTGCCCAATGAAATCGTCTTAACTTCTCCATCTTCTCCTACAGTATGCATTACATCTGATGAAGATGAAGAGGAACTTGCATGCCCCAAAGCTAAGTTTGTCTCCATGTGGCCAATCGATGCTTCTAATCTCTCGAATCGATCTGCAAGCATTTTGAGTAATTCGTCAGGAGGAGGACCACTAGAAGAGGAACCAGAAGAGGGAGGAGAGCCCGAAGGAGCCTTCGAACCCATATCCCCCATGAATCCTACACGTGTTGCACCCGGAGTGAACAACCATGCCTCAAGATCAGTAGGACGATATTCCGGCGGAATATCGATTTGATCTACAGTGACACGTGAAGCGGCATCGAGCCTATCTGCTGTACGTCCCTCATTACTATCCATCTAATCACCTCATTTCCATTGACCACCCTCAAGGCCCGAAGGCCTCAAGGGAAACACCAATTCAGTAATCAAACGATGAGTGAACCAGGGTCAACAGCGTTGAAAGTCAACTGGGAGTAGGTCTCACCGCCGCCATCGACGATGATGCGAAGCTCCATTGTGTCTCCAACACTAGCTTGGCAACCGTCAACTACTGCGTTACCTGCTCCATCGTCAGCGTCATCATCAGTATCGATTACTATGGTGAAGGTTTGACCAGCATTAACAGAATCTCCCGTAGTCATTACAGTTCCATCGAGGTCTTCTCCGAATACGTTGGTTCCATCATCGAGGTTACCGGTATTGATGTCAACATTTGCCGTAGCTCCATCATCGCAAACAATCAGCCACGTGATATCAGAAATGAGAGTAGAATCAGAACCTGCTGCCATCTGGACAACTAGTGTGATTTCATCAACAGCTGTTGCTGGTTCAGCGTCAGCTGTCGATACGTAAGCCATGACAACTTGGATCTTACCCGAGATTTCGTCACGGGTGTCGTCACCAGTTGCCTCAGCACGCTGCTGAAGTTCTTCTGCAGTCTTGATAATGATTGTAGATGCTACTGCTGCTACCAAAATTAGCGCAATAAATACAATCATTGCACCGATACCAATCGATGCTCTATCGTCGTTCATGTAGGGGGTGTTTCTCTTATTCATGGTGTTCACCGTTCCTCTGCACCCCATTGAAGTATATCATAGTAGTCCTAAGAAAGAAGAAAATCAATAAACAGATTACAATTTTTTATCTATCTTGCATCAATTTCTGTGGCTACATGAACTACTTCGCCAGGAGCAAGATTTTGTACAAATGGTACGCGTTTTGCCGAGAAGCCTCGAGGAAGCCAAGCCTCAACAACGAAACCTTCTATTGCCCGTAGAGTTCGATTCTCGACCCTAGACATTACAGATACGTCACCCATATCTACCATATATCCTGTAACTATTGAAACTTGTTTAGACAAAACTAAATTTTCTGAAATTGTACCAGAAGGATGGATATGAATCCCCATTTCAATTATACCTCTAGGAGGAATTGCAGGGATTTGTGCAGCTTTAGGCTCAGCAATCCAACCAGTTGGAGCAGGTGCCGCAATCCGCATTGCAGGTAAATCGTGTTCACCTAGATTCTCAATAGTCATCATTAACAGTCCATGTTCTAATTCGGGTGGCCAACGAGCTTCGACAGTAAAGAAGAAACGTCCTGCAACAAATGGATTAACTCGACCACCTGAATCACTCAATGATTGAATGGCAGTTCTAAAGGAATCCAAAGCTGTTTCCCACTCTCCCTTTCCAAGATCGATTAAACCATCTGTGACCATACCTCTGGCTCTTTTTTCTTCTTCACTTAAGTCATCAAGACTAGCGAGATGTTGTTCTAAGGCTAGTAAAGATCGATGTAAACGAATGACCTGTTTCTCAAGAAACTCTGCGTCTCTATTTGCTTCCTTCAAATCGGCTCTTGCTTTGAATGGCCGATGATTCCACAAAAAATGTCTTACTCTTGCAGAGCGAATAGTTAATTGATCAACGAATCTGGAAGATGCATCGGCACCTGATCCCATTAAATCATCAAATGGATCATTGCTCATCATTCTTCTTCACCGCCAGTAATTTCTTCTGATTCTTCATCCGGATTGAATGCTTCGGGCACAGGAGGAGGAGCAGCAAACGGGTTTACTCGATTCTGTGTTCTACTCTGAAGAATTCCCCTAATTCTAGCAGTTCGAATATCCAAGGCAGCCAGGTCGTTGTGTATTGATCCATACAATCTATCGAGATACCTTAGAAGAACTAGACAAATCGTTCCTAGCACTACAATATATCCAACACTTGAACCAATACTAGAAACACCAATATTCACTTTCAGACTAGGGTCTATTGTCATCATTAGTACAAAGAAAACCGGGGCCCCAAGTAGAATCCATCCGACTTCACGTCTTGTAGTCTCAATCTCCTCAGCATGATTTCCTAAAGCTGACCTTTCTCCAATCAGTGTCTTTCGTCTATCATCATGAATGGCTTGAATCTCTCCTGCACCCAACCATGAAACTACGAACATCCAAAGGGTTGCTAAAGAAATAGAAACTAAACCAATTTCTGGAATAACCGAAGAACGGGCTAAAACTGCTAATCCTAACATTGCTAAGTATGTAGACCCATGAAGAGCACGTTCATCATCATCTAATCCTCTTCTGAAAAGGAATAAAGAAAGAACTAGAACTAAAATTCCAGATATCAACGATATAAGGAATCCAGGACTCCAAGTATCAACAGACAAAGTACGAATTTCTTCATCATTTTCCATCACATTACCGTAAACAGAATCAGATAATAGCAAATTGAACGTACAATCAAATTTACCTTCAGTAACATACCACGGAAGTGCATCGGCAGATACCGTCCAACTTACCTCTGTAGACTCTTGAATTCCCAATGGAGGTATAATCCTTGGAGAATTATCAATTATATTTACAGAACCAGTGCAAGAAACAGTAACTACACTGTTCAATGGTAATATTGCAGTACCAGTATTGGATATATTAACTACTAATTCAGTAGTACTTCCTTCTACAAGAGAACCATCACTAAAACTAATATCTGAAATTCTTGGATCACTGTAAGAATCTAATCTAATTTTTACAACAAACGTAGTACCTAACCTACTTCCGGCTTCATCTAAATTTTCAAGATTAAAGGTCAAATCCCAACCATCACCCGGAGCGATTGATGAAGAATCAGGCATTGTTACAAGAATATCGAAAGAATCCAACGCATAAGGTGAGGCAGAACCAAGTGAATGGATATCGTTAGGCACCAAAGGATCTGGCCCTCCTGCAATAGCAAAACTCCACGATGTATCAGGGTATAGAGAATCATTGACTGTTCTTTCAGCAGAAACATATCTCAGCGAATAGGAAGAAGGAGAAAGTGTCCCCGTTTGACTCAATTCGGGAACATGCATCCAATCTACGTTCAAAGTATATTGAGGGCCATCAGAACCTCGAAGAATAATTGGATCGTCTGTTTGTACCCTCTCAATTACTAGAGGTGTTGACCAACTAGCATTACCTCCAACTTCTCCTCGAGGCACAAACTCAAAGGATAATGTTCCTGATTCCTTATCCCAATGTCGATCATCGGTAGGCGTCATTGAAAGATTAATCCAACGTTCCTGACCTACGCTTAATTCCAATGTGGCAGGGCAAACTGGTTCTGACCAGCGACCAGAACTAGAAGCATCTACAGAACAAGAAACATCAAGGATTACAGCATCATTACCTGCATTTTTCATTAGATAAGAAACGTCTCTTGATTGTCCAGGAATGGTTGCTATCCTAGAAGGAGATGATGACATAACTAGTTGGAAAACTGGTTTGATAGAAACGGTAACATTAGATTGCCCTACAATAAAATTGTCAGTTGTATTGAATACCAAAATCGGAATAATGTAAGCCTGTCCAGCCAGTGGAACTTCTTCGGAATCAAGGGCAGGGACAGTAACTCTTACTATTAATCCCGAAATAGTTTCTCCAGGAGAAATATCGATTAGATCAGATGATTGTACCCAGCCTTCGGGAGTTGTGAGATTAAATGTACCCACTTCTCTTAAATTTCCTCGATTTTCTAATGTTACTGCAATTTCTAATGTTTCTCCAGGTATTGCTTCAAACAATGCGTCATGAGATAATCTGATATCATGTATTTTCTCAATACCAATCAGTACACTAGAACGATCTTGTTCAGTCCCATTATGTCCTAAAATTAATTCAAAAGAATAAATTGAATCTGCCCTTGCAGTAGATAATGCGGTAACATCTACAGAAAGTGTTGCGTTAGCACCGGGTTCTACAGTTACAGTACTTGGCGCTCCGATAGTAAAGTCAGTTCCTCCAACAAAATTGCCGGTTGAAATATCAAATGATTGAAGTGAATTACCCATATTTCTAACTATGAAACTTGCAGTTTGAGTTCCTTCAGAAGGAACTTCGATTTCCAATGAATCTGGTTCTATTAGAGCACCTATTACCTCATCAAGAACAAATCTAGCTGTTCCATTATCTACAAACGAACCCTCGCCATCAAACAAAAAAATCTCAATTTCGTGTACTATGTCTGCTCTGGCATCTGAAGGAGGAGTTGCAGTTACCACAACATTCTGGAAAACAGAATCAATACCTGTTGGCCATGTTCCAACCTCAGGCGCTAATGCAGTAACAGCATTAGGTGTTAGATCAACAACCCATCCAGAAATACCTGGCGACGATAGAGTGTAATCGGATAGAGCATTTCCATTATTAGTCAAAACCATTGTAGCATTGTTCTCTACTCCAGGAACACCAGCAGTAATTGGACTATCTTCTAATTCCCCATCAATTACTGTTTCAATAATTACTCGGAATGAAGATGAGGTGTCTGGAGAAGTAATTCCAACCATTCCCGATAGTGAAGTGGATGCAGTCAGGGTGAAATTTAGTGCCCCTGCTGCGGGCAAAGTCTCTGTAGGACCTAGTACTGATACAACCAGGGTACGCGATTGACCCAAATCTAGAGTAGTAGAATTTGGCCCTACTGATGAATTCCAACGAGATGATTCCTGTGCACCATATGTTGCTCCATCTACAGAAGTAAACTGTGTTGCTTCTGAGGTAATATTGATGATGGCAGAACCCATTGTTCCCGATGGGAAATTACTCAACAATGAGACTTCCAAATCAAACATTTTGAACATATTTCCGGCTTCTAATTCATCAGTTGTGAATATTAACTCTTCAACATAAGGATTCATAGAAACGCTAACTGAGGGGCGGACCTCGATATCACTAATATTCGATGCAGTTAGTGCTGAGTCTCCTTCAACTGGAGTAGAGGTGATTCTGAGATGTAACCTGTTGCCTGCAGAAATTTTCGCTTCAGGGTCTAGGGGAGAGGTCAATGTTGGAGCTGTAATTGTAATGGTAATGGCTCTAGAGTTTCCCGGGGACATCAGATCTGTGGTAGTAGTATCAATATCTACATTCCATCCATCTGGATTTTCTTGAAGACCTGCAGTGAGATAGAAATGAGCCGGTGATGTACCTGTATTTACCAACGTATAATCTACAATTACAAATGAACCAGGGTCGATATACAACAGTGAACCGTTACTTCGTAAATCTGATTGGTAAAGATCTCCAGCAAGAACTGAGGCCCTAGCAGAGACACTGACACCAGAAGTTGTACTATTCACATATACTGTAACTGTTTCAATATCAGAACGATCCGCTGTAATCGGTACATCTACTGGGACATTTATCGGTGCACCTGTATTGGAAGCTAAATTGGTAATAGTTGAAGGCAAACTAGAATCATCAACCCAGTTTGAAACATTACTATATTCAACAGTGTAGGTGTCAGATGCGGAACCTAGATTTTGAACAATAAATAATAGTCCTGTTCCACTACCTGGGTCCACTGAAATGTTTGCAGGTGGAGTAACTGTGGTATGGGAATCGGACAAAACAATATTTCGAGAAGAAATGGGAATATCCGATGTAGAGCCATCAGAAAATGAGATCTTAAACAATCCACTCATAGTATATGTACCAGATAATGGAGAACCATCAAACGATAGATTTACTGCCGAATTTCCAGCGTTTTGAGAAAGAGAACCTGGCGAGGCATGTGTTACACTAGATGTCAATGGAATAGCAGAACCTCCTCCAGACGGAGTTAGAACCAATTCACCTTCAACAGAAAAGGGAATATTTCCAGTATTCGAGAATACCCAATCTCCGTGCCAGATATCTCTACCTATTACGTCTCCATCATTCGGAAGTGTATTAGATACCTCAACATGACTAGAAGTATCTTGAATTGTTAGAGTATGTGGATAGACTAAATCATCATTTGAAGGATCAGAATCAGAACCAGCAGTAGCAGTAACTGAAATATCAGCCGTTCCAGAAGTTTGTGCCCATTCAAGTAAATGTACTTCTGATGAACTTCCTAACAAAGTGAATGGTACAGAATCAACTACAGAGGAGACACCCGAATTAACTGCAACATTAAGTTCCAACGTACCAGTGGCTGTAGTAGTACCAAGATTGACAATAGTAACTCGGACTTCATGTGCCACATTTGCCAAGGTGTGCACTCCTCCAATAACTGCAGACGCGGAAATTATTTCTACACTATCTACTGAGACATCGACTGAACGTCCGGATGTTAGTGAAGGAGAGTTTTCAATTTCAGAAATTGCTAAATGACCCAAAGAAGATATCAGAAGAAGAGTCACCAGAGTAATAGCATGGAAAAATTTCACTATAGGCTACCTCCTGATTTTTGAATTCTAATTGTTCGGCCTTGACCCCTGTACAATGAAACTAATTTGTCAAGTAAATGCGTATGCTCATCTTCAGTAATACCAAGTTTTCTACGCTCATCCCAAAGGAGCATCTGTTCTGTCCTAGTAAGGAGACCATCTTTGAGATAGATTTCTAAAGTTCTACGATATGTATCTCTATCACTAATAGCATAAATCAAACCATTTGAATCAATAATATCTGCTCGTTCTTGTATTCTATTGCCTAATTGATTAGCTTCTTCATAATTTATACTGCGAGAATCAACTTCGCCTTGGATTTCATTCGCAATCAACTGGAGATCTTGTAGGGTTCGAGACTTTTGGACTCGGCGGAGGAATTTCCTAGCTTTCCTACCCAGTCGATTAGACATTGCATGGCCTCCGCTATACCATGTCAATCTCAGGAAGGATATGAAGGAACCGCAAATAACATTAGAAATTCGTGTAGCAAAACAAACGAAATGAAGACATACCTAAACTTCTCTGCGACAACTAATGGACCCTGTGAGCGGAGCAGTGATTGCCACTTTAACAGTGGGCTCCGTTCAAGGCATCTATCGAATTCTAAGAGGAGATGCACGAAGAGCAATGCTACCTTCTATGGCATCTCTTCCCGCCCCTGTCATTGACAAAGGCCTCAGACGACCAAGAAAACAATTGGACCGTAGTGTAGAAATAAGTTCAACTTCCAGTGCAAGAACACAAATTCCTACCCCAGAAGTAGAAGAAGAAGTTGTAAAAGAGGAAGTTGTAGATGATGAACCACAACCTGTAGATCTACC
>CEOP01055114.1_pt1 | contig 23400 bp, 22 predicted proteins | sample 361301 | NCBI WGS metagenome assembly CEOP01 (sample SAMEA2619548, study PRJEB7988) | marine metagenome | biome: marine biome (ENVO:00000447); feature: deep chlorophyll maximum layer (ENVO:xxxxxxxx); material: "saline water (ENVO:00002010), including plankton (ENVO:xxxxxxxx)" | depth 55 m
ATGTGGGGTATTGTCTGTTCTTTTTTTTTTTGTAAGTAATTAATTACTTACTTTTTGTTATTATTGTTATTATTGTTGTCGTCGGGTGTGGACGATATTACGTTTATAACTTTTTTTGCTTCAGCTTTTTGAAGTCTGTTGAATAAGTTCCGGAAGCACTTATTGCATAGTTTGGAGTAGGGTGGAACCTTAACGATGCCGTCCTTTTTCATATCCTTAATTACGACTTTCATAGCTTTTATGCTTAGAGGTCTGGAAATAACGGTGCGGCGTCCCATTGTTGTTTGTTATATAGATAAAGTGTTACCTTTTTAAGTTAATTTAAGTAATGTAACTTATTCCTTAAGGCCGCCGGTGCGAAGGATCCCTACAACGTCCTTTGGTAGAAGGCTGAGGACAATTCCGTAGAACATGTCGACGTTGTGGTGGACGATGCGCATGAGGGCGAAGAAGAGCCAGAGGGTAATCATGCCCTGGATGGCTGGTCTCCACTCACCTTCGGTTAGTTTTTCGTCGCCGAGGTTTACATCGATGCCGAGGGCGTCCTTAATTTTGGTTCCTAGTTCGCTGTCCTTAACGAACATGTCGAGAGACGCGGTGAAGAGGAAAGAGAAAAGGATTGAAGTTATGAGGCCAGCGGCGATAGTTACAGCTAGTGCAGCGGGAGCTTGGGACATATTGAAAGTTGTTATTTATTGCAAATATTTTTATTTTTGTTTGTGGTCGATTTTGATGCAACCTTGTTAACTATAACTGGATTTTTGGATAATGGTGGGTTATTTTTCTTTTTGTTATTTTTTTCTTCGCGTTCGATGTTATTTTTGTTGTATTTCCATAGTTCTGAGGATCCTATAGTGAAAATTCTGTTTGCTTTAGCTCTGTACCAGAAAACGCAATCTTCTATGTTTGTGCTTTTTGAGGTGTTGTCTAAAACCATTGCATCCCACCCTTCTGTGCAAGAATTCATGACCTGTCTAAATTGGTCGAAAGTGGGGAAAATCCCGAAATAGTGTTGCCATAATTTTTTTTGGTTGTCTACGATATTTTCTCTTAGGCAAAATACGAAATCTATATTGGTCCTTAAATCTGGACCAATTCCCATACAATACTGCATCGTTAATAGGAACATTAATTTCCAATGACGTCCGTTCATAAAAATTTCTGTAATATTTCTATCCTTCATAACTTTTTTATCATACATCATATCGTCAAGTAGAAGAAAAGCGTGTGCTTTAGAAGGATTTTCTTTCACTGCTTTTTTTTGTCTCTCTACTATTTTCTCTATAACAGATTGTTCGAATCTACTGTGAATAAAAATAGGGGGGACGTATTTCTCGTAAAAATGATTACCATCTTCCGTGGCGCTGATAACGCATCCTATAGGTATATTTCTAACGTAATACATTATATCCGCAACTAAAGTTGATTTTCCAGTCCCGCGCTTACCTATAAAAACGCAAGTAGGAGGTCCATCTTTTAATCTTCTTTTTTCTATAACGGATGGGTTAAATTTTGTAATTGTCAATTCCCTAGGCATTTAATAAAAGACACGACATATTATTAGTTTAAGAATCCGCAGACGAAGTTATTTCGGTAGTTGTTGTAGCAGAAGAGAAAAATTTCCTACCTTCTAGAACGTGTGGAGCTCCTATAGCATTTTCTATAGAAATAGTCCCAGAAGGTATCTTTAATTCTTTTTTAACGTGGGGTTTTACCTCGTTTCCTATAGCATTTTCTAAAATTTCCTCTTTGTCTGCGGAATTTTGGGTAAAAAAACTTGTGAACTCCTGTATTCCTTCAGCTCCGGTGCTATAAGACTTATGAAGAGTGAACATAATTACAACTCCTGAAAACAATAGTAAATTATTTCTAGTTTGTTCGTCCAATCTACGATCGTCGGGAGATTCGGGATCCTTTATAAAAATCCAATAGAGAATAAATGCAAAAATTGCGAACCCGAAAGGAGTTTCGTCCATAGTTATCTAAAATCAAATTATTTTTTTGTAATATACCAACCGCACCATTATTCGCTATCAGAATCTCCTCCTTGCCACTTTTCGGTCATTTGATTTTCCTGGGACATAACTGATTGCTGCTGTTGTGGTGGTTGCTGCTGTTGCTGCTGTTGTTGCTGCTGACCGAAAAAACTGCTTTGTTGCTGTTCCTGAGGATAAGAAGACTGTGGAACAGGAGGGGGTATGTTAGAAGTTTGATTGTAAACATTAGGAGGTTGGGAAGCAAAAGCGTTAGCGTTATTAGGAACATCTCCTCCGAAATGAACTTTTCTGGGAGCGTTTTCTTCGTCGTCGTCTGAAGATCCCCAATTCGGAGCTCCAGAGTCCTCTGGACCAGAATCTGAGTCTGATTCTGGGTCTTTTGATTCTTCGCTGGCAACTGAGCCGGTTTCATCTGCGTCTGACTTCTTATCTTTACTGCTAGAAACGGGAGTTGATTGTTTTCCAGTGCCTGTTTCCGAGAGGTATTCTTTTAGGATTTCTTGTATTGGTAGCATGTCACGAATGGCTTCTTGAATGCTTTCGGAAATAAGTTCTTTTTTCTTCTTTCTGTTGTCTCCTCTTTCTCCTACAGGTATTTTATGCCAGAAAACCATAGGGTCTTGGAATATATTATCCGCGCACTGTATTATTGTTTTATGGATAAAAGAATCACGTGAAGGTATTTTTATGTGAACGTCCTTCTTATTGTCTGCGTCTAATCTAACACATGATAATATCTGAATGTTGCTTACGAACACGGCAGCTACGTGATCCATCAAAGAAGGATAGCCTGTTATTATATTTTTGCAGACTTTTTCCACGCTAATATTGTTCCAGTGAGGTATTTTTTGGAGTGCCAATTGGAATAAAACCAGTGTATATTCTTCTTTTTCTTCGCCGGCTTCTTCTTTACATTTGTTATAAATTTCTTCAAATATTTCTAAAATACGGGGAGCTATTTCTTGGACTAGCTGATAGGTGTATTCATCTCGTGCCGCAGTCCATTCTCTAGAATCTGACATTGTTAAAAATACCTTATAGTTTAAACAAAACTTTTTTGACGCAGGGGAAAAAAAATATTCGGTACTCTTTAAAAAGACATGCCAAATAAAAAGAAAAACAAATCAGAAAAAAAAGCTAAAACAACATTAGACCTACAAAAATTAAAAGAAATATACACCTTTCTCCACCTCAACAGAGAGTGTGCTGGAACTTTAATAGAGAAAAATAACGTAATAGAAAATTTCACAGTATTGAAAGGAGACACCGATTCAGTCCGCACCCCACTGTCTACTTTTAATTGGCACAGTCACCCTATATTCTTGTACGTAAGAGAAGGTGTATCGTGGGGTTGGCCGTCTGGTGAAGATATGCGAGAGGTTATATTTTTTGGTTTGGGTGGAAATAGGGCACATTTTGTTTTTTCCGTGGAAGGGGTTTATGCTCTTTCTTTAACTCCTTGTTTTAAAAAGTGGTTAAAAAATATTATAGAAGATGGATGGGATAGAGGTATAATCGTAGCTATGATAGAGATGATATTTAAGAGCACTCACAATTTAAGAACAACGGAATATAATGAGCTTTATCCTTTGACCCCCGATGATTGGATAAAGATGGTTAGAAATCTGAGGGTAAACTATTTATTTGAAAAGAAAGAAAAGCAAGATCCATGTGGCAAAATAACTTGTGCGAAAATAACAACCCATGACATGGGTTCGCGAGATAGAGAGCTGATGACGGTTCATAATTATGCGGAAGTTTACGAGGGAGAAAAGATGACCGTGTATAAAGTTGGGAAGAACGGTTCTATAAATGGCAGTAAAGAAATGCCAATTAAAGAAGCGCTAGAAAGACTAGAGCAACTTTCTGTTAATTTGAAGAAATCTTGTCCTAATTCAAGATTATACAATATAAATTTCTTTAAAAATGACGCTTTACCTCTTGATCTTTACGAAATAAAAGCTTCCGAAAGAAACGAAAAATATAAAGAGCTCCCAGAAGATGCACCACAACCTCCTAACAAACTCAAAAAACTCAATTTTTAGACCCATGGTCTCTCCACGGTGCGTCCTCGTGAACGTAAGGGTCAGGGACGGTTTCCTGAATTTTTAGGAGATATTTTTCTATTGATTCTTTTAATTTCAATAGTTCACCTATTTCGTGCGCTTCGAAAAGTTCTATTTGAGTTTCCGCGAAATCGCGAGCGTAATATACGTGATAGGGCTCATTTTCTGAGGGACATTCTTCGTCTTCTATGTGTCGTTCTACAAAGAAAGGCATTATTAATTACTGTATTTTATTTTTTTTGCTCCATAAGAAAGAAAAAAGACGGGTGGTGTTCATTATTACGGAGTTAACAGCTTTTTGGCGCCAATTTTGTGGGTTTATTGCGTAAAGAAACAGTTTCCTAGCTAAAATGTTATAGATCACATTGGCTTTAATAAATAGCTGCCGGAAAGGAAAAGGTAGCCAAGATGGCGTTTTCGCGAAATGTAGTTTTATAACAAATCTATTACCAGATTTTTTAGACGGAGAACTTATATAATGGAGGTCTCTATTATAGTCTATAACAACAAATTCAAGCGGTTTCATTTCAAAAACAGAACCCTTTATTACGGTTTGTGTTTTTGTATCGTTAACGATGGTTAAAATACATCTATATAGACTACAGCCTGGTATGATACCAAAAGGACCGTCGATATGCTCGGTTTCGAAAACAGCATCGCTGCCAGCATCGTCCCCTGTCCCTCGGGATACGCTAGAATACAGCTCGTTCATTTCTGAAACTCTGCTTATTCTATAACCAGGGGTTTTTAGAAAATTCTGTATGGCATCGCTAAGTTTAACTATGCTACACCTTATAGGGACCGGTGTTTTTTCTTCGTATATGTGCGTTGTCGTTTTAGTTGTATTATTAGTACAGTGAGAGTCTAGTAAGAACAAGCGTATCCCTTCTAAATAAGGATAAAATGCCGTATGCGACAGACTGCCGTTCATTTATTAATAATTTAAAACATTATTAAACACCCTTGAAAGACTCGTCAATTTTGCACGGAGCGCGAGAATCTTCGGGTTTTTTGTCGTAAAATCCTGGCTTATACCTTCCAATGAGGGGATCGCTAAAAGATTCAACAATCTTGTTGTAGTTAGTATTAGTTTTCCCGTATGAGCGTTCCTGGTTTCGCGCAGTATTTCCTTGAGGTCTGTCGGCAACTTCACCCATAGCCCTTATATCGTTAAGCTGGTAGCCTCCGATACGAACTTTCACGCTGTCTAGAAGATTCGTTCTACTTGGGTTAGGTCTGGCTTCTACTTCACCTACGTATCTTATGTTATTGCGTTGACTTTCTTCTGTGTTGTAGCTCTGGATTGAATTAACACGAGGTGCTCCTAAGTTTATATTGTCTGCGTTGGTAGTTTCTCTGTGATTGTGTCTTGGGGTATCTACAAAACCTACAGCGTGACCCTTGTTACCATTGGAACCGTATGTTCCTAAGTTTGTGGTTCCTTCCGATAGAAGTTCTCTATTTGTAGTGTTTGTTTTCTGCTCGATTCTGCTTCCAACTTTGAAAGCTCCCAATTCTCCAGCAGTCTGGGTTACGTTGAGGAGAGGCATTTGTCTGTTATCTGTGTAATTTTCGTTGACGTAGTATCTTCCAGGACCACTGTCGTGTCCCGATATTTTGCTGTTTCCTAACATTCCTGTAGGGAGACCGTTTCTTATATTTTTCTCTCTGTCTATTGTAGAACGGTAGTTTTTAATGTTGTGATTGAAGGAACTTCTTTCTGCTATGTCTCCTTCTGCGGCGGTTATTCTTTTAACTTTTCCTGTTTGTAGACCGGGATAGTGGGTATCTATATTGGGAGTTGTCTGATCTCTTTTAGTTTCAGGTCTTAGAAGTTGTTCTGTGGTGTATTCTCCAGTTGCTCTGGTTTTACCGGGACCAGTTGTAGGTAGTTGAAACCAATCCACAGCTCCACCTTCGTTACATCTTTTGACTACGTAGCCGCTTCCTTGGTATTTTTTTACTATGTCCGAGTCGTCTTGTCCGAAATTTTCTTCTGCTGCTGGTTTTAGACCGCCTGCAAACGGTATCTGTCCTGAAGTTTTGTTTCCTCCTGCGAATTTGCCCTTGGGTGGAAGAGGTGCGTCTTTGGCTTCTCTTATTTTAGAGTTGATGGTTGCTTTAGCGTCATCTAATGGTCTGTAAATATCGTGGAAACCTCTGTCGTGAACGTTCTTTAGTCCTTCTGTTTTCATTCCGGGACCTATCTGTATAGTTTCTGTCGACTTAAGGTCGGGTCTTGAACTAGTAACGTCCACATATCTGTCTAAGTCGGGTCTAACAAGAGGACTTCCCCAAACTGTATCTGTCCCCAACTCTTTCATGCTGAAAACGTGCGATTCGGGGTCGCGCGTGCTTCTGAGTGCACGCGTGAAGGGGTCGTTTCCCGTGTCTCTGTTCATTTGCGTTACGGTAGAACCTTCATTTACAGATTCCCAATTTCCAGACGGAACCCCTGTTCCAGCCATATTTTGGGTGTGTCTCCCTCTAAAAAAAGGAACAAAATTGTTATGGACGAAATCTGTCATGGGTTGGTTTTGGTAACGAGTCGGATCTTTTATTATCTGGGGCTTACCGCATGGATTTGGAACGGATTTTAATATATTTTGAGCACGAGCGTAGTCAGGTATGTTATTCTGTAGTTTAGCATCCTCTATCTGCTTACAAACAGCTTTAACGTCAGTAAGAGTTCCTTCTTTCAGCATAGTGTCCAACCTTATCTTCAAGAAATCTATGCTTCTAGTCTGTTCGGCTGTCAGTTTAGGTTTTTTAGAGGCAGTGGATGCTGCTGCTTTTTTTCCTTCCGTTTTTTTTTCTGTAAAATTATCTATGAGGGAAGAGTTATTTAAATAGGCTATAGCCCCTGAAGTACCAATCACAGCCATAGATATGAAGTCCATGCTTGTTTTTAGTAATGAGACAATATATTATTTTTGGTGTAGCTTATTTATTCGACGTCGTTAGTTTTTTGCTTAATTAGCTGTATATTTCCCTTTTTGGAAATTTCTGAGAAGGATAGCTTGGAGCCAGAGTATCCTTTATATAGTTTCTGGTATCTAAACCCCCTCGTTGACTAGCCGTGGTTTCGTGTATAATGCTCCAATCCTGTAATTTTCTGGAACTTGATGTCGTTGCCGTATTGATAGGCTCGACCTCGCAACATATTCTATCGTAATTTTTTTCCGTTAGATGATTCGAATTCTGTCTATACATCACATTATCCCCCCTTTCCCCAAAAGAATAATAATTATTCTTAGAACTAGTTCCTTCCCTACCGTTGACACCACCTCTTATCAATTTAGAACTCCTTACTTCGTATGCTACAGGATCTAAACTTTTGGTGGTTTTCCTTGTCTCTTCTACTTCCTTGGGTGTCTTAGCAGTTAAAATTTTTCCTAGATTTTTTAATTCAGATTCTCTGTCGACTTTATTGTCGTTAACTCTAAGATTTCTAGTAGAAATGTCGGTTTTTGTTGTAAATAAAGTATCATTTGTTATCCACTTAAATGTAGAAGCGGAAATTTTCTCTGCTTCAGGTGCTATAGTAGGCATTATTACCAATAATGTAGATTATTATTTAAGGTCCTAAAGCTCTCGGTTCTCTATTAACTTATTACGTGTAGAAGCTCCAGCTTGATTGTCATATACAGGATTATTCCCTACACCTTTAAAATTAGGTACTGGAACCGAATTACCCGATTTACCCATACCAAAATCAAAATCCTTAAGAATAACATGCGATTTAGAACCATCTACCATGGGTTCCAAAAATTTATACCTCCCATAGGTTTTTTCAGTAACTTGCTGCATAGATTTAGTGCATCTCGGTGTACCTCCAAATCTAAGCTCGCTAGAAACATCGGGAATCCTCCTATCGGTATTCTCCGAAGCCAAATAACCATGCGAAACCGGTAATTCAAATGTCGCAGGAAGTTCATTCAATCTAGAAGGCATAAAACGCGTATCGCAGCAAGATCCTACAGCTCTTAAATTACCAAAATCCGTAAAAGAAGTTGGTTCGGCACGTGGAGCATCTTGAACAAAATACCGTAGAGGTTTTTGCCCCACTAACTGACTTTCTTCAAGTCCTATAACTGTTTGCTGATTAACTTTGGTAATCGTTGACATATGTTAATAATAACGCCACATTTTATTTTTGCGAATGCGGTCCGTTTACGCCTTCTTTGGAGGTAAATAAAGTCCAGATCTTCTCGCTTGTCCGTAACCGTTATCTGGAGTGCACTCCCTAGTGTAAACTGTATAAGGGTTGCCTAAATGAGCAAATACACTACCTTGTTTACAATGCTGCCTAGCTCCCTGTTCGTAAAGTTGAGATGCATAATTTCCTTGGTCATCGGGAACTTTGTATATTTGCCGGGAAAAGTTTGCACCGTAGAATTCGTCACTAGGATCCATTGGTATATTGTGCGTCAAAGCTGCCTCTATTTCTGGAGAAAGAACCAATGCGCTGTTAGTTAAATTCTCTCTAGTATCGTCATTATTTGGTCTCCTATTGTCCCAATCATCCGTGTCTAACGAACAACCCAATATTTTCGAACTTTTCTCAAAACTTACCAAAGAACCACCTGGTCTACCAGTAGCGGGAGAAGATAATTCAGGAGACGTAGATAATTGCGGATTACCCACCGGATTTTCCTTATCAACTGTAAAAGTTTCTCTGGTCCGCTCAGTAAATGGCGTTTCCACTTCTAAAACTTGTTTTGGCTTAGCAAAAGCATTTACAATAATGTATATCAACATCAGAACGCTTACAAAAGCTATAGTTCTTTTCAAACTAGAAGAATTCTTTTTAACTATGGAAGTTGCCACACTTATCAACAGAGCCATTTTTGTTATAATGTTTATTTGTGTATTTAAAGGCGTGCCGATTGGATTAAATTCGAGAGATAATAATTGGCATATGTCATCTATCCACAGCTTATCTGTCATTTATTTTTAGCAAATATTATTTTAAAGCTTCACGAACATTTTTATTACCACCCACGAATCTTTGCTTCAATATTTCTATAATAGGTTTACCTTTATAACCATGACCTATTTGTGAATATTTACTAGGCAAATATTCTGGTCCAGAATTATAGACTCTTTTTAAGAGTTCAGGATCAAAACTAACTTTAAGTCCAGCGTATTCGTAAGAAAGTATCAACAAATTTTGAAAATAATTCCAAATAGAATCGTGTGTCTTTTTGTTAGCATCCCCCCAACGTCTGTTAAATGCTTCTATACCAGCTAGATCTCCATTACATTTTTCCTTTAGTATGTTGTCAAACTTCTTATTTTCTAAAAAAAATCTATCGTCTTTTTCAAAAATTTGCTTAGAAAAAGGATGTATCATATTTATCCACCACACCACCGGTAACGAACTATTATATTTACGAACCATTGTAAAAACATCCTTCATCAAAAAAAATCCATCCTCCTGCGGGATCAATTTAATAAGTTTCATCATAAACTCCTCGTACATATCGTTGAAGTCTTTAGAACTCATATTACCCTTACTATAATAATTATCCTTTTTTTTAAACCTTTTCACCGCATTTTAAAATCTATACCTATTTGTAAATGTCTAACTACGAAATAGAAAGAGTCAAACTACAATTTGAAGGCTCTAGAAAATTATCATACGATGAATTGATAAAAATATCAAAAAAAATAAAACTCGACAAAGAACACGGCATTGTAAAGGTCATGTACCTACAAAAACACGAAGGCGGAGGATTAGGAGACGAAAAATATAAAGTGAGATACGAAAGACCAAGCAACGAAATACCCACAGGAGCAGCTTGCGAACATTGTGAAAAGGTGGGAATTGAAGGCAAAAAAATTTTTCACGATAATTATTGTCAATTACCAAAAATAGAGTATCTAATGTCAACTATAGGACTATTCAGAAAAGAATTCATAGACACCGACGTAAAAAGATCAAAAACAGACCCAGAATACGAAGGACTTAGAAAAAGATGGAAATCGGGAACTCTTACACAAGAAGATATAAAAGTTCTTCAGGACTCCGTCACTCAAAAAAACAAAAAAATAAAAATCAAAAACGAAAACGCTTTAACCACAATAAAATACAGAGAAGTAAAACCACTAAGCGGAACAGACGTTGTAAAAATACCTGGGGATTGGCCAACCGCCATTTGCCTATATTACGTCAACAAAAAAGGTGAAAAATCACAATTCAGAGTTGATGGCAAAGGTAATATCGTTATATTACACCTACCCTGGAAAGATTACCAAGACGAAACCCCAGTAAAATCCCTTATAAAAAAAATTACGGACATAATACCAGACTGGAAAACTAAAAACAAAAATCCCAAAATACTAGACCTTACCTACATTGGTTACATAATAAAAAATGGAATCATAGACATAGAAACTCTTAAAAAAGATATGTTCCCCAAAAACGAAAAATACCAATACCTTAATAGCCCTCCACACCTCAAAGCAGAATATCCCGTAGAAGGTAAAAAATCAGTACTAACACTTCTAGGAACCAAGTCCTTCGAAATGAAACTCAGCGAATCACCAAAACTATCAGAACCCGGACAAATAACATTAAGACCACAATCCGAAGGAATAAACTATACCACCACCATATTCAGAAACGGTTATTTCAGAATCAACGTAAGCAGCATAGATAAAAAAGATAAAGCCAGAATTACAGAAAACAAAACTAAAAATATAGGTAATCATATTCGTGATATTATAAAAAAACTAATCGTAGAAAAAAATAGCGATAATACCAAAAAAACTAAAATACTCACCACAATATCAGGCAAATCACTACCTAACAGAAAAGATTCAAAAACTAACGTATGTAGAGGAGTTCAAAAAGATAAAGCCCCACCACAACCAATCCCATACTCCTTCAAAGGTAAATGCCCCGAACCAGGTCAAGTAGTATTCCCACTAGAAGGCATAGAAGGTAAAGATGAACTATGGTATCCGTGCTGCGGTAAACTCACAAAAACAGGTAAAAAATCAGAAACAGAATACAGAAAAAAACTAATAGAAGGATTCCCTACAAAAAATACACAAAATCACGCGTGGCGTAACGTTCCAGATAACCTAGACGAAACAGACACGCTAAGCGGAGTCCTACCAAAAGATTTTGATAAAACAGGAACAAAACTAAAAGCCAAAATACCAGGGAAAGGCCCAGAGTACCAAGATGTCAAAATGGTAAACAGCAATCTCAGAAACGGTAAATTCATAGTTTCGATGGGAAATTCAGAACAGTTCTTTATAGAAAGAACTGATATACAACCAGAATCTAGACACGTCGTAGGACTAAGAGAAATATTCAAACAAAGGAAAAAATTATTCAAAGCAAAATACGGCCCAATAGAAGGTAAGAAAAAATTCAGCGAATACATAACAGCCTTCCACCAAAACCTCGGAAAAATAGATCCTCGGTCCGAGACTTCTACAACACTAAATATAGACCTACTAAAAGAAAGATTCTTTTATTACCTAACTCACATAGAATTACAAAAACTTTACACAAAAAAATATAAAGTCATGTCCGTCCCCCATAAAGCAAACATAGTTGCAATATACAAAACAGGACAAAAAAAAGATGAAGTTGCTATTTTCGACCTAGAAAACCACACCACAGAAATTGTCACCAACTGGAAAAAATTTAAAGGAACCCTCGTAGGACACAGATACTTAAAAAATAAAAAACAAAATTTCGTTCCATGGAAACATGTTTCAGAAGAAACATCCGAAGGAACTCCACCCCCTAACTGGATTGTTGTAGACCCAAATGATTTACTAAAAGACGACATCATAAAATTCTGCGATAAAACAGATCTCACAAAAAATACACTTGTATTCGTATCACCTAACAAAAACAAAAAAGCTTTGGTGTGGTACGATAAACCACACGATTCTAAACCTCATATGGTAGTCCAACTTGTTGGAAACCCCGTTGAAAGTAATAAACAAAATACTACTTGGAACGTAGGCATTAATAACTCCATTCTAGACAAAAAAAGATTGGCAAAAAGAAAAAACCTAACTATCAAAATAAAAAATTCAGAAAATAAAATTGTTAACAATTTAGACCCCAAAGACCGGTATTTCTGGGTCAAACCAAGATATAACGCGAAAGGTCTTCTAGATATCAGGAACCCTCTATCTTTAATTTCACACTCTCCAGATAAGAGACCATCGGAAACTGAATTTTTTAACATCATAGAACAAACTATAAATAAGATACCAGCAAAAAGTATTAAACCAGTAGCATTTAAGGGCTCTATTTCATGGCACATAGATTCAAAACGTGTAATCTTCGATAATAAACTTAAGGTAATTGACTAATCAACTATGATAAAATATGGACTACTATTCATCAGCTTTAATAAATCATTATTAGAAATACCCACATTTTTAGAACCTTCTATACTAATAAATTCCATTTCTTCACCCCGCGAAGACAAATTATACACAAGAGCTTCAATTTTTGAAGCCTCCAAATCTTCAAAATTACTCACCATAGGACGAGATAAATATTTACGGTTTTTATCATAGGTAACAATATTATAAACTATCTCGTTATCAAGCGGCATTTATTTATTACGAATTCTTTTTTTAAATAGGTAAAAAAAAAATAGTGCTTAATTAATAAGTTTACAATGACACAAGCTAAAAAGAAGAGACGTGTGTACAAAAAAGATTTCAAACCAATTGCAGAAGGCGATCTCACTGAGGAAGCATTGACTGATATTAAAGATGCGAATGGAGATCCGTTGGTTAAAGATGCGGATGGAGATCCGTTGGTATCCGTTACGACTGTAGATGATCTATGGGATAAAATAAAAGAAGCTGATTCAGCCACCTTCCCCGCCGGCACCGATGAAGTAGATATTACAACCAAGGCCTCTTTCGTAAACGATGGTGAAACAGAAGTCTTCAAATTTAGCGACAAAGGTTTTACTCTAAAAATTGAAGCAGTAGATGCTACTTCTGGAGTACGGGATACTCTTAAATTTGGCAAAGCGAATGATTGGACTCATGCTAAAAGTCTAGGTATAGGCCGATCTACAACAATAAAAATAGAAGTCGGTACTTTTACAGCAAAGAATATTAAAATGACTGAGTTAAAATGGGAAAAGAATAATGTAGACTACGGTTTTGTTAGTTATTACTTCAATACATGTTGGATATCTACAATTTTGAATCTGTTTGTATCATTTTCAACATCAATTTATCCACAGTATGCCACAACGACTCGGTGGATAGTTTTAGCGTTGATGTCTATTCAAATAGTGAGCGCATGGTGTACTTATTATGCCATAATGTTATTAGATGATAATCCCCCTTCCGGAATCATGTCTGACAGTAGCATGGTGTTTGTACCATATGTACCAGCAATTTTGGCGTTCATCTTATGGGTTACCGCCCATATAAAAATTTTCAGTATAAATTCGGATGAAAACGTAGTTACATCAGGTACCAAAGTTGTGACAGATAATTTTGCCTTTGTTAAAAACCGGATGAGTGGTTAAGTTTTAATTTTTTTGAATTTAATAATGATAATTCGTTTGTGTCTTTTCTCTTTTTATCGGTAGATCTATTATCGCTAGCAGACCAAAATTTCATAACAATAGTTCCGTCGAGTTTCATTTCGCTTCCCGCAAGTGCCCAACCTTTTTTATAAAACAATTCAATTATATCTTCTTCTTTTATCACGTCAAGTCTGGTTATTTTGTAGGATATATCGACAATAGACATTACTTTAATAAAGGGTGCTATTTTAAGTAAATAAATTATATTACTTAAAATAATACCACAAAAATATACAAATGACTAAAGAACACACCATTATGAAGATAGAGAGAGAGGAAATTTTTGAACCTCACCCAAAAATTATTTTAAAAAGGTTAACCGACGTTTATATAAAACCGACTGATCCCATACATTACGAATTTCGTGACAATATAATATCATCAGAAACGAGGGGAGAAAAATACGATCACCAAGAGTCTTGTGATTCCACGGTTTCCGATCCCACGGATTCGGATAGCACTTCGTCTACTTCTTCTTATAGAAAAAGGAAGAGAGGAACCTTCAATGATACCGATGAAGAAATAGAATACCTCATTAAAAGGCAAAAGCATGACGGGGAACTTTGCACGAATATATTCCAAGAATTATGGAAATCTATTGTGAATTTTTTCCACAAGCTTTTTTTTGATTAATAATCATTTTATTCTCGTGCCTTCTATTAAAACATGCAGAACCGTCCTGTTATAAAGTTGTCGAATAACAAGTATAAAGGCGAACACACTTATCATTTGAACGACACTGTCAATAAACGAAGAGCGGCGTTAAATTCTGAGATAGTCCGTAAAGCACGTGTAGACTCTATAACGAAGATAGAAGCAGCCAAAAAGAAAAAAGCGCGTTTGAATGTTCTCAGGATATATAGAAAAAACAGTTTACCACGAACGAAAAAATACAAAGAATGTAAAATTTTAACTGAAGACATGCGTTATATAGACAAGCGGTACCTAAAAAAAGCAACAACCCGAAATATTTGCGGTAAAAAATCTGTGCCCTAAATAACCACTAATGCCAGCAGAAGAAAAATCCGATGACGCGGATAATAAAAAAGACCCTAAGAAACCCAGCATATGGCATCATCAACAAATGGTCATATTAAAGGAATGGAGCGAGAAAGGTTCCGGGTACAGGTGGATGCATGAGCGCGCCGCGGCTAGATATAAAACGATGCATATGAATTTTAGTCTCCCTGTTATCATATTGTCTACGATAGCGGGAACTGCGAATTTCGCCCAGAGTTCTTTCACTGGAATATTAGCTGTTTGGGGTCCACAAATAATAGGAGGAGTGAATCTAGTAGCAGGTATGATTACTACGATAGCACAGTTTATGAAGATTGGGGAGTTAATGGAGGGGCATAGAGTAGCAAGTATAGGTTTTGGTAAGTTTGCGAGGGCGATATCGGTAGAGTTAGCGCTGCCTCCCGCGGATCGTTCTATGGATGGGGATTTGTTTTTGGATAAGATGCGTAAGGAATTTGATGCTTTAATAGAGATGAGTCCTTCTATACCTGTAGATTTAGGGAAGCTTTATCTCAAAACGATAAAAGACATGGAAACAGCAGACCCCACCAAACCAAAAATAGCGCTACCAGAAACGCTAGAAGTAAGAGGAGTCCTAATGTATCAACCAACAGCGGAAGAAAAAGCTGGTGATATAGTTCAACACGCCGCAGGAAAGCTGATGGCAGGGGGGCTTCTCGGTAAAATAAAAGATAAAGCTAAACAGCAGAAAAAAGAGCAGGCATTCTCTGGTCCAGTCAAAGGAGGAAACTCCGATGACCATAAAGCAGAAGTCGAACAGGAATTAGCTGCTCTTAAAAAATCGGGGGCCGTGAAAGCTGCTGTAAAACCAGCAAAAGTTTCACCACCACCGAGTGATGATATTCAAGCGGCGCTAAGCTCCCCCCCTAGTGCTATAAAAGAGCTTCAAGCGAAGGTAAAGGCGGGAGAATTAAAGGTGTCGGATTCGGCAGGGATTTCCTCCGAAGAAGTTAGAATTGAGGATCCCGTGGAAAATGTTTAGTCTACAGATTAAGTATCATTTGAATTAGACGGAACAGAGTTGGAGCTTTTTCTCCACCGTGGGCTTCTATGTAGAATAGACCGGAATTTTTGGCGTTATCTTTTTCAAAAACAATATTTGTGTAACCTGTTATTCTAAATATGGTTTTTGTGAGTGTCTTCTTTTTTTTCTTTAGGCCTTCTATTTTTTTTAGTTTTCTGGGAGATATTCCTACGGAAGTGTTGTAAATAAAGTTTGTGTCTATATTAATTTCCGTTGCGTTATCAACAGTCCAAGTTTTACCTTCGTGCTTCTTTATTTTTAACGAAGGACTTAATACAACATATTCTCCTGTAGAATCGTGATCTTCGTGTATTTTTTCCGATGGGAATCCTCTTTCTGCTATGCATTCTAGGGGAATACTTTTGTTTGGGAATGTTACAATTATTTTATCTTTTTTGTTTTTGAGTTTTTCGGTAACAATTTTCTTGATAGCTGCGCTAAAAAGTTTTTTTTTCAATAACACGCGAATAAGCTGTTTTTTTGTAAGGTATTTCATTATTTTCTTGGGATTTTTGGAAAATAAATCGCTGATTTCTACTGGTCTAAGAAATCCGTATATTACGGAATCGGCTGTCAATTTAGCATTGGCTGTTTTATCATTACGCCACCTTACAAATTCAGTATCTATTCCATTCTTCTTGTGAACTTTAGTCAATCTCAATTCTGCTACGGAATTTTTTTTGGTAGTAGTAGGTAAACCTGCGGGCTTATTAAGTTCGAGTTTGTATTCCTTATCATTTTTCTTTAAAATAAAATTGTAGGGGTTTTTTTTCTTATCCAGAAATTTACCCCCCTTAACTACTTCTAAATCTATAGTTTGCTCGTCGGACGGTTTCCATTTATACTGGACGTTATCACACCTCTTCCAAGGACCTTTTACATAAGGTCTTATAGTATCGTTTAATACAAGTCCGTCTAGAACAGGTTTCTGTAGTTTTAATTTTTTACAGTGCTCCCTAAATAGCTTAATTATACTAAGATAGGGATCTTTGTCATCTATAAAAAACGCAGTATTGTAATACGGTTTGGGTAACATCATTAACCACGAATCTGTGTCGGTGAACGGAAGGGTTTTTAATATATAGTATCTCTGATTAAAACTAAGATGGGTAACCATAGTTCCCTTAAAAGATAATATATCAAAAACCCAATAAATCCACCGAGTCCTCCCTTTCTTAGTTTCCTCAGCAACCAGCTCTCCGTCTAGGATACAATTAGGAAACTCCATACTTCCTGGTGTATTTCCCTTTTTATCCGTTGGTTGATAAACGCGCATACCTTTACCCACTCCTCTATCTATAAAATAGGGGATGGGTTTGTTCTCTTGTCCGTCCATAATACACAGATACCGAGTTCCGTCGACTTTAGGGGTGACGTTAAAAGCATTTTGCCATACGCTCAAAACATTTTTTGTTTCTAGAGTTACGGGGTTTCCTCCTGCAAAATCACGGTCTCCGGTTCTGTATTTGTATTTATCTAATATTGGTTTAGATAGTTCAACACGCTTCATTTAATAAACACCTAGATTTTTTGTACTCACAAAAACTTCTTTATCAATCTTTCCGCTGCATAAAAATCGGAATGATGATCGTCTGGTCTGAACATAACATGATTAGCCACCGTATGAGCCAACTCGTGAATAAGAAGAGCTTTACTATAAGGCTCTCTTGCATTAAAAAACAACTTTCTTTTTTCTGGTCTAAGATAACCTAGTATATCAGCTATAAGTCTACTTTCTCCGCATATGATAGCAGTTCCTACGCAAAGCATTTGTTCTCTAGACATCTTATCTTCTTTTTTCAAGTTAGGACCTATAAAAATTTCACGCTCCTTATCCGCCAAGTAAATGTTATAGGGCTTATTCATACCAATGAATTTGTCATAAGGAGGGCTTAAGTTTATTTCTTGAACCCTGTGTTCTATTTTGTCAGAATGTAAAGATAAGAACAGCTTTATTTGCGCCTGTTCGTACGGTGTTAATTTTGCTTCAGTTCTTTTTTTTTTGTTATTCATGTTGCTTATTATCTTCTCGTAATCGTGTTGATAAAGGGCGAGAACGTTAGCAGCATCCTGTTTTTGCTTATCATTTCCCTTTTTGTGAACCATAAACTTTTTTGGATTGAACGGTTTACCGTCTATCGTCATTTTTTTAGACCATACGCTAACAAAAATAGGATTTCCCGGAGAACTGTTATTTTCAGGAAAATCCCACATTTTTCTTATACGGTTTCTAGAATCTCCATTTATTCTTTCACCAAAATCAGACATCTTTTATTTATAAACACATATTTTTTTCTGCGAATAAACAATACTCAAAAACATATATACTACTATTAATAATAATGAGTGTTCGTGCCAAAGATATAGGCTTAGCCCAAAATTTCGTTAACCGTGATACATCAATGAACCAAGAACCCCAAGAAAATAACGACATAGGTAAGTTATACAAGGAAGGTAAAGAGTATACCTACCTCCTAACTATAGCAGGAAAAGACAGCAAACTTCCCGTACATATAGAACCTCCATTCAAAAATGTAGTAAGCGTGGAAGTAGTACAAGCTCGTATACCATTCACAGAATACACGATAGAAAGAGACAGAAATACCGTCAATTACAGCGTTACTCGCGCAGGAACTACCACCGACGGTTCAATTCTTTTAGCAGAAAGAGATTACACAAACGATGAATTAATGGAAGAATTTAACGCTCGAGCTAAACTTCTCAGCAGCCCTATTAATTTAATAAGGTTGGGAGAAGAAGAAGGAACTGGTAAATTTTTCTTTTATACCATAAGGTACGACAGCTCTAACGCCTCCGGAGGCTACCAAGGTTCAGAAACCGACTTTAACCACCAAGATTGCCCCATTTTTACCATAAAAGCAACAACAAATGCATACTACCCACTCGGACTATCCAAAAACCTATCAATATCAGATTTCAAAGCAAAATCAGAAGTATACAGAGTCGTAGTCAACGGAGTAGACACTACAAACTCTAACACACCCGAAAATACTAGCAACGCTAACGGAGGCAACTACAAATATTCTGTCAGATGCCCTTACAGATACAATCTTGTAGTAAGCGATCTCGTCGTATTAAGGTGCGACGAATTAGATTCGCGTCTAAACAGAGAACAGACAGGGGCTCATATAATGCCCTTAGCAGAGTTCTTCTTATCCAGTCCAGGTATGAACGAATCAACTTTCCAAAAAGCTATTCCTGACAGACCTATAGCTCCACCAATACCTCTGTCCCATTTATCTCTAAGATTTACTCGTGAAAATTCAGGATCAGATATAGGTCAAGTTATGGACTACGACTTCCGAGGAATAAGATGGTTCATAAAAATTGCTGTTAAAACTCTAGAATTTCCTTCTAGCTCTGCTCTAGAAAAGTCTGAAGAAGAAAGGTTCAGAAACTTAACAGAAGGATTCAAAAATACTAGGAACAGAAAGATATCATACGGAACAAAAAACAGCGGAGACTCCTATGTAACTCAAGGTCGTATTCCAGCTGCGGCTAATTCGTATTAAAAGAGAATGTCCACAATTAATTTCTAGTATAAATTATAAAGATGTCAGACGGTAGTCCTGATTATAGAAGCCCAAACGAAAATTATGCCGATGAAGAAAAATCAAAAAGTAGCAGTAAACGAAGTTCTTTGTCCTCACCGTCATCAGACAAAAATAAGGAACGGAAATTGATAAAAACTATTAACGAAAAAAAAGCTGCTGGAAAACCATTTTCCAAAGAAACGAGACAACTTACAGTGCTAAAACACTTCGAAAATATAAGAACGGAACAGAAAGATTATAATTTTTCAATACAAGAAGGGGATAACAGCCAAGCTATTTACGAAAAAATTTTAAAATTAGAAAAAGATGCCGAATCTTATTCCAAAAAATTCATTGCGGGTAAAATGCCAGAAGACAGATTCAGAGATAGATCTTCTAAAACTATAGAAAATTTAAAGGAATTTCTCGCAGCCCTACCAAAGTTCATTTCTCTAGAAAAAGAAACCAAAAAATTACTAAAAAAAAAAGAAGAGAAAGTTAAAAAAATAAAAGAACTTACAGGAGCACCACCCCCTAACATTAAAAAACTACCACCAAAAATCATATCCCCAAGAGAAGACGACGACGATAAACCATCCATTATAGATTCGGTTATACGCACCAAAACAAAATCACAAATTCCAAAAACTAAATACGAAAAAGCAACCCTTAAAATTACTAGAAGAAAGAAAACAGTACCTACAAAAGCACCCCAAAAAGCCAAAAAAGCAGAAACCTACAAACGCGAAGGACAACAAATAACTGATAAACCGTCTCGTTCAAGAAGTCCAAGCGCCACAGGTCCTACCACGACGAATACGGTGCGCTATCCGCCTACCGGAATCACCAGAGGAGCTCGCACCCCACCGAAAATTAAACCCCATAGAAGCAGATCCTCAAAAAAATCATCTCCAGACAAAGGATTCGTTTGGAAACCAGAATACGCAATGCCCGAACTTATTAAAAAGACTAAAAAACGCATAAAGAAACCTTCACCTGGAATTATTAAACCACAAAGAAACTTAAATAATATGAGCAATTCGGAAATTATTAAAATTTTCAACGGCATCCCAGAACTCAAATGGCCGAAAACATCGAGCACAAGCTCCAAGTCAGAATACGCCAGAAAAGAACTAAAGAAATACTTCGACAAACAAAACCCAGGAAGACGACTTAACATCAAAACAACCACCACTATACCAGCTCAATGGCACCCTCCCATGAGCACAGAGGGTTTTACAGCAGATAGACGCAGACGATACAGAAAAGACACCATCGTAACAAAAAGAGCAACAAAACAAATACGACTTCGCAAACCTAAAACGAAACCGAAAAGACCCAAAAAAGCTAAGGATAAAAGGAAAAGAATACAAACAAATATAGTATACGACGCACAAAACCCACAATACTGGAAATTACAAAATAAAAAACTAAAAGAAAAAAGCCCCACACTAAACGTAATATACCAGACTCAACAAAAAACCCTATTCGATCCACGCCCTTCGTGGGATTACAAACCAAACATACACACCGCCACATACGAAAGCTACAAAAATAGTATGCTTAAAAAACTAGAAAATAACACACAAGGCAACCAATTCCGTCTAGCACAATTAATAAACGCCGTCCACAAAGAACTACAAATTAATCGCGCCAAACTCGATGCTATCATTCCACCGCGAAATTTCAAACCACTAGACGGCAAAACTAAAAAATGGCTTGATAATTTAAAACCAACAGAACCATCCACACTACCTCCAAAACAATCACCGTTGCTAATAAAATTACAAGGACACATAAGACCTAAAAAAACAAAATTCCAAAAAGGAAAATATTATAAAGAATCTCCTAAGGCCCCAAACGAAAAAACAATTTTCAAAAAAATACCAGTAGAAGTTCTAACAACACCAATACCACCACACTATTCAAGAGTAGAAAAAATGATGCTCCCTCCCTCTTCTAGCAAAGATGAAATAAAGAAGAAACGCAAATATGTAACAAAAGAAGTAGTTCTACGCACTCCAAACTGGGAAGAAGTAGAAGCCACCGGACTAATAGAAAAGTCAGGAAACGCCACTTATAAAACCGTAACACGGGAAGATCTGGAAGATTATCTAGGTAAAACCTACCTACTTGGTTACGATAATCATTTCAATGGAGGAGAAATAAAAATGCTAGACGAAGACCGTAAATACGCTTACGAAAGAGCCATAGATTTGCGTAGATGTAGAGGAACGGTTCTGGAAACGGGAGTTGTAGTAATTACACGTTCGGTTCTAGAAAAGGCACGTCCTAAAGTAGTTGGAGCACCAGGGACAGACAAAACAACGGAAGAAAAAGCAATAGAAAAAGCCTACGATTTATCTAGGCGCATTTACGAAATTTATCAAAATCACAAACCCAAAACTACCCTCAAACAAAAAGGAAAAAAGAAGGTGGCAGAAACCTTAACTCACCTCACAGAAGAACAATATAAACAAGTTCTAAAAGGTAAAGTAATAGAAGGTCTCCCTATGACAACAGAACAAATAAGCCGAGTTATTAAAAAACTACAAGAACCCCTAAAAGAGCTCATAGCAATGCAAGCAGCTACAGAGAACCTCGATACTATAAATAAAGTAGAGTCTCACATAAATCAGGTAACTAAATTCATAGAAAATATCAAAACCTCCATCGCATACGGACCAGCTCCAATAAAAAGGAAAAAAGAAACAAAAAAGAAAAAGGGAGTCTCGATATTCCTAAGAGGCAAAAAAGGACGCAAAGATGATAGTTCACCTTCTTCTTCCTCCTCTGGAGCTGTCCCTGACGACGATAAAAAGAAGAGCCCTTCTTCGTCGTCAAAGAAAAAATCCCCATCGTCAAACAGTCTGTCTGATTTAGAAGCAGAAATGGAAGCGGAATTGAAGACGCGTGCGGCGGGTGATAAGATAAGAGGACAAACCATACAAGAGTTCCTAGAAGAAATGAGACAAGAGGAAGAAGAAAGAAGAGTTCTAAGAGAAGCAGGTATAGAAATTCCAAGAGTATATCCAGAAATGTTAGATCCGTCTAGACCAGTCCAGTCCTATTTAGGATAATTTTCTTGGCCTTTATTAATGACCGTAATCTATATCATCACTAACTACCCCACGAACAAAGAAGAAGATCGACCAGAGGAAATTGTAACAGAATCCGAAGAATCCAAAGAACCATACGACCCCAACGAACACACTATTCTTCATCATCCTCTTTATTACAACCGCAAAGGTCAAAGATTGCCTTTTCGAAAGAAGTTTTATTAATAGAAATGTAGCTATCAGTTTCCCCGCTATTTTTAATAGCATGCTGAGCTGCCAATTTGCATAATTCGTGCAAGTCGGAGCCAGACATACCAACAGTTTTTTCTGCTATCTCTTCTATTTTTACGTCCGAATCTAAAGGTTCTCCTGATACAACTTTAGCCAATATGCTCTTTCTAGCATCTTCATCTGGAAGTTCCACGTTAATATGAAGCCTCATTCTTCTTTTGAGAGCTGGATCTAGATTGTCTATTCTATTCGTTGCACCCACCGCTATGATACCAGGATCCCTTTTTTGGACGCCGTCCATTTCACCCAAAAGAGTAGTTTTTACACTCGTCACATGACTTTGGTCGAATAAATTCCTAGTCCCACAAAGCCCATCTATTTCGTCAAAAAAGACCACGCACGGCTTTATTTTATCAGCAAGAGAAAATATAGCGTGAACTATTTTCTGACTTTCTCCGTAAAATTTATTTTCCACAAGATCGCTAGTCACATTTATAAAAGCTCCACCAACCTCTTTAGCTATTGCTCGTGCGGTCATGCTCTTCCCTGTACCGGGAGGACCGTAAAGTATTATTCCGTTGGGAGGTTTTAATAATTTTTTCCCGGTATACATTCCTGGGTTTAAAGTAGGTTTAATAACCAATCTTTTTACAGTATCTTTGAGTGGCTCGTTCCCTCCTATATCATCAAAACCTTCTTCTATATCTTCGTTAAATATAATATTAGACAAAACATCTCTTTCGTAAGAAGTTAAGGTCATCGGATTTATACCCAACTTATTATAAACTATCCACATTTTAGTCGTATCCGTTCCGCCATTTCCCTCGCTCAA
>CEOP01246244.1_pt1 | contig 23231 bp, 23 predicted proteins | sample 361301 | NCBI WGS metagenome assembly CEOP01 (sample SAMEA2619548, study PRJEB7988) | marine metagenome | biome: marine biome (ENVO:00000447); feature: deep chlorophyll maximum layer (ENVO:xxxxxxxx); material: "saline water (ENVO:00002010), including plankton (ENVO:xxxxxxxx)" | depth 55 m
TGAAAATAGGAATAGTTGGTTTTGGTTTTGTTGGAAAAGCTTTGCGATATGGCTTAAAGGATAATATTGATTGCATCGAGATAGATCCCAAATTAAGTACGGACATAAATGATTTAAAGAAACATAAACCTGATGTAGTTTTTATATGTTTGCCAACACCTATGAATGATGACGGAAGTCAAAATCTTGACATAGTTAATGACTCAATTAAACAAATTAATAAATTTGATAAAGACTTATTAATAGTAATAAAAAGCACAATATTGCCCAAATATATAGCAAATATTTTAAATACAAGTAGCAATGTTGTTATCAACCCTGAATTTTTGAGAGAAAGTTCAGCAAATGAAGATTTTATTAATTCTGAATTAATTATTTTTGGTGGTGATGAGGATAATTGCAAAAAATTATCAAATTTTTATGATCATAATACTAATTGTGTGTGTACAGACTATGTTTTTACTGACGCTATATCAGCTTCACTCATAAAATATACAATTAACTCATTTTTAGCATTAAAAGTTGTCTTTTTTAACGAAATGAAATCAGTCTTTACTAATTCTAATTCGAATAATCGTTGGTCTGATTTTATAAATGCTTTATCAAAAGATAAAAGAATAGGAAGCTCACATATGAATGTACCTGGTCCTGATGGGAGATATGGATTTGGCGGGCCTTGCTTTCCAAAAGACGTAAATGCTCTTATAGAATATGCAAAAGAAATTGGTTGCGAATTAAACTTGCTTAAAAAAGCAAATAATATTAATAATAATATTAGAGCACAGTATAATGATGTAACGATAAGAGAAAAAGAACAAAATATAAAGTTCAATTCTAATAAAGAGGAGTGATTTAAAATATGCCCGAGTGGTGGAATTGGTAGACACAAGGGACTTAAAATCCCTCGATAGAAATATCGTGCCGGTTCAAGTCCGGCCTCGGGTACCAACTTTTAACTAGATTAATGTTATGAAAGTTTGGATGGTAGCAACATATAAAACAAATCAGATAAAAAGACTTCAGGATAATCTTCATAATCAAAAATTTGAATATTACAACCCTATAATAAAAACTAGAAAACACAATTTATCCGCTAAAGAAGAACCTCTTTTTCCTGGCTACATTTTCATTCATGTAAACCCAGACCATTATCAAAAGATAAAATTTACCAAGGGTATTGCTGACGTGATCCGTTTTAATAATAATATTGCTGTACTCACAAATGATCAAATCGATCAATTAAAAAGCATAGAAAAAGATTCTTTTTCTTCACCTATTATTCAAAAATTACATATTGGACAGGAGGGCACTATGTCAGATGGACCTTTTAAGGGAGCACTTGTAACAATTGCCTCACTACCCAAAAAAGAGAGAGTAAATATTTTTGTTCATATCCTTGGAACTTCGCGAAAAGTCACAGCCTCATTAGGTGAAATCAAGTTATAAAAACAAAACTATTTATATTTTTCTTTTTTAATCTTATAAAGCTTGTTTATTAAATCAACTTCATTTAGTTGTATTTTTTACTGATAGATTATATAGTTCATTCATTGAACGGTATAAATTAATATTTTTACCGTGCGGTAGCTATCATATTTTTATATATTTATTGCATTATTAAATACAGCCAACGATGTCTGACAAAAATAAAATTAACGAAGATGATCTTAAAGTTCTTCATTTGGTTCAAAAAAATCCAGAAATTTCCCAAAGAGGTATTGCTGAACAAATGGGGTTTAGTTTAGGAAAAGTAAATTATTGTATTAAGGCTTTAACCGAGACTGGATTCATAAAATTGCAAAATTTTTCTAAGTCAAATAACAAATCAGGGTATTTATATGTCTTAACTCCTAAGGCTATTAAAGAAAAAACATTTTTAACAAAACGATTTTTACAAATTAAACAATTAGAATACGAAAAACTATATAATTACTTTAATGGAAACAAATAATAATATTAATACAGTTGATAAAAACGAAAAAGAAATAGACTTAACAGAGCTTTTCAATGTTCTTTGGAATGGTAGATGGCTAATTGTTGCTATTACAACTTTCTTTGCAATAGCTGCAATTATTTATAGTCTTAGTTTACCTAATATCTATCAATCTAGAGCAATTTTAAGCCCAGTTGGCGATAATGGAGGCGGTGGACTTAATCAAGTTATGAAAAACTATGGAGGATTAGCAAGTTTAGCAGGAGTTAATTTATCTTCCACCGATAGCGGAAGTAACTCATTGAAAGCCCTTCAAAAATTAACAACACTAAGCTTTTTTGAAGAGAATATTCTACCTAACATTTATCTTCCTGATCTTATGGCATTTGAATCATGGAATGCCTCAACTAATACCATTAATTATGATGAAGATATCTTTAATCCAACTACTCAAGTTTGGGTAAAAGACTCTAGATCCCAAGTGCCAAGCCCTCAAGAAAGCTACAATGTATTTGTTAGTCATTTGCAGGCTCTAAAAGACATAGATACCGGATTTGTTACTATTTCTGTTAAACATGAGTCGCCTTTTGTTGCACAAGCATGGACTGAGTTGGTAATTGATCAATTAAATTATTTTTTCAGGGCAAAAGATAAATTAGAAACTCAAGCAGCGATGAATTATTTAAATGTTCAGATGGCACAAACCAGCTTTGCTGAGATCAAGCTTGTAATTGCTCAACTCCTACAACAAAAAATGCAACAGCTCGCTCTTGTTGAAGCTAGTGACTTTTACGTTTTTGACTACATTGATCCACCTGCTGTTATGGAAACAAAGTCCGAACCTGTGCGTTCATTAATTTGTATCATCGGAACCCTCATTGGAGGAATAATAGGCTGCTTAATTGTTATAATTCGTTTCTATTTAAGTAATAAAAAACCTTAGTGTCCAATAATTGTTAGTATTAAATTTTTTAATTAAATCAAAAAAAACCAATCACATCTCACAGATAATTTTATTAATAAATATTTATTTTAAAAGCTATACAAATCTTTTAGCTTTTAATATTGGAGATATATATGACAAATAATAAGATAGCATTAGTAACAGGCATTACTGGACAAGATGGTGCATATCTCGCAGAGCTTTTGCTAAACAAAGGCTACGAAGTTCATGGTATTAAGCGCCGATCATCATTATTCAATACAGATCGTATTGATCATCTCTATCAAGATCCTCATGAAAAAGACAGAAAGTTTATTTTGCATCATGGTGATTTGGCAGACTCAATGAGCATGATCCGAATAATTCAAAAAATACAACCTGATGAAATATATAATCTTGGCGCACAATCACATGTAGCAGTTTCATTTGAATCACCCGAATATACTGCAGATACAGTAGGTCTTGGTTCATTGAGAATACTTGATGCTATTCGTGTTTTAGGTTTAGAGAAGAAGACTCGCTATTATCAAGCATCATCCTCTGAATTATATGGAGAGGTGAAAGAATCTCCTCAAAAAGAAACAACACCTTTTTATCCAAGATCTCCTTACGCAGTAGCAAAACTTTATGCATATTGGATAACTGTAAACTACCGCGAGGCCTATGGCATATATGCCTGCAACGGAATCTTATTTAATCATGAATCACCGGTTAGAGGTGAAACTTTTGTAACAAGAAAAATTACAAGAGCGCTTGCGCGAATATCATTAGGCATGCAAAAAACACTATTTTTAGGTAACTTAGATGCAAAACGCGACTGGGGACATGCTAAAGATTATGTCGAAATGCAATGGTTAATGCTCCAACAAGACCAACCTGATGATTTTGTTATTGCGACAGGACAACAATATTCTGTTCGTGACTTTGTTAATCTTGCTTACGGACATTTAGGAAAGAAAATTAAATGGGAAGGAGAGGGTATTGATGAAAAAGGATACGACCTAGAAACAGGAAGATTAATAATTTCAGTTGACTCAAGATACTTCCGTCCAACTGAAGTAGAAACCTTGCTAGGGGATCCCTCTAAGGCAAGAGAAAAACTGGGTTGGAAACCAAAAATTTCGTTAAAAGAAATGATTCAAGAAATGATGGATAATGATATTAATATAGCTAAACGAGACGCTTTGGTAATAAAGCATGGATTTCAAGCACCAGACTATAACGAATAGTTAAATCATAAATGAACCTTAACGATAAAATTTATATTGCAGGTCACAGGGGTCTGGTTGGTTCTGCGATAGTAAGACAATTAGAATCAAGAGGTTTCTCTAATCTTTTAACAATAGATCACAAAGATCTTGATTTAACAAATCAATTCGAAGTTCTGAACTTTTTTAAAAAAGAGAAACCAAATTACGTTATTTTAGCTGCTGCCAAAGTAGGAGGAATATATGCGAATAATTCATATCCGGCAGACTTCATTTACCAAAATACTATGATTGAAGCAAATGTTATTAATGCATCATTTAAAAACCAAGTTAAGCGCTTGTTATTTTTAGGAAGTACTTGTATCTATCCAAAAGAAACAAGACAGCCAATGAAGGAGAACCAATTGCTTACCAACAGTCTTGAACCAACTAATGAGCCTTATGCATTAGCTAAAATCTTGGGAATTAAGCTTTGTGAATCATATAACCGCCAATACGGAACTGACTTCCGCTCTGTAATGCCAACAAATTTATATGGAATTAATGATAATTTTGATCCTAATAATTCCCATGTAATTCCAGGCTTAATGCAGCGTTTTCATAATGCAAAAATTAATAATGACGAAAAAGTCATAGTATGGGGAACTGGAAAAGCAATGCGAGAATTTTTATATGTTGATGACATGGCTGAAGCTTCTTTATTTGTTCTTGAATTAGATAAAGAAATTTATTTTGCAAATACTAAACCAATGATCTCTCACATAAATATAGGCTCGGGAATAGATATTACAATTAGGGAACTGGCTCAAATAATGAAAGATGTTATTGGTTTTAAGGGTGATTTGTTTTTTGACACCGCACAGCCAGATGGATCTTATAGAAAGCTTATAGATGTGTCACGATTGTCAAAGATGGGTTGGAATCATAAAATCAGCCTAAAAGAAGGGCTTGAAAGAACCTACGAATGGTTTAAAAATCAATAAATACATTAATGTTTAAACTCTTAAAACAACTATTTCCATTACTTACACATGAGCAGCGAAAGCAATTCTATGCTCTTCAGATATTGGTAGTTCTTATGGCGATAATGGAGATTGCGGGTGTTGCTTCGATCATTCCCTTTATGGCGTTAGTGGGAAACATGAATCAATTGAAAGAAGATAATATGATTGCACAGTTTTATAATGCGAGTGGTGTAACTTCGGAGTCACAATTTGTATTTATACTAGGAATTGGAGTATTAATAATGCTATTTATCTCTGCAATGATATCTATGTTAACAATATGGTTACTCTCTATGTTTGCAAACAAAATTGGAGCAGAGATTTCTGATAGGCTTTTTGCTCATTATTTAAGAGCAGGTTGGTTATTTCATGCATCTGGCAGTAGCGCACAACTAACAAAAAAAATTGCACTTGAAACACAAAGGGTTACTGGTGGAATTTTAGTTCCATTGATGCAGATGAACGCAAGAACTATCCTTGCGATATTGATGGTTATTAGTATTTTTATATATGAGCCAATAGTTGCCATAATTGGATTTTCTACTTTTACGATTGCTTACTTTATCCTTTTTATAGTTGTAAGAATTCGCTTACAAAGAAATGGAAGAGCAATATCAAAAGTCAACGAACAACGCTTCCGACTAATGAATGAAGGTTTTGGTGGAATTAAAGATTTATTATTGCTTGGAAGGGGTAATGATTTTATTGATCGTTTTACTAAAACTGGATTTAAACTTGCTTACAGTCAAGGAACCAATGCAGCATTAGCTCAAGTACCTCGATATTTTATGGAATTAGTGGCTTTTGGGTCAATGATTCTTATGGTTCTCTATTTGATAGCCAATCATGATGGAAATCTTGGAAAAATTTTACCAATACTTTCTGTTTATGCCCTTGCAGCTGTGAAGTTACTACCTGCTTTTCAACAAATTTACTCTAGTACTGCCTCTATTAAAGGCCAGGGAGCAGCATTTGAATCAATTCGTCAGGATTTAACTGATTCAATATTAACAAAGCCAACAACAAAAGAGCAAGATAAGAACTATCTGTATCCAAAAAAACAGATATTACTTGAGAATATTACTTTTAGTTATCCACATACAAAAGAAAAAGTTCTTAATAACCTCAGTATGTCAATTCCGGTAAATAATGTAATTGGTATTGTTGGACCGTCTGGCTCTGGAAAATCTACATTAATTGATATCTTACTTTGTCTTATTAAACCTCAGCGTGGCAACATAAAAGTTGATGATAATATTATTGACAACCAAAATTTAAGGTCGTGGCAAAATACAATAGGATTTGTTGCTCAAAGTATTTTTTTATCAGAAGGCTCAATTGCTGAGAATGTTGCATTTGGTATTCCTCAAGGACAGATAAATTTTAATCAAGTACAACAAGCACTTAAACTTGCATATCTTGATGAATTTGTACAAACCCTTGAAAAAGGTATCCATACTAAAGTTGGAGAACGTGGAGTACAATTATCAGGGGGGCAACGACAACGAATTGGAATTGCAAGAGCTCTATATTATGAAGCAGAAGTTCTTATTTTTGATGAGGCAACAAGTTCTCTTGACGGCATAACTGAAAAAATGATTATGGAGGCAATTCATGATTTTAGCGGAAAAAAAACTATTATTATGATTGCACACCGTCTAAAGACTGTTGAGAAGTGCGATAAAGTATTTTTTATAGACAGAGGGCAGGTTGTTGATGTGGGAACATACAAAGAACTAATTAGCAAAAATGAGCAATTTAAAAAAATGGCAGAACATGCCTAGAAAAAAAATAACAGTAAGTAGCAACATGGAAATAACCAAAGCAATTAAATTTGTGAGAGTTTTAAAAGAAGATTAATTATGAAAGTATTAATATTAGCAGGAGGATATGGCACTAGAATTAGTGAAGAAACGGATGTTAAACCAAAGCCAATGATTGAAATAGGTGGAAAACCAATCTTATGGCACATTATGAAAATGTACTCGAATTTTGGATTTAATGAATTTGTAATACTATTGGGATATAAAGGTTATTTTATCAAGGAGTACTTTGCGAATTATTATATGCATTCAAGCGATGTAACGTTTGATATGTCAAATGGAGAAATGGAAGTTCATAATAATTCTAGTGAGGCATGGAAAGTAACTCTTATTGATACTGGACTTGATACCATGACAGGAGGCAGAATAAAACGAGCAAAAAAATATATAAAAAACAAAACGTTTATGCTTACTTATGGTGATGGAGTTTCTGATGTTAACATCAAAGAATTAGTTAAATTCCATAAAACAAATAAGACCAAGGCTACCATGACTGCAATTCAACCAGCTGGAAGATTTGGCGCATTGCAAATTAATTCAAACATTGTAAATGATTTCATAGAAAAACCTGCGGGTGATGGTAATTGGATTAATGGAGGATTTATGATTTTTGAACCAGACATTATTGATCTAATAGATTCTGATTCAACTGTCTTAGAGGAATTTCCTTTAAGAACACTCACAAAAAATCAAGAGTTAAGTGCATTTAAACATAATGGTTTTTGGCAGTGTATGGATACATTGCGCGATAAAATTGCTCTTAATAAGCTCTGGAATGAAAATAAAGCACCATGGAAAACATGGGAAGAGTAGTTAAATAAATAAGTTAAATATTGATAAGAAAGATGAAAAATTCAAATGATGTTGTTGAAGCAGATTTAAGCTATATATGTAAAGAGTTAGAAGAGGAGCTCATGTGCTTGTCAGGCCAAAGGATACTAATAACTGGGGGTGCTGGCTTTCTTGGATATTATTTAGTGCAATGCATTCTATATTGGAATAGTCAAAATTACGAAAAAGAACCTATCAATGTTGTTGTTTATGATAATTTCATTAGAGGTACACCAAAATGGTTAGAAGAAATTAAAAAAGATAAATATTTAAATGTTATCAAGTATGATGTAATAGATCCCTTGCCAAAAGATATAGGAGATTTTGAATACATTATTCATAGCGCCTCAATAGCATCACCAATATATTATCGATTAAATCCAATAGAGACTATGGATGCTAATATATTTGGTCTGAGGCATTTGCTTGATTATTGCCTTGAACAGAATGAAAAAGGAAAAGAAGTAAAAGGGTTCCTATTTTTCTCTACAAGTGAAATTTATGGCGATCCAGATCCTAATTATATTCCAACTCCTGAATCTTATAGAGGCAATGTGTCATGCACTGGACCAAGAGCGTGTTATGACGAATCTAAGAGATATGGAGAAACATTATGTGTTAACTTTGCACATAAATATAATTTACCCATTAGAATAGTAAGGCCATTTAATAACTATGGCCCTGGCCTCAAGATAACTGATGGAAGAGCTCTCCCAGATTTCGCAAGAAATGTTCTTAATAATAAAGATATTGTTTTATTATCAGACGGCTCACCGTCAAGAACTTTTTGTTACGTTGCTGATGCAATAGTCGGATATTTTAAAGTTCTTGTAAAAGGAGGTTATGGAGAGCCATACAACATTGGTATTGATAAGCCTGAAGTTACAATTAGACAATTAGCAGAAAGTATTATTAAACTTGCTAATGAATTATTTAACTATACTGGCAAACTAGTACTCAAAACTAGCGAAGATAAAGAATATTTAACAGACAATCCTAACAGACGTTGTCCCATAATCAATAAAGCAAAAAAAGACTTAGGATACAATCCGAGAATTCAACTTGAAGATGGGCTCAAAAGAAGTTTAATTTGGTATGCAGACAATAACATTGCTGAAGAAAAGTAATAATTAATGAAGATTTCAGTGGTAGGAACAGGATATGTTGGACTTGTTTCCGGTGTGTGTTTTGCAGAAGTAGGGCATGATGTTATTTGCGTTGACAATGACTATACAAAAGTAAATAAAATTAATAATGGTGAAAGTCCAATTTATGAAGAGGGGTTGAGCGAGCTATTAAAAAAACACATCAATATTAACCTTAGAGCAACAACAGATTTATCTAAAGCTATTTTAAACACTGAATTAACAATAATTGCTGTTGGCACGCCTTTTGGCAAAGACACAATTGATCTGCAGTATATTGAAAAAGTTTCTAAAGAAATTGGTCAAGTATTAAAGAATAAACCTTCCTATCATGTTGTTGTTGTAAAGAGTACGGTTGTTCCCGGCACTACAGATGAATTAGTTTTACCACTTCTTGAAAAATACTCATGCAAGAAAGCTGGAAAAGATTTTGGTGTTGGTATGAATCCTGAGTTCTTGCGAGAAGGCTCAGCAATAACTGATTTTATGTCACCAGATAGAATAGTTATAGGCGGCATTGATAAAAAGACTCAAAATAAATTAAATGATATTTATAAACCCTTTAGTGAAACTGATAAGTTAAAAACTAATAATAAAACAGCTGAGATGATTAAATATACTTCCAATTCCCTTCTAGCTACGTTAATCTCTTTTTCAAATGAAATTGGAAATCTATGTTCATTGCAGGGTGATATGGATGCTATAGAAGTTATGAAAGGTGTTCATTTAGATAAAAGAATATCTCCAATTCTTAAAAATAATCAACGTATATCACCTTCAATAATTTCATATTTAGAAGCAGGTTGTGGTTTTGGAGGTAGCTGCTTTCCCAAAGACGTAAGAGCATTGATTTCCTATGGAAAGAATGCAGGTGATAAGATGCAATTGCTAAGTTCGGTTGTTGATATCAATAATGACCAACCTATGAAGATGTTAAGCCTTTTGACTAAACATTTTCCAAATTTAGATGGAAAAAGAATTGCAATACTAGGTTTAGCATTTAAACCTGGTACAGATGATATGAGGGAATCTCCTGCAATTCCAATAATAAAATATCTCCTATCAAAAAATACAAAAATTAAAGCCTATGATCCAGTAGCACAAGATGAAGCTAAAAAAATATTTAACACAACTAAAATAACTTATTGCGAATCAATCAGAGAGTCAACTAGAGATGTCGATGCTGTTCTTTTGCTAACTAGATGGCAAGAATTTGAAACGTTGCCTAAAATACTAAACAAGTATATTAATCCGCCATTATTAATTGATGGTCGACGAATGTTTCCTAAAAACTGTCTACCTCGCTATGAAGGTATTGGAATTTAAATCTAAAGAAATATGTTGAATTTTAATAAAACATTCTTAAAAAATTTACATGTTATAAAAATTGATCCGTTTAAAGATATTAGAGGTGAATTTGCTAGATTTTTTTGTGAAAAAGACTTTAAAGAAATTGGACTGAGTAAAAAAATAGTGAATGTTAATTATTCTAAAACCATGAATAAAGGTGATGTAAGGGGAATGCATTATCAAAAAAGTCCTTATGCAGAAATTAAGATCGTGAAATGTATAAATGGAAAAATATATGATGTTGCTATTGATATGAGAGAAGACTCTGACACTTATTTGCAGTATTTTGGTATTGAATTAAGTCAAGATAATAACACTATGTTATATGTTCCTGAGGGATTTGCACATGGATTTCAATCATTAACAGATAATGCTGAAATAATTTACTTTAACACTCAATTTTATAAACCAGAGTTTGAAAAAGGCGTAAATATAATTGATCCAAGGATAGATATAAAATGGCCAATTCAAATTGCCAATCAATCAGAAAAGGATAAGAAGATAAAATTTATAGCTAACTAATAGCCAACAATATGAATCAAATAATCTTAACTGGTGCCAATGGATTTATTGGTAAAAATTTACTACAAGAATTAGTCAAAGAGGATGTAGAGGTGATAGCAGTTGTCAGAGATAAAAAAAATATAAAAAATATAGCTAATAAAATTAAAATTGTTGAGATGGATATATCTCAGCCATCAAAAGAATTTTTTGAAAAAATCAACAGTTCAGCCTCTTTAGTACACTTAGCTTGGAATGGTTTAACTGACTATAAATCAATGGCTCATATTGAAACTGAGCTCCCAATACACTTCAATTTTGTAAAATCTTTAATTCTGCATGGTGTAAAAAATATAACTATCACAGGAACATGTTTTGAATATGGTTTGCAACAGGGAATGCTTTCTGAGAATCTTCAAACAAAACCAATTACTTCATATGGATATTCAAAAGACGCATTACGTAAACATTTAGAATTTTTTCAAAATGAGATTGATTTTAACTTAACTTGGCTCCGCCTCTTTTATGTTTATGGAGAAGATCAACCGGATAATACACTTTTTTCTCAGCTTCGCAAAGCAGTTGAAAAAGGCGAATCGTTTTTTAATATGTCAGGTGGCAAGCAATTAAGAGATTATTTGCATATTAAAGATTTAGTCAAAAAAATTAATATTTTAGCTTTGAAACAAAAAAATTTCGGTATTATAAATGTATGTAGTGGTTTTCCAATTGCGGTTAAGCGTTTGGTTGAAGATTGGAAAAAAGAAAAAGGTTGGAACATTAAACTTAATACTGGTTATTATGATTATCCATCACACGAGCCAATGGCATTCTGGGGTGATATCTCTAAACTTCAAAAAATTCTTGATGAGAAAAATGAACAAGGTTAATCAATATATAAAGTCAGAAGGTTTTGCTAATGTGAACAAAATTGATATTACAGTTTTAGTTACATCTATCACTCAGCGAGAAGTCACTCTAGAAACAGCAATATATTACTCTAAAATTTGTAATGAAGTTATTATAGTAGACGAAGAAAAACCTCATCTCTCTGTAAATGATGTAGATAAGTTACATAAAAGAGGTATTAGATACTTTTCATATAATGATGGTTCTGATGAGTCACTTTCATCCACTTATGAAAAGCGTTTAATTGCTGCAACTCATGCAAAAAGCAATTATGTTGTTCATTCCAATCATGATGAAAGATACACATATCAGGGATTATTAGCATCACTTAATGAACTTAAAAATAAAAAAGATTTAATTTTTTGTGTAGGTCAATGTATTGCGGTTAGAAAAGATGAATCAGGTATTTTTTTCACTCGATCATATCCGAATCTTGATGGATACAAAAATGTTGGAAATCTTGAGCAAAGATTATATTATCATTCAAAAAAATATGCCCCATTAGCACATTATGCAGTTTGGAGAAGAGAGAGTTATATACACGCCTCAGAAAAAACAGTTACGATTCATAATTTAACTCCATCAACCACAATGATGGAAGAGGTTATATTTGAACTTGCAGCTGATTTGACAGGAAATTCAAAAGCTATACCTGAACTTTTTTGGATTAGGAATAGAATTAATCCCCATATTCATAATTCAAATGATACTGGGACTCACATTTTTAAAATAATTGAAGAAAAACTAAAAATACTATTTGCTGGAGCAGATAATGTAAAAATAGATATAATTATTAAAAATTTTTGTAATAATTCTTTTGCTTTTCTTCAGACAAACCTCTTATTGAAAACTCTTATTTTAGTTAGAAAAAAGATTAATAACATGGGTAAGAAAAAAAAGATTACTGATATCGATTATTTATTGAATAGCCATAAAATAAATTACAACAGTGATGACATATCAAATATATTTAGATCTTCAAGATTTTTTATGTAAAAAAAAATGAAAATTGTCGCAACATCACCAAGTTTCTCAAAAAATAAAAAGCTTCAGGAAAAAATATTCAAATATTTTCCTAATGCGAAATTAAATATAGAAGGAAAAAAATTCAAACAAGATGAATTAATAGAATATATTAAAAACGCAGAAGGTATTATTGTTGGGCTTGATAATATTAATGAAGATATTTTATGCCAATGCCCAAAACTTAAAATTATTGCTAAGTATGGAGTCGGTTTAAATAACATCAATATTGAAGCATGTAAGAAAAGAAACATCACCATAGGTTGGACTGGAGGTGTTAATAAACTCTCAGTTGCAGAGATGGCTCTTGGTTTTATGTTGATGTTTGCTAGAAATTTGTTTATGGCTTCAAATGAACTTAAAAGTGGAATATGGAATAAGTCAGCTGGCTTTCAACTGAGTGGAAAAACTATTGGTATCATTGGACTAGGTCATACAGGAAAGGAATTGGTTAGGCTGTTGAAGCCGTTTAAATGTAGAATTTATGCAAATGACATAATTGACCAACCCAATTACTATAATAAAAATGGTATTAAAAATAAGACAAAAGAGGAAATTTTTAGAGCTTGTGATTTTGTTACAATTAACACTCCTTATAATAGTACTACAGATAATATGGTAGATATCGATGTCTTAAAAAGTATGAAAAATAGCGCTTATATAATAAATATCGCTCGAGGCGGCATAATAAATGAAGTAGATTTAAAATTCGCATTAGTCAATAATATTATTGCTGGCGCAGCATTGGATGCTTTTGTGGACGAGCCACCAACAGATCAAGATTTTTTAAATCTTCCTAATCTAATATGCACTCCTCATATAGGCGGAAATGCAAAGGAGGCAATTGAAAAGATGGGGATATCAGCAATTAATCATCTCAAGGACTTTTATAAATTATGAAGAAAATAGTAATATTTGGTGGTAGTGGATTTCTTGGCAGCTATGTTGCTGATGAGTTATCTCAAAGAGGATTTAATGTAGTTATTGCTGATCTTATTGAATCTAATCATTTAAAGTCTAATCAAAAATTTATTAAAGTTGATATCATGAATCTTGATGAGATTATAAATATAACTAAAACAGCATCAATTGTTTATAATTTCTCAGCTATTGCAGAACTTGAGGAAGCAATTAAAAATCCAATAAAAACATTTGAAGTAAACGTTCTTGGAAATTTAAATATTTTAGAAGCATGCAAGCAAGTTGGATGTATAGAAAGGTTTATTTATGCCAGCAGTGCATATTCATTAAGTGCCGAAGGTTCTTTTTACGGAATTAGCAAACATAGCAGCGAAAAGTTAACTGAAGAATATTTTAAAAAATATGGATTAAAATATACTGTTATAAGATATGGTTCCCTTTATGGTGAAAGAGCTAGCCATAACAACTACATATATAATCTTTTAATGGATGCCATTCAGAGTGGAGAATTAACTTATAAAGAGGGAGATGACCAAGATCTTAGAGAATATATTCATGCTGCTGATGCAGCTAAGCTCTCAGTTGATGTAATTGAAGATAAGCAGTATGAAAATGAACATATAATTCTTACTGGAACGGAAAGATTAAAAAGAATCGAACTTCTTACTATGATTAATGAGATCATGCAAAATCAGCTGAAAATTAAAGAAATTTCGGGTAAAAATATAGGACATTACAAAATAACACCATATACATATGACTCCTCAGTTGCAAAAAAATTGGTAGCAAATCCATTCATTGATCTTGGTCAGGGATTACTTGAGTGTATTAAGCAAATTAATAAAGAGTTGAACCAAAGTGATTCGTGACAGTTAATTTTATAAAAGATGCATCAACAATTTTCTGGGATTTTGATGGAGTTATAAAAGATTCTGTGTCAGTAAAATCAGATGCTTTTGAAGAATTATTCATACCTTTTGGAGAAGAAGTTGCAAAAAAAGTAAAAAAACATCATGAAGAAAATGGTGGCATGTCTCGATATGAGAAGTTCCCAATATACCTTAGTTGGGCAGGAGAAAAAAAATCGGAAAACTTAAACCTTAAGTACGACCAAAAATTTTCAAAATTAGTTAAACAAAGTGTTATAGAATCTCCATGGGTGAATGGCGTATTGGAGTATCTAGAAACTAACTATGAAAGGCAACAGTTTTTTTTAGTGACAGCAACACCTCAAAATGAAATAGAGGATATATTAATGAAATTAAAAATCTACCATTTTTTTAAACATATTGTTGGCTCACCAATGAGCAAAAAGATTGGCGTTAAGAGTTTAATAAAAGATTATGCCATTAAAATAGATCATGCAATTATGATTGGTGATTCAATGAGTGATTATCAGGCAGCAATTGAAAACGATGTTAATTTTATTTTACGTAAAACAGAGTTGAATAAAAAAATGCAAAAGCAGTTAAAATGTAAGATGATTGAACACTTTGCCTATGGATAGACTTAAAAAGATAAAAGTAATTAGACAAAAGCTTGCTAAGGGTGGACATAGTATTGGCAGTTGGATACAGATACCTCACGCCTCTATTGCAGAAATTATGGGGCATGCTGGCTATGACTGGGTTGCAGTAGATATGGAACACGGCTCCATTTCAGTAAATCAGCTACCTGATATATTTCGTGCACTAGAATTAGGAAATACATTGCCACTTGTTAGATTAGCTCAATGTGAAGCAAAGGATTGCAAACAAGCATTAGACTCAGGCGCTGGGGGTTTGATAATTCCAATGGTTGAAGATGCAAAGCAATTAGAGAATGTTATCATTTCAGCCTCATGGCCGCCATCTGGTAATAGAGGAGTTGGTTTTTCTAGAGCAAATTTATTTGGTAAAAATTTTAATAATTATGAAAAAGAGGCTCAAAAACCAATGATAATAGCAATGATTGAGCATATTAATGCAGTTGATGAGTTAGATAATATTCTAAATGTTGATGGACTTGATGCCATTCTAATTGGTCCTTATGACCTATCTGCATCATTGAACCTTACTGCAAAATTTGATGAACCAAGGTTTATAGAAACTATGCAAATTATTAAAAATAAATCAGATAAAGCTCAAATTCCGTGTGGCGTTCATATAGTTGACCCAGACAGAAATGAACTCATAAAAAAAATAGATAATGGATATAGATTCATTCCATATTCAATAGATTCTGTTGTTTTATCAAAGTTTATAATTAATCCTTCTCTTTAAAATATTATGAATATTTTGGCATTAATACCAGCAAGAATGGGAAGCAGTCGTTTTCCTGGCAAGCCTATGGCAAAGATTTTAGGCAAACCAATGATAGAACATGTTTACGAAAATGTTAAAAAGTGCGAACTGCTAACAAAAACAGTTATAGCCACTTGTGATAAAGAGATTGCTGATCACATCCAATCGATTAATGGTAATGCTGTTATGACATCTAATAGACATGAAAGGGCATCAGATCGATGCGCAGAGGCACTTTTATATATAGAGGAAAAAGATAAAATTAAATACGACATCATTGTAATGGTGCAAGGTGATGAGCCAATGACTCATGCAGATATGATTACAGAAGCAATAACTCCAATGTTAGAAAATTCAAATATTATTGTTACTAATTTAATGGGAGACATTAAAAGCGAAGAGGAATTTGATGATAGGAATTGTATCAAAGTGGTATGTGATTTGAACAATAATGCATTATGCTTTTCAAGGGAACCGATTCCAACAAGAAAGTTTGGAAATGTTTCAATGAGAAAGCAAGTATGCGTTATCCCATTTACTCGTAAATTTTTACTAGAATACACTAAACTTTCTCCTACCCCTATAGAAATTTTTGAGTCTGTTGATATGATGAGAGTTTTGGAGCATGGTAAAAAAGTAAAGATGGTTCATACAAAATTCCTCACCTATCCAGTTGATACAGAAAAAGATTTGCTTAGAGTTGAAAAGTTAATGAGATTAATCGACCAAAGATGAAGAGACAAATAAAAAAATAATTTTTTATTATGAAAAAAATAATACATCTATTTTTTGATGTTGTTCTTTTGTTAGCAGCTATCATTTACTCTGCCTTTAGATATAAAAAAGTAGATGCCAATGCATGGAATTTTGATAGCTTTAATAAGACCATGCTTTTAGCAAACGGTCCATCACTTAAAAATGATATTTCTAAGGTAATCAATGAAAGCTCTGAGTCTGAGGTATATGTTTTAAATTATTTTGCCGTAACAGAATACTTTCATCAAATTAAGCCTGAAAATTATGTTTTAACAGATCGAATGTTTTGGAATGAGAACGCAAATGATGATATAAAAAAAGATAATGAAGAGCTATATCTTTGCTTAGATAAGGTTAATTGGAAAATGAATATTATATGCCCTGAAAGTGGCTTCAGGTCAATTAGCAATCGATTGGCTCAGAATATTAATATCAAAGTGCTGAAAGTGCATTCGGTAAATATTGAGTTTAAAAATGAAAAAATAAATTTATTTGCACTAAATAAAAACATAATAACTCCACATTTTATTAATGGGCTTGTAATGGTTCTTTGGCATGCAATGCTTCAAAAAAAACAAGATATAGAAATTTACGGTGCAGACTTTTCCTTATTTAAGGAGTATTACATTGACCAAAAAACTAACGAACTTTTTAACTCAGCATCACATTTCTATAAAAATACTGAAGCTCAAAACAATGCCTCATATAAATACCTAAATGAACCAAAAAAGATGATGCATACAAGACTATATCAACAATGGAGTTCTTTCTATCAAATGTATCTTCTTTCAAAGATGGCAAAAATGAGAAAAATCAAAATTACAAATTTTTCTTCAAATTCATTTCTAGACTGCTTTGAGAGACAAAAATAATCTTTAAGAAATAACATGAATGAACTTAAGAAAATAGTATTTTTTATAATTGACGCTTTAAAAAAACTGTTTTTGTTAAACAATCTTAGCAAAAAAGAGTTGCAGGGCTTTTCATCGCCATTAACAATATTACGTTTTCTGCCAAATACAATTGTCAAAGTGCCTTATAGCCTTGGTAGAACAGTAAGAGGAGTATCTTTTGATAAAAATATTTTGCTTGATCCAGCAGGAAGGATGTGTTCAAACATATCAAAGCAAATAGAAAATAAAACCATTTTTGATGATTTATCCAAAATATTCATCGAACAGAAAAATATGAGTGCCGCAGATATTGTGCATTTAAATAAAAATGAAAAATTAAAACATTATCCTGCATGGGCAATTGTTATGCCATGGGAGGAACTATCTATTGAAGAGATGTTTGATTCATACCCACAATATTTTTTTAAAAATAGATCTACAAATGGTTTAATATTTGAAAATGAATCTAGAGAGTCAATAATAAAAACAATGTATTCAAAAAAATTTATCCAAAACAGGATAGATCAAATGGCTAAATTGTATAAAAGTATTGAGGAGCATGGCATTATCAAGAACTTTGATTTGCCTAAAATTAAAATACTATCAAAAAATAACCATTGGAGGTGGTTTATGGGAGATGGCGGAAATCATAGATCGTTTGTATTATCGTGCCTTGGTCATGATTTTTTTCTTGCAAGAGTAAGCTCAATAATAGACATAAAAGATGTTGATAACTGGCATAATGTTAAAAATGGTACTTATTCTGTGATTGAAGCCCAAAATATTTTCGAGAGTTATTTTGAAGGTTCAAGAGTTTACAGAGGAATGGTATAAATATAAATGATCGCACATATTTTCTATTATCTTATCAAAGGCATAAATAAAATTGCTGGCCTATCTTTTGGTTTTTCCCACGATGGTGAGGACTTAATCCTGTTAAAGTATCTATCTAATATAAAACGTGGTAAATATATTGATATAGGATCTAATTTTCCAGTATCAGCCTCAAATACATTTTTATTATATTTGTATGGCTGGAATGGTGTTTGTATAGACCCACTTCCATTTCTTAAACAGAAATATAGACTTATAAGAAGTCGTGACAAATTTATTAATGCTGCAGTTTTTGGTTCAAGAAATATAAATCAAAAAGATCTTAAATTTTATTATTATAAAAATATTCCTGGTAACAGTACCTTTGATCAAGAAAGAGTGGAACATTTAAGAAAAAATTTTAATAGAGAGCCTACGTCGATAATTAATGTTCCAAAAATAAGTATAAGAGATATTTTGACTTCATTTGATGATAAAGAAAAAACAGACATTAATTTATTGAATCTTGATATCGAAGGTTTCGAGATTGATATATTAAATGAATTTTTTTACCTCAAAAAATTTCCATGGGTTATATGTGTTGAAGAAATAGGAAAAACAGCTGATAGCATAAAGAATGGTGAAATTTATAAAATAATGAAAAATAATGGATATATTTTAGGAGCAAGAACATTTCTTTCCAGCATATATGTTCTGAATAAAAAACTTTATGATTTACCATCTGACTTTATAAAAGAGCTAGAAGTTTGAAAGTTCTTCATATAAATAATACCGATAACTCTGGTGGTGCAGCTTGAAAAAGTTTCGTGTAGGTTTTCTTATCGACGATCTTCAGACAGATCAATATGTTGGTGATTTAATAGATTTTGTTGCTAAAAACTCATATTTTGATGATCCGTTTTTGATTACAGGTTATAAATCTAAAAAGGTTGAATCCTTACCTCGTATGTTTATCAATAAACTGAAAAAAAATCCAGTTACATTATTAAACAGTATTTTAAAAGGCGTTTTATTAAAAATAATTAGAAGGATTGAGATCAAAAATACTTTAAAAAGGTTTCCAAGGTATAAAGCTAAAGTTGATTCAATTACTTTGGGTATGTATAAGACGATAGAAGTTATCGGATCATGGTCAAAATCTGGTTTATTACTTGAATTTACGAATGATGATCTATCTTTAATTTCTCATCATAAACTTGATTGCATCATTAGATGCGGCTCAGGAATTCTTAAAGGTGGAATTCTAAATTGCACTGAGTTTGGAGTTCTCTCCTTCCATCATGGAGATAATCGTGTCAACCGAGGTGGTCCAAGTGGTTTCTGGGAGGTTCTAAATGGTGAGCCTAGCAGTGGCTTCATCATACAAAAGCTTAGCCAAGAGCTTGATGGAGGAGAGGTTTTATATAGAGGAAATATTATGACCAGTAACCTTTGGCTTACAAATAATGCTCAGTTACTAGAAAAGTCAAATATTTTTTTTAAGCAAATCCTACTCGATCTTGCTGTCAATAGGAAACTTCCAAAATCAGAAGGTGTAAGATTACATGGAAATAAGCTTTACAAAATAGATTCAAGCACCGCATTGATTAAATACTTATTAAAAGTAATAGCTCCTAAAATATTAAATAGTTTTGTTTCTAAATTATTATCTCCCAAAACAAAGCGATACTCAGTTGCTTATGCCTATCATAATAACTTTAGTAAATCATTGTGGCGTTATAAAGAGATTTTAAACCCTAAGGGAAGGTTCCTTGCAGATCCCTTTGTTTTTAAACACTCTGGAAGTAATTATATTTTTGTTGAAGATTTTTTCTTTAAAGAAAATATTGGTCGCATATCTGCAATAAAAGTTGATGGAGACAAGTATGAGTTTCTAGATGTGGTCTTAGAGGAAGAATTCCATTTATCTTTCCCATTTGTTTTTAAAGAGGATGATGAGATTTATATGATTCCAGAAAGCCATAAAAATTCTGACATTCGCCTTTACAGATGTTTAGAGTTCCCAAATAAATGGGAGCTAGATCAAGTATTGATGTCTGATGTATCTGCTGCTGATACCATGCTGATTAAGAAACAAGATACGTGGTTCATGCTTACTAATATATGTAGTTCTGGAATAGAGGACCATCAGTCTGAGTTACATATATTTTATTCAGAAAACTTAAAATCTAACACCTGGGAACCAATAGCCTCAGGTAATCCCGTAATTTTTGATCCTTTGAAAGCTAGAAATGGAGGCCTCTTTTATAATAATGAAAATATTTATCGTGTAAATCAAGTTCATGGTCAAGCTGACTATGGAAAGAGCTTCAGTGTGAATGAAATAGTGCTTCTTTCAAAAAATGAATACATTGAGAAAGAAGTATCAAATATTAATGCTAATTTCAAAAATAAGATAATTTCTACTCATCATTTTAACGCTAATACTACATTAGCAGCTGTCGACTACTCTAGATATCAACGTTTCAAGAAAGTTTTAAAAACTTAATTCTTCTGGATACTGACTCATAAACTTTACTTAATCAAAATTTCTTAAGATAGTACTTTAATTGTTATAATAAATTTTGAAACATTCAACATTCTGATAGTTTTAGAGTAAATAAGATTCTAGATAAAAGATAACTAGTAAAAAGTTCAGTTGGTATGATGCATGTGGTATGTTGATTTTAATTTTTATAAACAGGGGACCGATTTTAAATGTTAACTAATCTATTTTATTTTCTTGTTAGAGCATTTTGCAAAATTGTTGGCTTATCTTTCTCTTTTTCTAATGATGGGGAAGATTTTGCTTTAATGAAATATTTAGCTAAGATTAAAAATGGCAACTATATTGATATAGGCTCACATAGACCAGTAAAAATTTCAAATACTTTTTTATTTTATTTATTAGGCTGGAATGGTATTTGCGTTGATCCTTTACCTAGTCTTAAAAACAAATATAGATTTATTAGAGGGCGTGATAAATTTATAAATGCTGGAGTATTTGGTTCAAAATCTATGTCCCAAGAGGATTTTAATTTTTATTATTACAAGAATCATACAGATAACAGCACTTTTGATCCTGCTAGGGTTAAAGAATTAAGTAAAAATTTTGGAAGGGAGCCTTCATCTGTCACATCTGTTCCAAAAATAACTGTTTCTGAAATATTGTCTTCTTCTGAAAAATTTTTTGGGGAGAGCAAAGAAATTCAGCTGCTTAATCTTGATATTGAGGGTTTTGAGATAGATATATTAGAAGATTTTTTTTCCCATAAGGTCTTTCCATGGGTTGTATGTGTTGAAGAGTTAGGACAAATGGCTGAAACTATACAAAATGGAGAAATATACAAATTAATGAAAAGTAATGGCTATACACTTGGATCAAGAACTTTTCTTTCAAGCATATATGTTTTAAAAGATAAATTAAATATTCTTCCTTCTCCTTACATAAAAGAGCTAAAAATTTGAAAATAATTCATCTTAGTAATTCAGATAAGTCAGGTGGAGCAGCTATTGCCGCCTACAGAATCCATAAATCTCTAATGAAAAAAGATATTACTTCACGAATGTGGGTGAATTCTGCTATTTCAGGTGATTGGACTGTCAGAGGACCTAAAAATAAACTTAGCAAAGGTTTTGCTCAAGTCAAAAGGCACCTTATAAAGCCATTATTAAGGTTAACGAAAACTGAAAACAAGATATTACATTCTCCTGCAATTCTTCCATCATTATGGAGCAAGAATTTAAATAAAAGTGATGCAGATATTGTTCACCTCCATTGGATTGGAGCTGAAATGGCATCCATATCAGATATAGGAGCAATTAACAAACCTGTAATTTGGACTTTACATGATATGTGGGCATTCTGTGGTGCTGAACATATCTCGTGGGATCAAAGATGGCGAGAAGGGTATACTAAAAAAAATCGACCATCTGGCGAGAAAGGAATTGATATAAATCGTTGGACATGGAAAAGAAAGTTAAAAAATTGGAAACAACCATTTCATATTGTTGCGGTTAGTAAGTGGTTGGCCAATTGTGCTAAAAATAGTGTAATTATGAAAGATTGGCCAATTAGCGTTATACCAAATTGTATAAATACCAAAATTTGGAAGCCAATTGATAAAATTTTTGCTCGAAAAATGCTTGGTTTGCCAACAGATATACCAATAGTTGCATTTGGTTCATACGGTGCAAATTCAGAATATCATAAGGGATTTGACCTTCTTGTTGAGGCTTTAAAAATTTTAAATGGTAATGTTAATGATATGCAATTGGCTATTTTTGGACAAACTGCACCTAAAGTTTATCCAAATCTAGGTTTTGATGTGAATTTTATGGGGCATTTATATGACGATGTTAGTCTTCGTTTGATGTATAGCGCAGTCGATATTTTAGTTGTCCCATCTAGACTTGAGGCATTTGGACAAACAGCTAGCGAGTCTATGGCATGTGCAACACCTGTTGTTGCGTTCGGCACATCTGGTCTACTAGATATTGTAGACCACAAGGCAAATGGCTACCTTGCTAAACCATTTGAAGCCGAAGACTTAGCAAACGGAATAAAGTATATTTTAAATGCTTCAAATTATGATGAACTCTGTAATAATGCACGAGAAAAATCAGTTAAAGATTTTGATAGCGCATTAGTGGCTGCAAAATATGAAGAACTCTACAATAATATTTTGAAATGAGTGAGATATCATTAAAGAAAAAATCTCTTTTTACCAGCAGTAATAGTTATTTTTCTGCAAGTGTTATATTCATAATTTCAATATCATTTGCATTATTGGTTGGTTCTGGCTGGTATGGGTATGGAAATGATTTTTATGCTTCATATAACAGACCCAATTTAGATTGGGGCGGATTTACTGATCGGCTTGGATATATTTTAGC
>CEOP01047355.1_pt1 | contig 23165 bp, 18 predicted proteins | sample 361301 | NCBI WGS metagenome assembly CEOP01 (sample SAMEA2619548, study PRJEB7988) | marine metagenome | biome: marine biome (ENVO:00000447); feature: deep chlorophyll maximum layer (ENVO:xxxxxxxx); material: "saline water (ENVO:00002010), including plankton (ENVO:xxxxxxxx)" | depth 55 m
CGGAACGAAACGTGAAAAAGTCAGTGTTCGGTTCACTTCGTGGAATCAAGATCACCGACGTTTTCTCGAACGATTGGTAGAACATCACCGCTCTTGATTTCAGTTCTGCTTACGCTTCTTTGCGATGGTTGCAATTCCCAGGACAGCTGCAGTCATTGGTATTCCGAGGAACGGAAGCAACCCACTTTCGCCCGCTGCCGGAACATCGCATTTGTCTCCATCTGCATGCTTTCCGCCGTAGGTGCCGTCATCATAGAAGCATGTTGACCATGTTTTGTACCAATCACCGTCCGGGAAGGTTTCAGTTGAATCATCAGCATAGGTCGCTTCGACTCGCCAATTGACATAGGTGTGATCGCTTGGCGGAGTAAGTGACAATGCGTAAGCTCCCTCCTTGGCCGTGATGTCGTGAGTTACTGGGGGATCACAAATTCCGCTGTTGAGGCAAATTTGAGTCTTAATGGAGAAGGTTGTTCCGTTTTCTGCGGCATCACCATCGGTGCTAATACTCAGTTCCCACGACTGGCCGTCTTGGGAGGGAGTGGTTCGTTCATTTACAACAAAAGGCACGTCGCCGCTGGGGTTCATGTCTTCCCCAGCAGTGCCGTCTGCCGCGGAAACTTGAGCGGTGCATGAAAGAAGAAGAAACAAGCACATTGTTGCAACAAACGATTTACCCATGTGCTTAATGGGCCCGCGGTCGTTCTTTTATCTTCCGAATGGGCTTGATGGGAACTATTCCATTTCCCAAAGCTCGTCGCCAACCCAATGAACGGTTTTGATACCCTTCCCTTTCGTTTCCGCTACAAGAGCACCGTTTGACATGCAAGCCCATCCCAGAGCAAGTGGGCGCTTGTGTTTCATGTCACGAATCCAAACCAAGTCGCCTTCCTCAACACTTTCTTCGGCACCGTGAATTCCAGCCACCATGCAATCTGCGCCGTTCATGAGAAATGGAATCGCACCGTGGTCAACTTCAACCCATTTTTTCGCATCTTGATGGTCCAAGAACCCGCGCAGGGTAAGAAAGACGCATCGCTCACCAGATTCATTGTTCAACTCGATCACAATTGGAGTTTTGTCAACGAACACCATGATCCATGGCCCGTATTCAGCCATCTCCAAAAATCCCCCATCGATGTTGAGATCCACTTCCAAATCACGTTCTAGGTCTTTGAGCAGTGGAGCGATGTTTTTTCTTCGTACAGGCCTACGTTTTTTCATCGCCCAATCGGTTGCCATGGTAGGATGTTGAGGTGACCGGTTATCATTCTTCGTCCATAGAGATATTGATGTGGAATCAATTCTTGGAGGTGATATGGCCATGTGGTGTACCATACGTACTTTTGCTAAACACGCGCTTGAACTTGGGAATCAACCCTTGGCGGAACCCATTTTTTTCATCAAGCCTGACCAGTGTCTTCACGACTCGGGCCCCTTGCCAGTCAATGCACATCCCGGTGAAATGCACCATGAAATTGAATGCGTGGTCAAAATCGGACCGGATGCTCGGCCAGCAGCTATCGCTGTAGGTCTTGACCTTACAGACCGGCCTGCACAAAGTCAATTGCGAAGCGAGCAATTGCCATGGGCCAAAGGCAAATGTTTCCGTTCCAGTGCTGTTATCGGCGAATGGCACGAATGGACAGGAACTTGGGAGTCATTGAACGATGAAGGTTCAGCCCTAAGGTTAGAATTGAGGGTCAATGAAGAACTGCGCCAATCAGCATTTTTAGCCGAAATGTCCGTTCCGGTTCACCATCAATTCAATTCTCTGTGCGAGTGGGCACCCGTTCAGGAGGGCGACTTTTTGTTCACGGGAACTCCTTCTGGTGTGGCGCAACTGGTAGCTGGAGATGCTCTTGTTGCTCGCCTCATAGGTCCGCAAGACCGTGTTCTCTCCGAAATTGTGATGCGGTGTGAATGAGGGTTGCTTTCATATAGCCTGTGCAGGTCGGCAATCACGCAGGAGGTATCTTAATGGCTCAATGGCATGGAATTTCACGACGCAAACCGTCCGGCGGACGCAAAGTACAAGCTCGCGGTAAGCGCTCAACCGAAATCTCTACTGAGAAGCAATTCGCACTCGTCGGAGAACCCAAGCGAAAGATTTACCGAAAAACTGGAGGAAACTCCATGGTTCGTGTCATGGCTGCAAATCAAGTCAGCATTAGCGATTCAAAGACTGGTAAAACCACTCTTGGTTCCATTCACAATGTGGTTGAAAACGCCTCTGACCCGAACTACGTCCGTCGTAATATCTTGGTCAAGGGTGCGGTTATTGAGACCGATAAAGGCCGAGTCAAGATTACCTCCCGTCCTGGAAAAGATGGCGTAATCAACGGTGTTCTCATCGAGTGAAACCACCGACGGCCTCAAATCTACTGGGGCCCAACCCCTACATGAGGCGAGAAGATGGACCACAACCCCGACCGATTGTGCGTTTGGCCAGGATATTTTGACATGAAGGCCTCAAGGCGTAATGGCCGCCGAGTTCCAAAGGATTCATCCGTTCTCAAGCCTAACTTGGAGGGTTTGTTCATGGCGGCACGTCAAGTTGGTCTCAAGAAGATCAAACGTGAGGAGCACACCTCTCATCCTCGTCGCCCCCATGGAAAGGAAGGCCGACTTTGGGTCTCTGCTTCTGGTGCAAAGGCAACAATTGGTGCAGGTTCAAAAGAAGAGTTGCTTCAACTTATTGGCGGCCAGTGGCGTCAAATGCAGCGTGAACAACGTAACCAAGCAGAGAAACAAGCAACACAAGGCCCTCAAACCGGGGATAGAAGGGCACGTTCTCAACGAAAAGGACCTACACAGCAACGGTCTGGTGGCTTCAAAAAGCGATCAAAATTCAAAAAGTGAACAATTCGCTGCTTCCATTTGGTAAACATGGATTGATAACCTAAAGGGTGTAAAAGTTAACATGCGCAGGGCATTCTCAGTGTTACTGGCTCTTCTTTTGAGCTCAATGCTACTTCAAGGCGACCTCACTCCTCTTGCTGAAGAAGAAGAGTCAGACGAGGTGATTATCACCGTTGACAGTACAAACCTCCGCTTTTCACCGTCTTCTGTAACCGTAACAGAAGGGGACACAGTCCGCTTCTTTTGGAGCGGTCAAGCATTGCCCCATAATGCGGTTGAATCGAATGAGGTTTTTGACTCAGGAGATCCGCAACGGAATGTAGATTATTCGTTCACCTTTGAATTGGGCACGAATGGAACGTACGATTTCGTTTGTGAACCTCACGCTGCGTTAGGGATGGTCGGACAAATCATTGTGGAGCCAGCACCGCCCGCCATTGAAAACAATACCACCAACGAAACAAATCTCAATGTTTCAGACATGAGCGAGGACACGCTTCCATCGCTATCGGTTGCCTTGACGCTTTGTGCTGTTGGGGCAAGTGTCGTTGCCTTTAGACGAGATCATCGAGGCAATTCGTGAAGCCATCCGAAAATGTCGTCTGCGGTCTCATTTTGAATCCCAGTGAGCGCATCGTAGAGTTCAGTGGTCACTTTACCCGGAGACCCGTCACCGTAGACTTTCTTTGAATCTCCATGGGTGATGCTGCCGATTGGGGAGATGACGGCTGCGGTTCCACAACAAAAAGCCTCATCAGCATTCATGGCAAATTCTGCTGTAACCCGCGTTTCATGAACGCTGTAACCGAAGTGACGAGCGAGTTGGATGATGGAGTCACGTGTGATTCCGGGAAGAATTGTTCCCGTCAATTCAGGAGTGAATATTTCACCGTCTTTGAGACAGAAAAAATTCGCTGCTCCAACTTCCTCAATGCAGGTATGCGTTTCAGCATCCAGATAGATGACTTCGGCGTATCCCTTTGCTTTTGCTTCCTTGCTCGGCTTCATTCCAGGCGCATAATTCCCAATTGCTTTGACTCCACCAGAGCCTCCTGGAGCCGCCCGATGATGGCGCTCTGAAATAACAAGGTCAATCGCATTCACGCCGCCTTTGAAGTAGGGTCCAACGGGAGTGGTATAGATCAAAAACGTGTACGATGGAGCAGGAGCGACTCCCAAAATAGGACCACTTCCCATCAGGAGCGGACGGACGTACATGGCTCCTTTACCGGTGGGAGGTACCCATTTGACATTGGCAGCAACGACTTGTTCCACGGCGTCGATAAAAACAGATTCCGGGACGGGAGGCATCTTGAGACGGTCTGCTCCCCGTTGCATGCGCCGAGCATTCTCTTCGGGGCGGAAAAACACAACTCGATTTTTTGATGTTCGGAATGCCTTCATTCCTTCAAACAACCCTTGGCCGTAGTTGAGAACACCGGCTGCTGGAGACAGGGGAATGTCACCATACGGTTGTAAACGTCCAGGCATCCAAGGTTCATCGCCCTCAGTTTCGGTTATGTACATCGTTTCTGTTGGAGTGAGAGAAAATGTGAGGCTATCCCAATCAAATGATTCATCCATAATCTTCCCTCGCAGATATTCTGAGCCATACACCTTGGGCTTTCAAGCATTCCTCTCGCTATGTTTGGGTTCAACGATGGGCGAGACATTCCGTCCGTTTTCAACCACGGATGGGTTCTAATGGGGTCGGCGAGTAAGACCCTTGCGGGGCAAGAACATGGAAGGCAGAATGGGGGTGGTGTCAGGGCGTTATCGAGCCTATACTCATCCACAATCCGCTGTTTCTTCCCCACAAACTGTACTGGAATTGTTTGGAAGGATGGATGATGGCAGATCTATCTGTCTGCTCGCTCGAGGCCAGCGGCCAACCTTTGAAGTCGCTCCGATTGGTTCATGGGCCACTGATGAAGAGATACCTCCTTTTTTGGCCGATAGAATTGCTAAGATTGAGCAAATGGAACACGTGATGAGCGTCAAGGGTCCTGTTATCAAATGGACTGAATTGGGAGACCGTCCGGTATGGACGGTTGAAGTTGAACAACCCTTTCACGTCCCTTCATTGAGGAAGCAGCTTAAATCGCAATCTTGGAGGGTATTTTCAGGTGACATTCCATTTGTCAACCGTCTTTTCCTCGACGGAGATTTAGGAGTCCACATCCAATTTAGGGGGGAATGTGTTGATGTTAGAGATGGTGACGAAGAGGCCGTTGAACGTGTGCTTGAGGCAGGAGGGGCAGGGCGTTATCCAGTCGATATCACCGTTACATGTGATGTGAAAGACCTTTGCTCTTCAGAGCCGTTCCAAATTCCGTTCCGCTTGTTTTCCTTTGACTTGGAGACGAGTATTGAGCATGAAACGGTATTGTGTGCAGCAGCATGGATTGAAGATATTGCGACCGGCAAACGGGAATCGTTCTCTTACGAGGGAGATGAAGCCTCTATTCTTCGCTCACTTACCGAGGTTGTTCGACAGTATGACCCCGATATTATTACCGGGTATAACATTGACAATTTTGACCTCCCAAGGCTTGTAGATCGTACGGCTGCATTGACTCGGAAAAAGGACTGGGGCGCACAATCGGAGTTATTGGGATGGGGGCGTGCGCCAATTCTTGAATCTGAAATGAAACGCAATCGCGATGCACTGGTGCCCAAGCGGCAGACAAACCGCGCTTGGAACCTCGCAGGTCGTGCGGTTATGGACGCTTGGTGGCAGGCTCGTCAAGCTTTGAAACCAAGAAGAGAAACCCTATCATTCGTTGCAACACTGTTGTTTCCCGATGATGAAGACAAACACAAAATGGACGTTGATGCTTCAAACATGGACCACGAGTGGGCAACCCGTCCCACAGAGGTCATGGAATATTGTGTAAGAGATGCTGCCCTCCCTCTTGACATCCTTCAAGCCATCCAAGCCGTTCGTAGAAAGGAAGCGGTTGCTTCGGTGGCGAAGGTTCCCTTTGAAACAGCAGCCAACGGCAGCACCAGTCAACTGATTGATTCGCTGGTCATACGGTTGGCGGATTCAAAACACATCGCAGTCCCCCTGACGGGTTCTGCTGAGGCGAAAGAAGGTCAAATCACTGGCGGTTATGTTCACGATGTGGAGGCAGGTCTCCATCCGTGGATTGCTGTACTTGACTTCAAGAGCATGTATCCATCCATTATGATTGGACATAACGTCTGCTATACGACGCGAGTTGACCCGGGTCAACCGGACCAACCTCAAGAAGACGAACAGGTTCACGTCTCTCCCACTGAAGCAGTATTTCGTCATCAATCGTCTCGCAAAGGATTGGTCCCTGAACTCTTGGAAATGCTGATGGCAAAACGGGACCAACACAAGGCGGCATTCAAGTCTTCAAAATCAGATGGCGACCAAGCCTCAATGGAGTTTCACGACGCCATGCAATACGCTGTGAAAATTCTCATGAACTCGTTTTATGGAGTGTTTGCGAGTGGTTTTTACCGTTTTACACATCGTGATTTGGGCTCTTCCATCACCGCATGGGCGCGCAAGAATATCAAGACCATTATCGCAGCATTGGAGGAAGAAGGCCACGGTGTTGTGTATTCCGACACCGATTCAATCTTTGTCCGTAGTCCTGCTGGAAAAGATGCACCGAGCCATCTATCTGAGGAAGACCTTGCAGCGATTGGCGAAGGAGAAAAAGAAGCACTGGCCAAGCAAGAACAATATCAAGCGGCTTTGGACGGAATGGTTTCCTTCGGTCAAGAAGTTGCACAGCGGTTCAGCAAAGCTTCGGCTGTACTGGAGTTTGAACGCGGCCTCTCAGTATTTTTCAGCCACGGTGCCAAAAAGCGCTACATCGGACAAGTTGTTTGGCCTACTCATGAGATGTTAGTTCGAGGATATGAAACGCAACGCACCGACTCGTTTGCTTACCTCACAGCAACCATGAAGGAAATTTTCTCATATGCTCTTGCCGACCAAGGAGAGGCTTTGGTCGAATACGCTTTGAAACGGGTTCAAGCATTGAAGAACAAACAGGTGGACGCTAAGGAATTGATCCTCGCTAAATCTTGCAAAGGGAAAATTGTCCGAACTCCGGTCAAAGAGGTAGGGGATGTTGATTTTACCAAGGATTATGCCAATCCAGACAGTATGGCCCAAGTGAGGGTTGCCCGAAAACGTATAGAGAGCGGATTGGGTTTCACTTCTGGAATGAAGGTCTCCTATGTAGTGGTCAATGCCACGCATCGTCCGATGACTGTGGTACCTTGGTTTGAGGCAGAGGAAAACGGTGGTGTTTCGGGGTATGACGGACAATTTTACGCCGAGCGATTGGCAACGGCCGTAGGTAGAATTACCGAAGTATTTGGTTGGAAAGCAAAAGACCTCTATGCTGGAAATCGCCAAGCCACGCTTTTTTCCTTTTAGGCCGGTTCATTTTATGGAAGCCCTTTTCATGAACGGGCCACCACCAACCTTCATGGGAAGAATGTTCAAGCCCCTCTTACTTTCAATGTTGATGCTGTGTTCGGTGTTGTCAGGTTGTATCTTTGAAAGCGAAGATTCTTCCTCAAATGATGAAGTGTTGGCTGTATTTACGGTCTCAAAAACCTCAAACGTAAAAGTTGGAGACACACTAACCTTTGATGGGGCAAGCTCTACTCCAGGCGATGGTTCGCTCACCTATCGGTGGAATTTTGACAAGGTCGGCAGCAGCGACATCGATGCAACAGGGCGCGTCGCGACGTATTCTTACGGCGAGGCGGGTTCTTACGATGTTTCTCTTGAAGTTTCAGATGGCTCAAGAACTTCTGAACAAGTCCGCACGGTTACCGTCGCCGAAGCCGGAGCAGTAGAACCCAACGCAAACATTGAGCAATACGACGATTCCGAAGACTGTGAAGACAACTCCATCGATGAACAACAAGACATTATTCTCTGGATTTGTGCTCGTGAAAAAAGCAACACGGATCGTTCTATCTCGGAGACTGCAACCGTTTCTCTTGACGGCTCTTCATCGGAATCAGGCGACCCTTCACAATACATTACTGAATGGCATTGGGATTTGGACCTTAACGAAGACAAAGACAACGATGGCAACAGCGAAAACGACGATGATCTTTCAGGTGAGTCGGTGGAATGGAAAAACGTTGCACCAGGTGAATACGAAGTTGGTTTGACCGTCGTTAACGACGTCGGTATGACGGACAGTACAACCATCGATGTCTTCGTTAATTATGCAGGCTATTGGATGGATTTTGAAATCGGTGGAAACACCTCAAATAATGGACAGCCCGTTGAGATTGATTTTGATGTCTCGATTGTCTTTGACAAGGAGAGTGGAAACACCATTCGCAAACTCGTGTCAGAACTTGAATATCCCAAGGAGGATGATGATTGGGTGGTTGGCGAAGGACGAAACCAAGTCGAAATTTATGCCTACAATGCAGAGGACGAAGAGGCAAGTAATACAAGCTCAACAAACGCAGACTCCAGAGACGATGGAGATTGCGACAGTGGACAAGATTGCATCCATCTCCCCATCAGTTCCTATATGTTCAACCCGGACAATGAAGATGACGGCCCGCCTTACGGAGACGGTGAGTGGACATTGAGTGTTCATAATGCCAAGGCCAATGATGTTCAAATCGATCAGTTTGTCATTCGTCTTTTCTACAAGTGAGAATTCAAACGAGTTGTTGTCCATGCGTCGTACACGAATCATCGCCACCATCGGTCCTGCAAGCGAAGAGAGAACCCTTCTAACTCAACTTTTGGAGTCGGGAGTTGATGTATGCCGCCTCAATTATTCTCACGGTGAGCCCGAAACCAAAACTGAACTCTATCAACGGATTCGCTCGATTGAGGACGAAATCGGCCGCCCAACCTGTATTCTTGCAGATTTACCCGGCCCAAAACTGCGCTTAGGAACGTTTCCCGGCGTGGTGATGCTCAAAGCCGGTTCAACCGTTGAATTGGTATGCGGTTTGAACGAAATGGAATTCACCGATGGAAGCTCGCTACCTGTTCAGTACGGTGGCCTTTCGGCAGAACTCAAGCCCGACGACCCGATTTTGGTTGCTGATGGCCTCATTCGCATGGTCGTTGTCCAAACTCCGGGGACTCCGAACTCCACGGTAACATGCCGTGTAGAGGACGGCGGACCGGTGAGCAGCCGTAAGGGAGTAAATGTTCCTGGTACCTTGGTCGAACTTCCAGCCATTGGTCCAAAAGATGAGAGAGCAATGGCGCATGCTCTGGAACAAGGCGCGGACTACATTGCGGTGAGTTATGTCAGAACTGCGGATGATTTGCTTCCGGCCAAGGCCGCGGTTAAAGCAGCGTCAATGCATGTCCCCATCGTTGCTAAAATAGAACATCCTGCGGCGCTGAGGAATCTTGAATCAATCCTTGATGTCGCAGATGCTGTGATGGTTGCAAGAGGAGACCTAGGGGTTGAGATCCCTCTGGAAGACGTGCCCATGGCACAGCAAGAAATTATTGACAAAGCCCTTGAACGAGGCATGCCCGTCATCGTCGCCACTCAGATGTTGGAGTCCATGACCCTTCAACCGCGTCCAACGCGTGCAGAGGTCAGCGACGTCTCCACAGCGATTCGTCACGGGGCAACAGGAGTCATGTTGTCTGGAGAAACTGCATCCGGTGAATACCCGCTTGAAACAGTGAAAACCATGGCTAAAATTGCATATGCTACCGAACAAGGACTTGCTTCTCACGATCAAAGGCCAAATGCTCTTGCGAGATTCCGCTCCACAAGAGCCGTGGCACATGCTGGGGTTGAACTTGCCAAAGAAGCAGGAGCCACTCGTATTGTTGTGGCGACAGAACATGGTAATGCACCAAGGCTGGTTTCTGGGTACCGCCCCGATATTCCTGTAACTGCGGTAAGCGACCGATTGCGAGCACTGCGGCGTACGTGCCTTTTACCGGGGGTTGACGCAGTCCTTGCCAAGGAACATGAACGCGGCTCTCAGACCATGAAAGAGGCCGTGCGATTGCTGGTCATGCAAGGCCGAATTGGACCGGGCGAGCGTGTTGTCAGCATTTCTGGAAGTCCACTTGCCATGCGCGGAGCTACGAGTACACTTCGATTGTATCGCATTGATGATAACGGTGAAATTCTTGGTTCAGAGTGATGCAGGATTGCCTTTTTAGGCATTGAGGAACCAATTAACGAAAATCGAACGCGTCGCGGTTTTCATATAGGGGTTGCTTTTCGGAAGGCTTGCTAAGGAGCAATTACCATGCCGTCACAATGGGAAGACAGAAGCAAGCCACACCGTAACATCGTATTTATTGGTCACGTTGACCACGGGAAGTCCACAACCGTTGGACGTCTCCTCCTCGACTCAGGCCATATTGAAGGTCACGTTATTGAAAAGAACGAAAAACTCGCTGCTGAAGCCGGTAAGGCCGGATTCGGTCTTGCGTACGTCATGGACGGACTCAAGGAAGAGCGAGAGCGTGGAATTACCATTGACGTTGCTCACAAAGAATTCTTCACTCCTGACTTTTACTGGACCATCATCGATGCACCAGGTCACCGTGACTTCGTCAAGAACATGATCACCGGTGCTTCCCAAGCGGACACCGCAGTTCTTCTCTGTGCAGCTAACGATGGTGTTAACGCCCAAACCAAGGAACACGCTTTCCTTGCAAGAGTTCTCGGAGTTAAGGGACTTATCGTCCACGTCAACAAGATGGATATTTCCGGTGTTGATTGGAGCGAAGACAAGTACAAGAAGGCCTGTGAAGAAGTTTCACAACTTCTCAAGGTGGCTGGATTCAAGCCTGACGATGTTCCAATGATCCCAGCATCATCTCTCAACGGCGACAACGTTTACGAAAAGTCCGACAAGTGCTCATGGTACAACGGACCAACATTGTTTGAAGCCATCAACGCAACTCCAATGCCGCACAAGCCATCCGACAAGCCTCTTCGCTTGCCTATCCAGGATGTCTACAAGATTTCTGGTATCGGAACTGTGCCTGTCGGAAAGATTGAGACCGGTGTCCTCAACGTTGGAAAGAACGTTGTATTCAACCCGTCCCAAAAGTCCGGTGAAGTGAAGTCCATTGAGATGCACCACACCATGGTCGACAAGGCAGAACCTGGCGACAACGTCGGATTCAACGTCCGTGGACTTGCCTCAACTGACATCCGCCGTGGAGACGTTGCAGGATACTCTGACAGCGAACCAACCTTTGTCCGCCACGATGAGACCTTCGTCGGTCAAATTCAACTTATGGACATTCCAAAGGCTGTTTCCGTTGGATACACACCAGTGTTCCACGCACACACCGCACAAGTTGCTGTTAAGTTCATGGAGCTTCTAGAGAAGACCGTCAAGGGCAAAAAGGAAGCTAACCCTTCCTTCCTCAAGACTGGTGACGGATGTTTGATTCGCTTCCAACCAACCAAGCCAATGGCTATCGAGCAAATGGACACGTTCCCTGAACTTTCCCGCTTTGCTATCCGTGACATGGGTAAGACCGTCGCCGCTGGTGTCTGTCTAAAGATTGACAAGAAGTGAGCATTGCTCAAGCAATGACCGTTGAATCAAGGAGGGGAGAGTATGGCTGCAGTTACAGTAATCAAATTGACTGGTGAAAATCACAAAGATATTGATTCAGTTGCGGGCCAAATCAAAGCCATCTGTGACAACGGAGGAATCACTCTACGTGGACCCATTCCTCTACCAACACGCCACCTTGTAGTCCCTGTTCGCAAGGCACCTGATGGCGAAGGCAGTGAAACATACGACCACTGGGAACTTCGTGTTCACAAGCGCCTGCTTGAAATGGACATTTCCACTGGGAAAGATGAAAACGCTCTTCGCTTGGTTACCAAGATTCCAATCCCTGATACAGTTAGCATTGAAATATCGATGCGCTCGGTCAACTGAGACAACAACTCTTCAAGAGTGAATGTGAACCCTATAAGGTTCAGTTGTACATTTGGTTTCTTTAGAGTTCAGCTTTTTCTGCAACTCCAGCATCTGTTAACCACGTTGCTGTTGCAGTATCTAAGAAATGGATGTCGCCAGCCTCTAAAGACAACTCCTCACCGTTTTCATCAACGATAGGCTCGGGAAGAGACTCAAGGATTCTTAGACGTACAAGTTCGTTCACATCGTCTTCAGATTGAGCCTCGCTCGTTTTGACTTCATCCATTGCAGGCGGCTCGTCAATGACAGCGATCGGTGCACTTGAGGGGGCTAATTCCATCGCGGCTGCATGCTTGCCTTTTTCTTGAGTTTGTGTTGGCTGAGCGACGGGTTCGGTTTCCATGGTTTCGGCAAGCAGATATGCTTCTTCATCAGCCCACTCAACTTCGGCAAGCAATCTATCTTCTTCATCGGGCTCTGGTTCCTCAAGAGGGGGGAGCACATCTTCAAACGCCAAATCGGGAGGTGGTTGTGAGGTAAGTCCGCCCGTACCTTCGCCTAGAAAAGCATCGAGTTGCATTGTTCCTGGAGCATGAGTCATCGGGCTACGAAGAACTTCACCAACAATGCCTTGTTGCATACCTTTCCAGTCGATTTCCTTCTTGAACCGGTCAACGTTGAGTATAAGCGCATGATAAAATGCCTTTTCAGCAGGGTCATGACGCTGCCAATCAATAGCAGGGAGTTCTTGATTCATCCCTGGGTTCACCGCTCCGCGAAGGGACTGACTTGCTGCATGTTGCATCATGGCGACCATTCGTTTGCGAGCGAGTTCTGATGCGATCCTTCGAATATTTGTTTGACGCTTTTGCAGATTTTGTAACCGCATATCTGTTGCGCCCTTTCTCATCATTTCTTGGATATCCAAATCAAGACTGGAAAGCAATCTTCGGATCATTTCCCAAAAATCTTGACGGGGCAGTGGGACCGGCATATGTCTTGGCAATTGCTGACGATGTGTCGTGAACAATTGTTCCTCAATCTCCCGCGCTTGTGCGCTATCGAGATCACGAATTGAGGACATCAGTTAGGTCGTACAGGTGACTGGATTTGAACCCTCTTCTCTTCAATGATTGACCGGTCGCAGGTGATGCGTTCAAGACACCCCTTCATATCCAACGACCTCACCACATAATGTAAGGTGGAAGAAAGTGTTGTCCAAAGTTCCGTCAAGGCGCTCGCTGCAAAACTGCAGTTCGGCTCTCTTGATGACGTTCATGATGCTCATTACATCGTGGACGGGGGCGGTGCCTCATCCGCTCAATGAACCTGTAAAACCAGCGACAGTTCAAACGTTTTTACCCCAAGGTAATGCAACCAATGTTAGCCTTTCACAGAACAATGCACTTTCAATACCCTACAATGAGACCTTTACTGGCGGAAATTTGTCGGTCAGCCCTGAATGGCTTCCCTATAGTGACCTAAGTCATTCATTTGGTATTGAGTCGGGTAACGGTTGGCTTGGCACCCATAATGGAACCCAAGGAATCGGTCGTGGCGGGCAATTGAGTCTTGCATCTCAACAATCCATTGCGTCCCTCACCGATTTCGAAACGTTGGTTGAAACCGCAGTCGGTTGGCGGGGAACCGGTCTTCATCACGAAGTATGGGGCGTAACTCAACCAGGAAGTTGGACGACGAACAGCACTCACTCCCTTCCCAGTTCTGCGGTCGATGGACAAAATGTAGTGGGAACCGTCCACCCTCACGACCTTCAAGCAGACATGACCGGTTGCCTCATCTCTCCGTCATTTCAAATTCCAGGATTTGTATCAAATTACACTCTGTCTTTTGACCATTGGTTGGCGCTTGAGGATTCCGACGCTGCTTGGATGGAGTGGCGAACATCAACCCTCAACCCGTGGCAAACCCTTGCACCTGTTGGCGGCTACACGAACACATCGGGCCTTTCCACTACGCCTTCCCAGGTATGGTCTGGACAATCAAATCAGTGGCTGAGCTCCGAATTCTCACTTGACTCCTACATTCCTTCTGGAGCTGAAACCTTTGAATTTAGGATGTGTTTCCAAACCTCTTCAGACATACCCTATCGTGGCGGATGGTTCCTCGACAACATGAACCTCTCCAATTCAGGAGATGTTCCCGGAGTGTGGTTCCACGGCAATCAAACCGGCGCCTACGCAGCAGATGCGTACGGGAGATTGAGGGTGGAGATTGATGTGTCTGGTATGAACGGGCCAGTTGAGTTAGAGTTCTGGGCAAATTGGGACCTTGAGGGTAGTTTCAACGACAACATGCAAACCTTCCTCAGCCTCGACAATGGAAGTACATGGCAACTTATTTCTGGCCTCCCAGGCCTTCCAGGTAACGGATTCAACTGGCAGGGTACCTACTACATGGACGAATCGAATCGATGGGTTCCTCAAATGTATTCCTTGCCTGCCAACGTTGCAACCCATGCAAATGCCAGCCAAGCTCTCATTGAATTCGTGGTGCTCACAAGTTCACAGGTTGGTTTTGGTGGCAATGGTGCGTCGGGTTGGGAAGGCATAATGATTGACGACATGAAAGCTTACAGCAACCGTGGAACTGCGTTTCAACAGGAACGAGTCCTTGCGAATTTCTCACAGCAACCAACGGTGGGCCAAACAGGGGGGAACAATGGATGGCTTGCGCCATCAACTGGTGACCCAAATGAATGGCAGTGGACCAACCAATACGGAATGAACGGGCCAACATTTGATGTAGATTCCTTTGAATCAACGTTGACAACACCTTCTGGGTGGTACGTTGAGGGCACCGGAGTTCAAGCATGGGAAATTGGTCAGACAAGAAATACTTCGGGGTATGGGCCAGGTTCCTTCCATTCCGGACTCAATGGAGCTGCAATCAATCTGACAACCAGTTACCAGCCCAACATATACACCCATCTCATCAGTCCAGAATATGTGATTCCAGAAAATGCAACAGCCCGTCTGTCCTTCCGTTCATGGGTCTGCACTGAGGCCAATTGGGATGGAGGAGCGGTTTCCATTTCCACCGACGGAGGCGATTCCTGGTGGTTCTTACCAGTAGACACCAATTCGTTCCATGATCAAATATCAACTACAAATACCAATTCACCCTTTTTCGGAGAAGGCATCCTCGATGGGTCCAACGTTGCTGGCGGGTGTGGTGGAAGTAAAGCTCCTCGTGGTTTTGATTTGAAAACAAAGGACCTCTCCAACCTTTCAGCAATGACCGTTCGAGCACGATTTTCTTTCTTCTCAGACACATACATCGAAGCGGATGGATGGTATATCGATGATGCAGGAATTGAAGTTGACGTCTTTGAAAGTGAAGGCGTTTGGACCTCTCCACCGCTTTCACCGGATCCTCTCTACGGTTACGGCTTGGTCGATGGTTGGACCGACATCCCGAATGAAACCGAAATTCTTGTCGACATATTGGATGTCCAAGGAGACCCCATTGCCGGCCATCAAGGCCTTCAATTCCCTGTTCATTTGGCTCTTGACCCTCTTGAGTTTTCAAGCATTCACCTTCGTGTAAGGATGAGTACGCAAGATGTATTGATTACACCGTTGGTCCATAGTTTGACGGTTGGAACGACGGTCTACATTGGTCCCCAATATCTGCAATTACTGAATGCCTCACAACACCAGTCCAATCGAACAAACAACGGATATCTCCAAATTAATGGTACGCTGTCAATCGACCTTCCATCCATATCAGTTTGCCCTCATTCGGGATACAGGGTTGTCTCACACGGCGATAATTTGAGTTGGATTGACACAAGAGTTCAACTCGCTAGTTCACATTATGATGGGACGGACGGTGGAACCAATCAACTCAACATTTCGTACATCGGCTCACCAGAACTCGTTCATTCTCTTCGGGTCGAGGCAAGCGGTGGAGAGGTATTCAGAGGTGCAATGTTGCGTTTGGACTGCGTTTCTGCCCCGAGTGCACCACGCCTAGAACTCGGCCAAAATGCGTTGGAACTTTGGAATTGGCCAGAACAAGGAGCATCTCCCACCTTTGGACTCAATCAGCAATTCCACACAGCGACTTATGACCAACAAACATGGTTTTGGAATACAACGCAGCCAACACCATCGCTTCACGTCAACAATCTCCCAGTCCTTCTCAATTATACTGCGGTGTTGCCTGCGACGAATCCGATTGCCTCTTCCGCGGTTACTGCGATGAATATCTTGGTTACCAATACTACCGGCGCAGTGGACCTCTACGTTAACGGCGCGCTTCAATCAACCGTTACTGGGGCGTCCAATTTTGTCTACACAACAAATCAAACCTGTCCAAATCAAGTCATTGAGCGGCCCTATGCGACAAATGCCAACCTTTCCCACTGCCAGGTGACCGTCTTACTTGCTGGTGAAGGCGATTTGAAAATCACTGATTTCCATCACATGTATGCCGCTCAAACATTGGACCTCAACATACCCGTTGTTCTTCTCAATCAAGCCAAAGCAGCTTCATTTGATGGCGATATGCGTGCAGTACTGGATCTCCCCCTTCATATCTCAACACAAGATGGAGGTTTGACGATTGATATGGTGGCCCAAACAGCCCCTCTTATGGTGGAATCAATCGACTCGTTATCACACACGCGTTGGCTTCCTGGTGAGTCGATCACCATCGTTTCACATCATCAACGAGCCAATCCACTTAACGTCTTAGAAGATGCACCGGACTTTGCCAGCGTGGACCTTTTCCTCTCACCGACTGCCCGTGTAGAGGATGCTTTCCTCCATGTGAGGGTTGACCGTCTCGCCACAACCCCCCGATTCCTTCATTTGAGTGGTTTTGGTCTTGCTCCACTCGATGGTTCAAATTCATCGGTTGTCTGCGATTTTAACTCTTGCACGGCCACCTGGACCCTAACAAGCACGTGGCTTCTCGATGATGTTGACGACCTTTATGTCCTCGCCTATGGTAAAGACAGTGATGGATTGGAGACGGGGCCGGTTATTTCTGTTCGTAAAACAAATTTCAATGAGATTGAAAACGACATGGAAATCGTCGATTTCCAAGTCACGGATGATTTGTCAAGACGATTGGATGATTGGACAAATCCATTGTGGCCGTTCCACCTTTCGGACAATCGTTCAATGATTGCCGAAGGCAAAGTACGAATGGAAGGCATCGCCAATCAGTGGATTGAAGGCGGGGAAGCCGAGATTCAAATCAACTTGCACACAGTTCCACCAAGAAACACCTCGGGCGGCCCTGATGAGTGGCTCGGTCCTGTTGTGAACTGGTCTCAGCAATGGTCGGTTGAAGTTGGATTGGATGGCCGATTTTCTCTCCCTCTTAGCTCGCCAGATTTGTCTGAAAACCTCCCTAGCAATACATGGCTTGAGGTTGAACCAACCATCATTAGAACGGGGCCACTCGGAGCAGCGACGAGCACGAGCGAAGACCGCACGGTTATTCTCACTCCCGTTCGTTTCCTTTTTGATACGATGTCACCTACCGTTACGTCGCTCACGATTTTGGATTCAGGAAGAGAAGTACCTGCAGACGGCCACATTTGGACCAGCGGTCAAGATGTTCCATTGCGTCTCAATTTGATTGATGCCGAGGGTGTTTCATCATCACTCAGCGTATGGACGTGGATGGAAGCGCGTGATGATACAAACGGCAACGGTGAGATCGAGCAGAGTGAATACAAGCAAGAAAACATCAGCATGAATATTGGCCGGACTGAACTTGAATTAGACCTACCCTTGCTCTCTTGGTCAGATGCTGTTGGACTTAACAGTGATACAGGACGAGTAAGCGTTGTTTTGGAAAGTGAAGATTTGGGTGGTAACTCACTTGAAGGCGGTGGTGATTTTGGTGCCGATGGTGATTTGGCTACCTTCATCGTTCAACGTCGTTTCGATACCATAATCAGCAGCGACAATATCTGGATGGACATTGAAAATGGAACGCTCTTTGCTGGTAAGAATCATACCTTTGAGTTTGAAATTTCAGATGCCAACGGTCTTGATTCCCTTGAAAACATCCAATTCGCCCTGTTAGGGAGGGACCGGCCGGCAGACTGTAACATCAATTATGAGCCAAGATTCGCAGTTATTGGGTACGACATGACATGTTTCATGAGCGAACCCACAGTCTCCATCACACAACGGCCTCTGGCACAGGTATTTTTAGTCCAATTTCATTTCCGCTTGGATTGGAATGCGACGTTTGAGTTCGCATCAGGAGGCTGGATTCCTTCACTCAAAGTGATTGATGAAGGGAATGATTTGGGCCTCGGGCTCTCCAAGATTAACCGGTTGGAATGGACTCCTTCAAACGCTGTGGAATTAAGATGGCTCAACATCACTGACATGACACAACCCATCGGTTCACACAACGAAACCACCCATTGGTTCCACAGAAATGATCGAGTCCATCATGAGGTCGGAGCGTTTCACTTGGGCACTGAATACCTTACTGAATACCTCCCTATCCAAGGTCAATTGACTTGGGAATTGACAGATGGTGAGCGACAGGAATTCGGTAACATCACTCATTCAAATGAAGGGATATTCGTGTTTGATGTTGTCCTCAACGAGAACACGATGTATCGTGATCATGGCCAATTCAATGTCAATGTCCAGGGTTTTGAGGGTTACAATCTCTCATCCTTGAATTACATCGTAATTGTTGACGACCTTTCCCCGCAACTCACTCTTGCTCCCGGTTCACTTCAAGGCATAGCATCAGACGCGTTGGAAGAGATTCCTTTAACGGTCATGATCAGCGATGATACAAACATGCCTGCGGGACCAATTGTACTGCATCATGTGTTTTATCGCATGGGTGAAGAGGTTGAAGGTACGCGCGGGCAAATCGATGTACCACTCAACATTACCCTCAATACCAAATTCATCTACGAAGCGACATTAAATCTCAAACCTTCCAATATTGAACTCCAACGAAGCGATTTGCTTGTGGTCTGGTTTGAAGGAGCAGACCGCTCTGGACGGCCTCTCGTTGGATTAGGAACCGAGAGTGACCCGTTCACGGTAGGACTCACCTGGGTGGCATTTGAACCGGCCTTCACCGGTATTTCTGCGCTCCCCTTCCGGCCAAGTGTAGGGGAAAATATCTCTGTATTCATCCGCGTTGCTAATGAGGGTTTACTTGATGGCGACCTAACCGTATCGCTTCGAGACGATGAAGGAACTCTTCTTCAAACTGAATCGCTTTATCTTACAAGCGGCGAGTGGTCAAATTATGTCTGGGAAGTCGAAGCATGGAAGACCGGGCGGTTGGGCTTGACGGTTGAAATTGAAAACGTAACACCTAGAATCCCAGTTCCATTGGCCGATATCCAGGAGGTTACCGGTGATCGTGCTGATGGTGAAATGGCGATGTTAAGTTTGTCAATGCTTTCGGTTGTTCTAGCAGGTCTTGTCTTGTTTGTTTCGCGTCAACGTTGGTCGGAAAGAGAAGAGGACTATCAACGGGCGAAGATACGACGTATTGTCTTCAGTTCACGCCCTCCGCCACGCCCGCTTGAACTTCTGGACATCTCGCGAGAGGAATAGTCAAGAAGAGAAGGCATCACCCCGAACCAAGAAGCCGGGGTACCCGAGTGGTCAAAGGGGGTGGATTCAAGCTCCTCTGCATATTGCTTCGCAGGTTCGAATCCTGCCCCCGGCACTCTTTTCTCTCCTTGTTAGCCAACGGAAGGGAATTGAATTAAGAGTGATTGGATTTTTCAAAGGTCATGGACCCCCATCCGGATGTCAGAGACTTGGACCATGGATTTTTTCAATTTCCCAGGCCAACTTGGAAGCATGCTATCGGATATGGAATTGCTGCGATTTTGTTTTTGAGTGCCTATTCAATGTATTCGTCGGGCCTTTCCATACCGGATATTCCTCAAATATCCGAAGCGGACAGATTGGATGAAATAGGGGAGATTGAATCTTATAATTTCCAAACACTGCAAGAAGGGTATGAACAAGCACAATATCAAGAAAATCAAGCCGCCTTTGTCTTGATTCCTCTTGAACTTGAACAAGGCGTTATCGCCACAGAAGGATGTTATGAAAGCGAAGACGATGAAGGAAATATCGACTATAATTACGGTTTGGAATTGAAGCGATCCTCAACCCTTAAATTTCGTGATATTGCTGGGCAATCAATAACCACCTCGTTTGATAGATCGGAAGTGTTGGATCCGGAAGGGAAATTTTTCGAACCCGCATGCAACAGTCCTTGGGAGCGAGATATTGAGGGAAATGGATTTGACAACTCTGAAAACCGATATCTTGTTGCTTACATGCTTGTTCAAAATGAGCCAATTGAATATTATCAACTCCTGTCTGTGGCGGAAGTAGGTGACCTGGATGAATACAACTCTCCACCCGAAGTCACTCAACGAGAGGATGCAGGCCGCTGGGCCCTTCTCGCTGCAGGCATCGGAGGTTTGTTCTTCATGTACAGCACCCAACCTTCACTTCTCTACGATTTGAGAAGAATTCGCAAGCAGAACAAATTGAATTCGAAAGATGTCACATCTGCGGTAGGCGTGTTGGGTTCTGGAGGCAGAGCGTTCCAACACTGCGGACCAAACGGGCAGGTTTTAGGGCCTGCAAAGCGGCCGATGAGACAAGCTTCAGATGACTGGCTTTTCGGGTGTCCACCGATTCCGACATCGCACTCCAATATCTATGCACAAGAAGGCGATGGCTCCCTTTTACTGGAACATCCTCGTAGAATTGGTACTCCAAGGCCGGCAATGGTGACGCCTTACAGTTTGGGTGCGCTCATCTTTGCCATATGCTTCATTTGGTTGTCTGCTGACTTGCGCGCACGCGATGGCTCGGCAACCCACACCATTGTTGGTTGGGTCATGACGCTTATCGTTACCGTAGTGAACGTGTTGTGGTTCTTCCAAGCCTACAAGCAAGCGAAATTGTCTCAGACCATCAACGATTTACCAACGAGTCCAATCCGAAGTGTTTCAGTTGGTCAAGCTGAGATTGTAGGGCAAGTGAGGCCCTCAAGCGCAGGAACTCCTGCATTCAAAGTCGGTGGGCGAGAAATGGAAGGTACTGTTCTCTGGTCTTGGTCGTCTTACAAATACGTCTGCACCCAGACTGATGATGGTGAAAGCTGCAGTTGGCAAAAGCAGGAAACTCGTAACGGCGGGGTGCCATTTATTCTTCATGATGGAAGCGGTGGAATTCTGATTGACCCAAGTCTTTGGGATGGCGAGAAGAAAACACAATCGCTCGGTTCATTCGTTGAAGAATGGAAAAAAGGAAAATGGAAGTGGGAAGTTGCTGCCATCGGTATCGGAGATCCAATGTACATCTTGGGCGATTGTATTCCACGTACACGTGAACACTTGGATGCATGGGGCGGAGATGAGACCGAAGCCAGTGCTCTGGTGACGATGGTGCCCTCTTCGGATACAGGAGAAGGTTCTGTCATCAGTTTAGGAACCGAGATGGATGTTCTTTCACACCGGCGGTCTGGGTTTGAGATGATGATTGTCCCTCTCTTTGTGTTCATGTTTGGAATTTTCATGTTCCTGGACTATGCCCCATGATCGTTTGTCACCTCAAAAGAAATGTCCATTCTATGGGGGTGGAAACTCGCTTCAAGTATGAAAGAGTGCCCTTGGCGTTTTTATTGGACAGCGTAATTCGCCAAAATTAACCACATTGGTACTGCGCTACTCAAGTAGTTGAAGAATTTCCCGAGCATTATGGCACAAGGTACTGTCAAGTGGTTTAACCGAGTAAAAGGATTTGGATTTATTGAAATAGAAGGTGGGGACGACCTTTTCGTCCACATCTCCGAAATTACCGGAGAGATTACTGACGGAGATACCGTTCAGTTTGAAATCGGTGAAGGTCCAAAGGGCCCCAACGCCATCGGCGTTAGCAAGGTTGAATGAACTCCCTTTCTAAACCCCACCAGTGACGAAATCACGGTGTTTTACGCTTTGCTTTGGTGAATACCTACTTTTATTTCGTCCATATCAAAAGGCATGATACAGATTGATTGGAAAACAGGTATTGATATATTCAAATGATGAGAAATATCCGGTCGGAGTGGAGAATATGCTAAAGGTCAACAACTTAACCAAAGCCTTTGGATCGGGCTCAAACAAACTACAAGTCCTCAAGGGAGTGGACATGAGCATCAAACAGGGCGAGATGGTTGCTCTCATGGGTCCCTCGGGCTCAGGAAAGTCAACGCTTCTCAACATCATCGGTGGCCTTCTTGCAGGCGATGAAGGCTCCATTACACTCGGTGAGCGAACCTACGGTCTCAAGGGGCCGTCAGGTGTTGTTGATGTTCGAAGAGAACTCGTCGGATGGATTTTCCAAGATTTTCATCTCCTTGACAATCTCACCGCGGTTGACAACGTCGCCATGGCGCTTGAGCTCTCTGGTATAGCCGCCTCAGACGCTGAGAAGGCTGCTGTCGTCGCTCTAGAAAAGGTAGGGCTCGGTGACAGAATGCATCATATTCCCGACCAATTGTCCGGCGGTCAGCAACAACGCGTCGCCATTGCTCGTGCAATTGCTGGCAATCGTCCTGTATTGCTTGCCGACGAACCTACCGGTAACCTTGACATTGCAAGCGGAAAGGAAGTCATGACCTTGTTCAAAGAGTTGTGTCACGACAAAGACAATCCAATTTCCATCCTTATGGTAACTCACGACCCAGATCTTGCATCCAATGCAGACCGAATGTTGCTGCTCAATGACGGTAAAACTGAAGCATCCGATATCCGGTCGGCATGGGGCTTGGATGAAGCATCCGATGAAGCAGGGGGTGAAGAGGAATGAGCAACGAAGAACTTGAACTCAAAGAGTCCGATTTCCCAGAGGCTCGTTCTATTGTGGACCGTGTCACACATCGCATTATGGAGACGCCCAGCCGTCTTCGTCTTGCAGCACAAGGGGCGTGGCGGGGCAAAGAGCGTGGACTCGCTGTCATTGCAGGTGTCTTCCTAGCATCTCTTGTCATCACAACTGTACTTGCATACGGTGTTGGCCTCTCACAACTCTTTTTTGAGGAGTCGTTGGATTCTGAACCCTTCGACGCCAAGATCGAATACGCTCGTACACCTCTTCCGGGTAACGAAAACAGCACTGGATGGTCAAACAATACCACAACCATGACCAATGTCTGTGACGAGTTGTTGACGGAGTTCACAGAATTCAACGATTGTACACTTGTTTTAGGCCGGCAAGGAATACACAGCGGCGGGTTGTTCAATTTTGAATTCGTTGTTGCCCAGCCTCTTGAGATGCGTGCCATCACCGATGACTCAAATCCCTATTGGGGGAACGTTACTTTTGATTATCCTGAGGCTGCTGAGGCTGGTC